>Ga0210405_10003482_pt1 | contig 15421 bp, 20 predicted proteins | sample IncBWH11MmetaG_FD_155492 | JGI IMG/M metagenome (GOLD analysis project Ga0210405, IMG submission 155492) | Forest soil microbial communities from Barre Woods Harvard Forest LTER site, Petersham, Massachusetts, United States - Inc-BW-H-11-M | ecosystem: Environmental > Terrestrial > Soil >... | reverse complement strand
TATATGAAGGTCGACAACGGGGCGCGATCCTTTCCTCCGTCATCAATCTGCTTTCTGCGCTACGATTCTCGCCTCTGATGAATTAACCAGGCTAGAGTCGTCACTGACCCCCAGATGAATGCCTTGTGGTGGGATCGGTTGGAAGCCGTGTACGTCGCGGAGAAGGCGGTGCAGAAGCTCTTCACCGGGCCTCAGCCCACGATGGCTGACAACCGCCTTTACGCGAAGTTCCGACGCTTGCTGCTGGAAGGCTCCAAGCTGAAGGCGAACGTGTGAACCCGCAACAGACTTGGTACATTCAGTGTGACCGCCAACATGCGCCTAACGGCTTCTGATTTCGCTTCATGCCATCGTCCCACACGCTGCGATCTGCGCGTCTTCTTGCGCCAGCAACGAGAACAGGAAGCAGAACCCGGCGCTTACGAGGTAGTACTGCGACGGCTTGGACTCAGACACGAGCGAGATCATCTCGCGACTCTCGGTACGTTCGCCAATGTGAGCGCTCCTTCTCTCGAAGAGCAGGTGAAAAAGACTGCGGAATCCATCAAGGCTAAAGTACCTGTCCTGTATCAGCCTGCCTTTCTCGCGACAGAGAGAATCTGCGGAACCGATGTCGAAATTGTCGGCGTTCCCGATTACCTCATCCTCGATGGCGGCGGCTATTTGATTCGGGATTCGAAGATGGCTCGCCGAATCGACGAAGAGAATCACCCTGAGATTCTGCTGCAAGTCCAGCTTTATGGCTGGCTCTTCGAAAGGAGTTGCGGCACTCCTCCCAAAGGACTGCAAGTCCACGCTGGCACAGGCGAAATCGTGACGATCCCATACGATGGCGGGGCAACCGCTCTGCGGGAATTGGAACGACTTCTGGCAATCAAGCAACTGGCAGCGGAACCCTACGAGCCTGTGGGCTGGACGAAATGCCTCGGTTGCGGATACACCGACCGTTGTTGGACGCAGGCAGAGAAGAGCGGCGATATTGCACTCGTGTACTGCGTCGATCAGAGCCTTGCCCGAACTCTCCACAGCCAAGGGGTTCGCACCCGAAATGAACTGCTGGCAAACTTCGATGCTGACAGTCTGAGCGAACTCAAGCGTCCCTATGGAAACCGTGAGCAGCGGGTGGGAAAGGCAGCCGAGCGAATTTTGAAGTTCGCCGACGCGATGGAGAAGGAGCAAGAGATAGTTTTTGCCACTCCGGCGATACCCCCACACAGGAACTACGTCATGTTTGACTTGGAGGGGATGCCCCCACACCTAGATGAACTGGACAAGATTTATCTTTGGGGAGCGCAGGTTTTCGGCGAGAATCCGACCGAGTTCAAGCTCGCCCTGTCCGGTTTTGGCGCTGATGGCGACAGGGAGGGCTGGATCGGTTTCTTGAACAATGCAAAGCAGATTTTCGAAACGCACGGTGACGTTCCGTGGGTGCATTGGGCACCATACGAGCAAACATATCTTCGCCGATACACTGAGCGTTTTGGCGATCCCGAAGGTGTCGCTGCCCGTGTGGAAGCAAACCTTCTTGACCTCTTGACGGTGACGAAAGATTCGGTCGTGCTGCCGTTGCCGAGTCTGAGCTTGAAGGTGGTCGAAGATTATGTCGGGTTCGAACGCAAAGAAGCGGAATACGGCGGAGTATGGGCAATGGCAACGTTCATCGAGGCGACGGAGAGCAGCGACGAGGGCAAACGGAAAGAACTGATGGACAAAATTGTCGCCTATAACCGGGAAGACCTCGAAGCAACTTGGGCGGTGTTTGAGTGGTTGAGAAACAAGGTTCCCCCGAGAGAAAATGGTGTCAAGGGTGGGAGTCCCCGGAATGAAAATTAGGAGCACATAGTGCCCAAATACGAAGCCGGAGACTACATCAAAGTCGAGTTCCCCGACAAGGAGAAGGGGATCGGGGAATGGATGTGGGTGCGTGTCGATCATTCTGACGACGAACAGCGCCTAGTGTTCGGATCGCTAGACAACCAACCCATTGTTAACCCTGACGACCTGCATCTCGGACAAAACCTCGCTATAAGCTACGACAACATTCGACAGCACAAGAAGGCCTCGGAGTTCAACAAGCAGTAGGAAGGTCCGAGCGCAGGGCGTTCTGTAGTCTCAAGAGTATCCGCTCGCGACCTGCCTCTGACTTCAGGGCATGCTCCCAAATACGCAAGACTCGCCATTGTAGAGAGCGCAATTCTCGCGTTTGACGGCGGTCGCGGCGACGGTTTGAGAGGATCTTCGCTTTCCAGTAGGGCCTGTTATCTTCGGGCATCCGGTAGCATCTCGGACAGCCGTGCCAAAAGCACCCATCAATGAAAACAGCGAGCCGTCGTGAACGAAAAACAAAATCTGGTTTGCCCGGCAGATTCAAGTGCCTGCGCCATCCAGAAATCTTGCCATTTCGGAGAAGCCGAAGAAATGCACGTTCCGTTGTCGCATTGCCCTTTGAGCGGATGCTCGCCATGTTGCGCGAGCGTTGTTCACGAGAAAGCCAGTCCGCCATTGCTTCCCTCTACGATTTCGCAGGGAGTTCTTGGTCTCACCGAGCCGCGGCGGAGAGGGCAAGCTGCTCTCGCCGGGGAGTCGAAGTCTTTCCGAGCAGAACCGCACGTATTGCTGTACCCACAGCTTGAGCAACCGGCGGCGGGAAGGCGTTGCCGACTTGGCGATACGCCGAAGTCTTTCCTCCAGTGAACGTCCAAGAATCGGCGAATCCTTGAAGCCGCGCAGTCATCCGCACGGTGAGACGCGGCGTGTAATTTACGGACCGCTCTTCACCGGGTGGCTCGTCAGCAAGCCCCATACCGTCAACTCCCAATGCAACCCACTGCCTTTTCGCTCGTGTCGGTCCGAGGTCTGGTCCCCCGTGTTTCTTGGACCCGCCCACGAGTGTCGGAGCAATTCCGCACGCCTTCCGTCGCCATTTCTCCGCGCCCTTCCATCCGCGCAGGGACATGAGGTCTACAAGCGTTTCGCCCACGGTGAGTGGCGAACATCCATTCGGCTCCGGCCACAGGAAAGATTCGGGGAACAAATCTCGGAAGGCAATGAGAACAAAGCGTGGGCGAAGTTGAGGAACTCCAAACCAGCAGGCATTAAGTACGCGCCACTCCGCTTTGTAGCCGAGGCGAGAGAACCTTTGAAGAAGGTTGTGACGGTATTCAGAGAATCGCTCAGAAGCAAATCCGGGTACGTTTTCGAGGAGCACTATTTTGGGCTTGGCTTCACGAGTAAGGCGGAGCGCCTCTGGGAACAGGTCGCGCTCGTCCTTGTGTCCGAGTTGTTTTCCCGCAATCGAAAAAGGTGGACACGGGACACCGCCTGCAAGAAGGTCGATTCCCCGAAAATCCTTGCCACTGACGTTCGCAACGGAGTCCTCGATGACATTCCAGCGCGGCCGATTTTGACGAAGGGTGTTGCAGGCGTGGTGGTCAATCTCTACTGCGGCTGCAAGTTCAAAACCCGCAGCTTCAAGTCCGAGGGCTTGCCCGCCCGCTCCTGCACAGATTTCTAGCACACTGGACTGCCTTGTCACGTTTCAACCCACCTCTCGGGTTCGACCTTCCTCAGACATCTGAACAAGCAAGCGCCTTCTAAAGTCTACCAGTTGTTTGAAGATTCCAGCAGGTTCGACAAATCCCAAAGATTCTTGAGCCGCCCATTCAACTTGCAGACGCCGGTGACAAGTTCCTTATGGACGTGAATGACCCGGTCAACGCATTTATCACCTATGAGTTTGTCCGTTCGCGCAGGGTCGAACTCATTCGTTGCGATGTAATAAAAGAGTTTCGTATCGGTGTACGCGGCAGCATTCTTATAAGCCCTGCATTCGGTGGTCAAATCATCGACGCGGTCGTGCCGATAGGACCATTTAGTCGAAATAATGCCGATGTTCTGACCAGCTTTCCTCACAAGAATGTCGATACTTGGATTTTCACTTCTTGTCGGTATCTGAATACCCGGAAAGGCATTCGCGCCGGGCACTTCTAGCTCATAGGTGACACGCGGGTCTTGAATCCCAAACCTTTGCAGCACGAGTCTCACCAGTGCTGCAAAAGCTGCCCCGAGGATATTGTGCCTTTGAAGCCCTGCATAGCCCTGCGATTTCATCAGTAGGTCAACTCGATCTCCCACGTCTGCCGGTGGAACCCCCCAATGTTGAGCAAGATAGTCTTCGACCCTGATTGCATGAGTTTGCCATGCACTTGGTCCTTTGTTTTGAGTCTTGGTCAGCCTGTTTGCGTCGATTATATGAGGAAGGCGAGAATGCCCAAGGATTGCGTTGGGCAGCATTTCATACCAAAGTAGGCACTGGTAGATTCCAGCCCACGCCGAGTTGAGGGTCGCCTTTCCGCCGGGGAAAAGAGCACTGTCGAATAGCTGTGTCGCCGCCTCTATGGTTTGCTGTCTGGTGGGCATCAGTCAGTTTCTCAAGCCGAAGTATACTTAATCACTCTCGACCAAGGAAGGTTAAGGAACGGTGGCTGTCACAATTCTCAATGTGATTGCCACGGTGGCATTGACTGCCTGAACGGAGAGAGTGGGAGGTGTGTGGTGGCACTGTCCGACCTCAACAGCCCATCCGCTGTTCTCGCCGCAATCAAAGAGTTCGAGCGATTGGGTCGAGAACATTTTCTTGAGTCCTACGGTTTCGCTCCCGCTAGGGAGTATCTTCTGCTCTTTGAGGGTCGTGAGTACGATTCAAAGGCAATAGCGGGGGTGGCGCACAAGTATCAATTTCCTGAGCAGGGCGCTCTGCCGTCAGATTCGTTTAGCGGAGGCGTTTCATCGGGTGCGGCTGCGAAAAGACTAGCCTCCCTCGGATTCGAGATTGTCGGTGTTGAGCGTGACCCTTCGGATTGGATTCTCCGCGAATGCGAATTGACTGCCGAGGCATACTTCGAATGTCTGACAGAACAGCTTAGGGGAAGAAAATCGAACAAGGCTGTTGTCTATCGCGATTTGTCAAGCAAACTGAATCATCGAAGCGCCAAGGCAGTCGAATACAAATTCCAAAATATCAGTGCCATTCTCATGGAAGACGGACTCCCCACTCTAGGCAGGCCGAAGAGCAACTACCAGAGTCTACTCAAGGCTGTCGTCCGCGATTATGTTCGGAGGCACGCCGACGTTTTCGAAGTTGTCCCGGAATCGCTGCCGGTGCCACGGACCGCCGAGGAGATTTTTGTGGCTCCGCCGCTTCCGAAAAAGGGTGCAGGGGCGAACACTGCTGGTAGAACCAAGCTCCGCCCGATTGACTTTGCAGAGCGAGACGCTGAGAACAAGAAACTAGGGGACTGTGGAGAAGGGTGGGTGATTGAATGTGAGAAGAAAAGACTCGTAGACGCAGGAAAACCGGATCTAGCAGAAAAAGTGCTGTGGGTGTCAAGAGATATGGGGGACGGATATGGCTACGACATTGCTTCGTTCACCTGCACGGGGGAGCCAATATTCATCGAAGTAAAGACAACAAATGGCGCGGCAACGCGCCCATTTTACATCTCGGAGCCGGAACTCGGAGTGGCGGACAAAGAAGGAAAGAGGTATCGCTTGTATCGAGTTTTCGATTTTGCCGGGAAGCCCCGAATCTTCGAGTTGGCTGGTCCGTTGCGCGAAAGGCTTTCACTAGTTGCGACTTCCTACCGGGCAGCGGTTGTGTGATGAGGTTATTCGTCGCCATCACCGATTCCGACTGGTTTAATTACCTGTCAGAGCTATGCCCTGATGAAGTCACATCCAGCTCCTTCCGCGCCTTGTCACCCGGTGAGAAATCCACGAAAGCGTGACGCCGGATCGACGTAAGTGTTTGGAATCCCAACACTTATTATCACACAGCATTGGGGGCTGGAACGTCGTGCTGAGTTACAGAAATACAAAATGGAATAATTGTTGCGTCTTTTTACAAGACCATTTAGAATGCGCGGGCATGGGTAATTCTAACGGCAGTCCACAGCAACCACCAAACCACGTCCTCACTCTGGAAAAGGCTGAGGAACTCTTTCAACCTTATAAAGCTCTGCTTGCCGAGTGTATCCAGCTTGCATGGGATACATGGCGAGATTTCTACAAATCCAGACACCACATCTTACGGTCGCGGTCTAGGGCTTGCATTGTCTACGATGAGATCGTATTTAACGTCGGACAGAAGTTTGCAGGACTGCCCGATGTAGTCTTCAAACCATTTCGATCGATGTTCCTGCTCTACATCGGGAAATCGATTACCGTCCGGTTTAAGAAATTCAATAAGTACGGACGGTGCAGCAATGTCAAGACTAGACAACAGTATCTGTTTGGGCTACAACTGCAAATTCCCGGCATGGAGTCTGGCACGATGTTTCAGGCTGGATATATGTTGGACGAGGTTGAGCAAAACATTGTGACAAAGGCCCTCGTGTGCGAATTTGGAAATCGCGTTCTATACTCAATTGCATTGCTCTCAGGCATCAACGCGGTCATTGAGATTACTCCCGATCCAAAACCACAACCGACGAAGACCGAGCGTTTCGAAGTCAGACCAGAGGCGCTTCCTGAATCGGAGAAAGAGAAGAAGAAGCGCAAACAAAAGGAGGACTAGACGTTGCCGGATTTTAACCGTGAGATGCTCATTCTCGCAAGAGAGTGTCGTGGCTTAACTCAAACGGGGCTTGCAGAAGAGGTAGCAATGTCTCAGGCTGAAATCTCTAAATTCGAAACGGGTATTAAGGTACCCGTTGAACAGCAGGTGCGGAGACTCGCTTCGTATCTGCATTTCCCGGTGGAATTCTTTTATCTCAGCGAATCGAAGCGTGATTTCGGCTCTGGATGCCTCTACTACCATCGCAAGAGAGAGAGTGCGAGAGAAGGAAAATTGCGTCAATTGCTCGCCCTTGTGAATGTGAGGAGAATCCAGATCAAGCAGTTACTTTCTGCGGTGAAGCTCAAGAACGAATATGAGTTTGAGAATTTGGACATTGATGAGCACATGGGGGATGCAGGCAAGGTTGCTCAAGCACTGCGCTCGCTTTGGAAGTTGCCGCCCGGACCTGTTCAAAACGTAATACAAGTCATCGAGACTGCTGGCGGCATCATCTTGCGAAGTGATTTTGGTACGGACAAGATCGATGCTTTGAGCCAATGGCTACCGGGGTTGCCGCCAGTATTTTTAATAAACGACAAAATACCCACAGATCGAATGAGATGGACTCTTGTGCATGAGCTTGGGCACATTGTGATGCACAGATTTCCTACCGAAAACATGGAAAGAGAAGCCGACCAATTTGCCGCAGAATTCTTGATGCCTGCCGATCAGATTCGCTCGCAGCTTCATGGCATCACTCTTGCGAAACTTGCGAGCCTAAAACCGCATTGGCGCGTGGCCATGAGCGCTTTACTGCGGCGGGCCAGCGATTTGGGTACAGTCACTCCGCGCACCAAACAATATCTCTGGACACAAATGGGAATGCACGGGTACAGAAAGTATGAACCTGTAGAGATTCCCCCGGAAGCACCGACGCTTCTAAAAGCCCTGCTAGACTATCACCGTGAGCGATTGGGGCACGATTCGCATGATTTAGCGAAGATCATGCGAGTCAAAGAATCCGAACTCATGGAAGAGTATCTCAGAGATGGCAGTCTGGGTGGGATACGCTTGTTGCGAACGGTAAATTGATTCTGTCTGATAAGGCAGGGACTCGCTAGCTTTTTCGCAGCTCTGTGCGATTCTACCTTGCGATTGCCACACTCTGAGTTTCGGACGGCGAGTTGGGCTGACGGTCGTCGCGCTTGAATTGCTTACTCAAGGCAAGACCTTGTTCCTGATACGATGAGCCGATCGATGCACCGTAAACTCTCTCGGGGCTAGCTGCCAAAGGATAGTAGTGGAGTCTTCCGACTACATCATTGTCCTCTAACACGATAGGTACTTCGTAGGCTCTAACTTCAAGGACTGCCTTCGTCCCTAATATCTCGCCAGCGTTACCATACCCGAATCCCGGATCAAAAAATCCCGCGTAGTGAACCCTAAACTCGCCCATGCTTGGATCATGTGCAAGCATTTCCGCCGCATGAGTGAGCGGGACGCTAACTCTGGCCTTCGAAGCCAGAAGATAGAAGCTGCCTTTTGTCAGGATAATGCGTCGCTTAGGCGGACGTGGTATGCGCTCCCAGAATTCAGCCGGATCGTAATAGTTGAGCTTGTCGAGTTCTATGGCACGACGAGAGTCCTTAGCTTTGTACGCGACCACACTTAATTCGTCTTGGCCCTCTAAATCGACTCTGATCTCAACGCCATCACCAATGACAGCCTCAGCCATGTAAGGAGAGGCAGTTTCGTGAATCAAGCGATATTCCTTGGCTAGCTTTATTAATTTTCCGTTCCGAACGGGTTCCATCGAATTACCGCGCACAAAGCGCAACTGATTTAACCGCATGCCTTGCCTAACGCGCACTGGGAATGTCCGCGAAGAGACTTCTATATACAATTGCCCGGAGTAGTTCAGCGGGACACGATCAAACTGGTCGCCACACTCTGTAATCAGGCGGACAAATATATCAAGTCGGCCAGTCGTGCTCTTAGGATTCGCGATCCCTTGGATATTTTCGGGCAGCCTCAATCTTTCGAGCAGCGGAATTATGTACACAACACCGGGTTCAAGCAATTGGGGACTGGGAACTGACAGGTCAATAGTGCTGTCGAGGAGTTCGTGGACCTTGGTAAGCAGCGTCGTGGAATTGCCGCGTAGGAAGCTGGCCTGAACGCGATACGCCACGGGGCCGAGGCGCAAGTCCATGCTGGCAGGTTGAATCTGCGAATGAGGCACGTCGGGGCCAATACGACCAGTCTCGACAAGTCGCTTTATCTCCTGCCAAGGTAATATGCCGTCCTTGCCCTCCGGGTCGAACAGTTCTGGGAATAGTGGCGGATTGCTCATTTGCCTACGATCTCCGATGACGTTCAGATGCGGCTAGGATTCTGCGGTGCTTTTCTATTAGTTCGGCACCTCTGTATTCGGCGACGCACCTGAGGCTACAAAATACACCAGCACCATGCGGTTGACGGGTGCCCGGCGCGATTGTCCCTCCGCAATTCGGGCACACATCTTCCTTCGATAGTTTGCGAAGCTGTTCATCGTGGTCAGGCCCGTTGTCCATGCGAATGACGACCACCGTCCGAATGCCAGCCTTTTTCCACAATACTACACACCGGTAGAATCGTGGTGGGCGAATGTGGAAAACTCAGCAACAGGCCGGTCGGTTAGGAGCGGCGGCATGCTCTGGTAGTGCTCAATTCGATGAGCCGGGTATCTTAAGCTGACGATACTTATCCACAGATGTCAAATCGGCAGGCGAAAAACCGCAATCATCACGGCAGGCCCTACTTGCAGAATCAGATTTCGGCGCTTGCAGCGTTGTTTTGGGCAAGCGTACAGTACGCAGCTGCCTCGATAGCGGCCTTAAACGAGACAATGATCCCCCAAGGGAAGGTCAACCCATGCCACGCCTATGATGGCAACAACATGCCACACCGGTACCATGCCGCAAGGGTCGCTCCGCCACTAATCGACGCTGGCGCAGCGGGGGCGGTAATAAACGGGAAATCGTAACGGGGCTGCGAGCGGCTTGCGCGGCTCCTCCGAAGAACTTGGGTTATCATCTCCGGCACCATAACTAGCTGTCGAACTTGACTGAGGAGTATGCGCAGTCGATAGTCATCTCAAATGTTCCCGGTAAACCTGATCCGGCACCGCGACCCCGAGCTATTCTTCGCTATTGCCGCTCCCGTCGGCGCAGATGTAGAGACGGTATGTGCCGGCCTAGAGCGCGTTCTAAGTCGGTTCGACTATGGCTTGCATACTATACGGGTAATCGAAGAGCTAAAAAGGATCGACGGTTATTTGGAAAATGAGTCTGAGTTTTTCGATAAGCAATTAGAAAACCGCATGAATGAAGGAGATAGATTTCGGAAAGAAACAGGGAGAGATGAGGCGTTAGCACTATTAGCTCTGGACAACGTAAGACGCTTTCGTAAGAAGAAAGATTCAGAATCCGTAACGATTTCGAGACAGGCGTACTTATTCCGCTCGCTTAAGCGCCCGGAAGAAGTCAACGCTCTCAGACGTATTTATGGATCAAATTTGGTCGTAATCGGCATCCACTCAGGGCGCGACAATCGCATCGAGAATCTGGCGGAAAAGATTGCACATTCTCACTCCTCTGCACAACGAGATAACTATCGAGATAAGGCCGAAGCTCTGATTATTCGGGACGAATCCGATGAGAGAAAAGAACATGGTCAACAGTTGCGTAAAGCATTCCCTCTTTCTGATTTCTTCCTCGATTCTTCGAACGGTCAAACTATCGAAGCTGAGATCGAGCGATTCTTGAATCTTTTGTTCGGCAAACCTGTGGTGACTCCAACCAAAGACGAAATGGGAATGGCCTATGCATACATCACCGCTTTACGTTCTGCGGAGATGGGGCGGCAAGTTGGAGCAGCGATTACAGACAACGGGGCAAGTCTCATTGCAGTCGGAGCAAACGAGGTTCCAAAGTCTGGTGGCGGCAGCTATTTTGAGGGGGATTCACCTGATGGCCGAGATTGGAGTCGGGGCTTCGACAGTTCGGACGAGTACAAGAGAGTAAGTCTAGGAGAATTACTCTCTTCACTGGCGAAGAAGAAAATTCTTCGAAAGGACTTGCAAGGTCTTTCCACCACCAAACTCATCGCTAAGATTACGCCTGTTATCAAGCAAACGAGGTACATGCAGCTAATAGAATTTATCCGCGCCACACACGCCGAGGTGAGTGCGTTGATGGACGCTGCTCGAAGAGGTGTATCTGTCGAAGGCTGTACGATGTACGTTACAACATTCCCTTGTCATGAATGTGCCAGAAACATCGTGAGTTCTGGAGTATCGCGTGTCGTATACATTGAACCTTACGCGAAGAGTCTGGCTTTGGAGCTTCACGACAATTCGATTCAGTTAGATACCATTGCAGATTCGGGAAAAATCCCTTTTATGCCTTTCCTCGGCGTATCTCCTCGAAACTATTCAAATATCTTCCAGATGTCTAACCGAAAGTCCGATGAGGGCAAAGTGATCAATTGGAAAGCGGCAACTGCCAACCCGCGGGTCTCGGGATCGTTTTGGTCTTATTTAGAGTACGAGAAAGAAGACTTGAAAATTCTGCGCGATGCGGTAAAATCTCGAAACGTGAGAGCGAAAGGAAGGCGAAAGGTACTATGAAACTGTCTAAAGAACTGGATGATGCATTAGAGGCTGTCTCTAAAGAGGTGGATAGCTGGCCCGCATGGAAGCGCAGCCTAGACTTGCACGATTTGAAACAGCAGACTGAATCTTCCAAAGACTGTGCAGCCTCAGGCGAACGAGTGACTAGCAATCGGAAGCCACGCCAGTTGGCTCGGGCAGCCGGGGCATAAAGATTCAGTTTGAGAAGCCGATGTGCTTATACATCGGCCGCTTAGACCATAGGATTTCCCAAAAGACTTGGTCCAACGATTTGTCTCGGCTCGCACGGCGTATAGGGGTGACTTTCCCATCACGACATTCGCCACGTAACGCCCCTCGCTGAGGAATTGCGTCGTCTTCTTTCCAGACCGTGCCATCTGTGCCCACTGGGATTTGGTCCGGGGAGTTCTGTTCCAGCCATCAAATCTCTTTGCCCTTGCAGGTGAAGTCAACCTGCCTCAAGCCGCGCTTGGGTGTGCTCCGAACAGGGAAACGCTCCGTCCCCAGATCGACGGTCTTGGCGTTCTCCACGAGCGCCTGCCACCAGACCTCGATGAGTGCCGTGCCTACTCGAAGGAGAGTTTCATTGCAGTTGCTTGTCTGGCAGGGGGGTCGCATTCAACCAACGACCGAGGAGTGGCTTGCGATGAATGCCGCGATCGGGGCTGTGCGATCCATGCCACCGCTACAGTGAATTAACATAGCCCCAGTCCGACCACGATACTCAGAGAGGACTGATGGCTTCAGAGCCTCCAACTGTTCGAGGATTCCCTTCCTTGCGGAAGGCCCCGCGTGTGCCGGGTCTTCAACTGGATGGGAATGAACCACAAACCCTGAGGACTTGTACAGAGAGAGCAGATCAGAGTGTGGCGAAGCCACCAGCGAATATCTTTTTATTTCTCTGAGAGTTGCCAAGCAGACAATTGTCCCTATGCCCTGTTCCTTGATGGACGCCAACCAAGCAGACAGAGCCGACGCAGCTTCGGATGGAAGCAATCGGACCTCGCGGCCTCCGAACTTGGGATGGTACCGGAGCGGCCTCGGAGCACACGCTAGACGATTCTCCACAATCCACAACAACGGATTTGCAGCTTGCACATTTTTCCGAATCCAGCTTCGCAACTCTGATTCGCTCATACCATGCTCACGACGAGAATCGCCATGCAACAATTGCATCATAAACTTATCGAGCAATCCTCGTCGTGAGCATGGCCACACGTAACTGATTAAGGTTGGCTCGGTCTCACCGAGTCACTCCTCCGTGTTGTTCGAGATACAGATGTATTCCGAACCCAAGGATCGGCAATTTTCGCCCTTCGAGATCAGCAGGTTACGGCGACGCTGCGAGCGGGGTTTTTCGAACGTGCCATAAACGCGGGTTGCACCGAGGTTCCGGCACTCAAGTCCTATTGCCTGAGCTTCTGCTTGAGCGCGTCACTCAGGTCCGACCTCACCAACGAACGCGATGCCCTCCACGGCGCTTCCATCAGGTTCTAGCAGGTAGACCCTATTGTCGCGCCACTCGAATTCCGACTCCGCGCCGATCTGTGCGCCGGGGAACCACCACCAGCGATCCGCGAACCACAGCATTGCCTGCGTGTCTAGCCATTCCATCTGTGTCAATTCCTCCGACCAGAAGAGGAGCATGGTCTTTCAATTAAAGACAAAATCTTCCTACCATCGGCATTCGGGGAGAGCCTGTGGTGCGGGAAGCCGTGCTCCCGATAATGCTTGAATGCTTCTTCGACTGTCATTCCTCAAAGTCCTCGAAGCTCGGTATGTAGCCGAACTTCTTCATCAGGTACTCCTCTTCGGTCATGCCCTCGATCACCACTTGGTCGTAGGTGTTGCCAGTCTCCGCCTCGTGCTGCATGCGGAGGTTGTGCGTGGTCTCGTCCGGCGTGGTCTCGTCGTACTGGTCATCATCGAAGTCATCCCACCCGGCTTTGCGCATCTCGGCGCGTTCCTCATGCGTCGTCCCATCGGTGCGGTAGCGCGGGCGGAAGCCGGGGCAGTTGTGGTGCTCCCCCGGATGTAGCAGTCCGTGGCATACGTTGCAGGGCGGAACCTTGTCACCGGGCTTCCAGTCCTTGAACGCCGTGTCGGCGTAGCACAGGGTGTTAGGTGCGGTGTCATAGCGGTGTTGCTTTTCGGCGGCTGCGAGAGCAGCCTTCTCTTGCAGTTGCTTTTGCCGTTGCTTCGCTTCTTCGGCGAGAGACCCCGTACCCTCAACGTCCATAGCGACAGCTATGCCAGTGGTTCTACTCACCGTGTACCTCCGTTGCTTGCACAGCCTTTGACTTAGGTACGCTGACGCGGCTAGTCGCGTGGCACCGCCACGCCACTGGTGTAAGTCTCCGTGAAAGGCTTCGTGCAAAGACTTCGTGAACGTCACTTCGTGAAAAAGACTTCTGTATAACTACGTACAACGGCAACTGAAGCGTCAGCCACGCTTGAGTTGCTGGTAGGATTAACGCTTCAGTTGCCAGTAGGGTCACGCTTGAGTTGCTGGTAGTCAACGCTTGAGTTGCTGGTAGTCCACGCTTCACTTGCTGGTAGTCCACGCTTGAGTTGCTGGTAGGGTTACTCATCTAATTCGTGCCCCTTTTTGGGCTGATTGGTTGACGAGAAAGACCCCGGCGTAGCCTTGCGGGAGCCTTCCCTGTAACGCTTGGGGCGTTCCACCCCGTAGTTTTGGCTGGGACGTTGGAAGGCGTCCACCACGGACTCCACGATCTTGTACTCTGCGTGGGGAGTGCCGTGGTCGTCGTACCATTTGCGTTGCAGGATGATGCCCTTCTCGCGGAAGTCCTTGACGAGGCGAAGTACCTGCCCCTCGGTGATTCCAACGCGGAGACCCAGCTTGTGCTGAGACAACCAGCACCACCCGGTCTTCTCCCACGGTGTGACGCCATCCGGGTAAAACTTGGGCGCATCCTCTGGATAGTTGGCTTCCTCGTTCTTCATCGCCATCACGGCAATCTGGTTGAGAAGGAAGCGAGCCGTGGGCTTGGTGTCATACAACTCGGACTCCACGATCTTGCGCGGCAGGGAATGCTCTTCCTCGCCGTCTTCATGGCGTGCCTTCATTAGTGCTTTCAGTTTTGCTGCTTGTTGTGTCATATAGCCTCTGTTTGATTAGCCTCTGTCCTTGCCCTGTCGAGGGGCATCGGGAACCGTTGTGGGATGGGCAAGAGGCTAGTCAGCCCATCCCCGGCTTTGAATCTTCTCGCGAAGACTCCGACATCTTTTGATACTCAGATTTCGACAACTTTCTCCTTACCTCTGGTTCGAGCCGCTCCTTCGGGTTCCTGCCTTTGCACCACAGACTGTTTGAAGTGCTCGATCTTGGAGCCGATGACCTCGTCAATATCGGGATCGCGGTCGATGAGAGCTTCCATCCGTGAGAGGCTGACCGCATAAAGCGCAGGATCATCGGGGCGAGTGCCAATGTAGTAGCGCGTGTTTTGCTCGTCGCGGACCTCGTACACGCCAGCCACCAGCGGCAGGTGGTAGACCACCCCCTTTTTGATCAATACACCGTCGAGTTCGGTGGCTTCGCGTTTTCGCCGGACGCAGTCGAAGTCCCGCTCGAAACGGCAGCGTTTGCTTCGCCCGCAAATCCGGGCTACGTACACAATCCTGTGGTAAGGCAGCCTGATTTCGATGTGGTCAGTCATCGCGTTCTCCCTTTCGGTTCGAGCGCGGTATAGCGCCTTGGCTTCGGTCCGCGTTTACGGCGCGGGACCGCGAATTCTCTCGCGGCTTTTCTGACGAAAGACTCGGACACACCGAAATCCCTACCGATCTGTTTTTGGCTGAGGTCCGTGCGTTCAACGAGCACGGCTACCAGCCGTCTCACGAATTCTGCCTTTGCCACATGCAAGCCTTCCTTGAGTGTCTGGATTGGCATTTTGGGTTTCCCTCTCTACAAACAGCATCCGGTATTTGAAATTTCGCTATGAACAGCTACAAATTGTGGCGAGGGTGTCCGATTTCTTCGTGTTTATTGGGGTTCTCGGCAGGACGGAAAATCGGTAGTTGCTTTCACCGAGATGTGCCTTGCGCTGGAAACCGCCAGTCGAGACTGACGATCCGACGCTGTCAGCGCCAAAAATGGGAATGGGGAATAAGGCTTCTCTATCCTCATCAGCGACCGATTTCACGGTCGGACGCCTCCTGCTTAGCAGTCG
>Ga0210405_10003481_pt1 | contig 15422 bp, 19 predicted proteins | sample IncBWH11MmetaG_FD_155492 | JGI IMG/M metagenome (GOLD analysis project Ga0210405, IMG submission 155492) | Forest soil microbial communities from Barre Woods Harvard Forest LTER site, Petersham, Massachusetts, United States - Inc-BW-H-11-M | ecosystem: Environmental > Terrestrial > Soil >... | reverse complement strand
CTCTCGCTGAAGCAAGCAAGCGATGCAAGGCGGTTGTCGCCAAGCCAACTGCCGCAGTTCTTACTCTCGGAACCACCGCGCACACCGCCGATTCTCGGTGTTTGCATGGAGTCTGGATTCGAAGGAATATGTAGAAAACCGCGATGTGGTGGTTTTGGTGGGCTCAGCCGTTCAATGAAAACTGTCAATCGCCTGGGTTTCGTCTTCCGTGGTGGGAACTATATCCAACAAATGCACCGCCTCCAGCACTAGCCTCACATTTCCACGAGGTCCCGTCAGTCTCAGACTCGCACCACGACGCTCAAGGGATTTGAATGCCCGTACGACGCTGCTAATGCTCGAGGAATCCATCTGCGTCACATCGGTCAGATTGAGCAGAATCTTGTCATTTCCTTCGTCAATCAGCTGTCGAAGTTGGTTGTCTAGGAGGTCGTTAGCACAACCAATCGTCGCTTTTCCGCGGAGGTCAACCACGACAACGTCGGCTACATGACGCGCTGAGAGTTGGAGACCGATGTCTCTTACAAGATAAGCGCTAGCGTTCAACTTGCCTCCTTCGTGCGAATCGAATGACGTGACAGTTGCATAGTAGACGGTCCCCGCACACTTCCTTTAGACGCTCTCAGGCGCCTTTTAGCTTCTGCGGCGTTTTCGATAAGGGCCAAACTTGCAGAATACCTCTGCGAGCCCGAAGGTTATCTGAACGTGTTAGTTATGCGTTCTTGAGGTTCGACGCAGTTTGAGAGTCCGCCCACATGCGGAAGCCACCGAGGAAGGCATTTTGGTTGTTACCAAGTCGCGTCCCGGGCGGCAGCTTCTTTAATTTCTTGATATTTCCGCCTCCCAAGACGACATAATCGGCCTCGAGAGCTGCCTTTAGTTTCTCTACTATTTTTGCCACCTGCCGACGCCACCTTTTCTTTCCCAACCGTTTCAAGCCACGCAGCCCAAGATAGTCTTCGTAGGTCTTCCCTTTCTTGTAGGTTAGATGCGCCAGTTCCATCGGCTCCAGAATTCCATTAACAATCATTGCCGACCCGAGGCCAGTGCCAAGGCCGAGAAAAAGCATGCGGCCCCCCTTGTAGCTGCCAATCGCCTGCATGGCGGCGTCATTGATTACCTTTACTGGACGTCCAAATGCCTCGCGGAAGTTAAATTTCATCCAACCGCCTCCGAGATTATGCGGTTCACGAAGAGGATGCCCGTTAATTACAGGGCCGGGGTATCCCACTGACACACGGTCGAAAATCCAATCCTTGGCACAATTCTTAACTTCGCGGACCATTTTACTAGCCGTCATCGATGGACCGGAGGCAATCTTGCGAGAGTCTTTCTGCCCGGTCACTAGCAGTTTGATATTTGTGCCGCCTATGTCGATGACGAGGACTTTGGGAGATTTTCCCGTTTGAACTCTTTTCATAAGTGTCGCTCCCCTGTATGCGCGAGGGTATTATTACGCCGGCTCGTACACCGGCGCTAAGCTCACAAAGGGTTCGCTTTCCGCTGTAGGGGCGAGGGGTTTTGTCCCTCTCAGTGGCGGTCTTGACTTTTACTTCTTTCATCGCGCTTTGGTTGCGGTCGGCTTCGTTGCCACTCATTAATCTCGGATAGCAATTCACTCTTTCTCGTTTCATTTGTTTCCGTTGCCAGTTGTCGTTCAAGTTCCGCTATGCGCCCAGCCGCAAAATCTGGGCGTCCTGATTTCTTCTTTGGTTTTTCAAATCGCATCGCGATGACTCCTCTTTTGCCGGGTTTATGGCTAAAAGCTGCGAAGCGCCAAGCCAACGTCGTCGAAAGAATCCATGACCTTGAGCAATCCGGTGATTTGAAGTACCTCTCGCAAATAAGGTGGAAGTCCGAAGAGCTTCAGTTTGCCTCTCTTTCCCACTGATTGCCACGTCCGAACCAAACCTCCTATCCCTAGACTGTCGATGAAAGCCACTCGACTGCAGTCTAGCAATACAGCTTGTGAACCACCATCCAGTAACCCGCTTACCACATGATGGAGTTCGGAGCCCTCCGCGAGCGTCAGTCGAGGAGCCAACTCCAGAATCGTGACCGGACCAACTCTGCGCTCATTGACGATTGCAGGCATGAATTAGTATTTCCGTTTTGACCACCCGCGTGGACATGCTTATACACCCGAGACCGCTCCGATTGAACCAAAATTACTGAGCACAGCCACTTCCGATTTGCTCGTGATACGTCCAACATCGAAACTAATGCAACTTCGCATACTCAGCCTTGGCTTGCTTCAGTATCGGGATGTCGGAGTCGGCGTCTTTCCAGAGTGTTAGGAAATCCTGATAGGCAGCCTTGGCTGAATTTGCGCCGTCCGAACGCATGCCTCGGAACGTTGTTTATTCGTTACACAGCGTCGCTTCTGCCGGACGTGCGTCCATCCATGACTGTGTATTCGTTCTACATGAGGAGCCAGCCCAGGAAAAATGGAATTCCTGTGTAATCGTTCCAGAGCCTAATCCCTCGCCGCTCCGCTCAAATTTCAGCCTTGGTTCAAACCAAGCCCAAAATAGGGTTCCCGAGGCGTTCCGCGGCTCAGCCTATTGCCGCTGGCCGCTAATGGCAGGCGCTAGGGCCAACGGTTTTGGCCAGATGCGGGGTTGGGGGGGACTGATTCTACTGGGCATTCGCGGAGGATTCGGAGGGGGGACTCGTGACCTGTTCTCAGGAATTACCCGCCAGGCCGCCTACTGCCGGACTCCAGCTTCATTATCTCTACCGCTCTCATCGTCTAGCTACTTTTTACTGTTTACCTCTACTGTCAACAATACCACTTTTGGCCTCGCTCGAATCCTCCGAGCAGCTACAAATGATGGACCAGAAGCGACGGCTCGATTGCGCAGATTGGCACGCAGTACCTCCTGACGCTCAGGGCCGTTAACTGCATAAGCGGAATATCGCTGGCGAGCACGGAAACTCAGGCGAGTGACAAAAACCATGTACTCAATGCTCTGGGGAAGACAGCTTCGGAAATTCGAAACAAACTGGGCGAGTCGCTGAGCACTGTGCAGAGGTTTGATACACCGCTCGAGCAGGCTACTACGCCTTCGCTCGAAGCCCTGCAAGCTTACAGCCGGGGTATGAAGACCTGGGAGGGTAAGGGGGATTTCGAAGCTATCCCGTTCTTCAGGCGCGCCATCGAACTCGACTCCAATTTTGCCTTGGCCTACACCGTCTTGGGAGTCACATATGCCAATCTCGGTCAAGACAGCCTAGCCAGCGAGAACCTGGTCAAGGCGTTTGAGCTGCGCGGACGGGTTAGCGAGCGTGAGAGATACTGGGTCTCGGTCAATTACTATTCGGCGGCCACCGGGGAGTTGGAGAAAGCCAACGAGACTTGTGAACTGTGGGCCCAGAGCTATCCCCGAGACGACGTACCCGTTGCTTTACTAGGAGCCAACTACACGGTGGCGGGAAAATGGAATAGAGCGTTGCCAGAAATCTTGCAATCATTGCGACTTGAACCAAACGATGCCATCGTATACAGCAATCTCGGACAAACCTATCTCGCACTCAACCGGTTGGAGGAAGCCCAAGCCGCATTCGACCAGGCCTGGGCGCGAAAGTTAGATTATTGGGGCTTGCACCTCTGGACATATTACCTGGCTTTTCTCCGAGGCGATGGAGGTGAGATGGAGCGGCAGGTGGCGTGGGGGGTTGGGAAGCCAGGGGACGAGGACCGACTGCTCTTCGCCGAGTCCACTACGGAGGCGTACTACGGGCGAATACGTAAGGCTCGAGAATTCTCCCGGCGTGCCGAGGAGTCGGCGCAGCACGCGGAGGCCAAAGAAACAGCAGCAACATGGCGAGCGTATGCCACACTCACAGAGGCGGAGTTCGGCAACTCGGAGCAGATTCGCCAGGGCACTTCAGCCGCGCTGGCCATGGCGCCGGGTCGGTTTGTGAAAGTGTTGGTGGCGCTGGCCCTCGCGAGAGCCGGGGACGCGGCTCAAGCCGAGTCAATGTCGGAAGAGTTGGCGAAAAGCAATTCCTCGAATAGTCTGCTGAACTACTACTGGCTCACGACTATTCGTGCTGCCATCCAACTCGACCGCAACGACCCCGGAAGGGCCATCGAGCTTCTCCAGGCTGCCGCACCTTACGAGCTGGGCTATGACGCCACTTTGCAGCTCGGGACTATGTATCCCGTCTTTGTCCGCGGCCAAGCATATTTGGATTTGAATCGAAGCAAAGAAGCCGCGGCGGAGTTTCAGAAATTCCTGGACCATCGCGGTGTCGTGGTGAGTTATCCCCTAGCAGCGCTTGCTCGCCTCGGCCTCGCCCGCTCCTATGTCTTGCAGGGCGACACCGCCAAAGCCCGAACGGCATATCAGGATTTCCTCACACTCTGGAAAGATGCGGATGCAGATATCCCCGTGCTCATTGCAGCGAAAGCGGAGTTTGCTAGGCTGAAATAATTTGGCCTGGAACCGGTTTTCGGATTCGAGCCGTGCAGTAAATTTGCAGTAGTTCGTTGCTCATAACGGTTCAACTCGAGTCAGAACCGTTCACATCCTTCTCGTTGGAACTGCTTGAGGAATATAGTAGAGTCCAAAGTTTTCACAACCCATCAACAAAGCAATCTGATTTCCTAAACCGTTGGTCGGGAGTTCGACTCTCCCCAGGCCCACCATGTTTCTCCAACAAGCGTAAAGGGTTATGGTTCGGATGCACTTCGCGCAATCTTGGTGGAAATGCCCACTGCAGTAAAATTGCAGTAACTCGAGACGAAATTTAGTGCTGTGGGAAACCCTGAAGGGTGGCTGAAAAAGGGCGACTCCGCTCTATATGCGGCCCGAGCTTTCGGCCGCGCGACGGCCTGTATAATGTTCTTGGGATGGCGCGTGAGTTCAGATGGACGAGAGTAAGAGCTTTGAAAGAAATCAGGAGTCAGGGCCAGTCACAAAATGCGGAAGAGGAGCTCAGCGAGAAAGACCTCCTTACCACGTTCGAGCAGATTCACATTTCTCCCCACTACAAGTGGTATTACATGACCAAGCGACATAACTTCTTCACCGCCATTCAGCAATGCTCCTATCTATGGCATTGTTACATGCTAATCGACAGGATTCTGTGTCGCGAATTTGAAATTATGATGGAAATTCGCGACCCCAAGCTCATGCTACCCATGGTCCTTTTTATGAATGGACACGCGAAGATACGTGATGGGCTTCGTTTCTACAGCTTTGCAGATTGCGGAATTACGAAGCGCAAGCAGTCCTCAAGGTCAAAGGTATGCGTGCATTAGCAAAAGCGTATGTGACCAAGCGGGAAGCACGAGTATGAAGCTTAGCATCATAAGCTATGGCGTTCCTCTCACCCACGGCTCCATTACTCAACTGAACTTTGAAGACTCGCTCTCGATTATTGATTTTGACGGTTTCATTTTCGACCCAATCGTTATGAGTAACAACGCTGTTTCGAGGGACACTTTTTTTCGTCGCCAGAATGAGATTAATCAGCTTATAGAGCGTAAAAAAGGAATCGTCATCTGTATCTTACGGCCCACGATAATGGCGGCTGTCGCCGGCTTTGGGCAACTAGATGCTACGGAGCTGCTTAAGACGATTTCACCATCCGTAAAGCTGATACAGGACTGTGTAACCCCCGGCGAAGACTGGGTCGACGCAGTCCCGGTGCCAGGCGCAAACAAATACGACTCTAAAATCGACGAACTTGAAAATACAAGAAACAAAATTAGCGCCGAGATTTTGGAATTGAATGTCAAACGGGACCTAATCGCAAACTTTCGGAGACTGCTTTTTTCGTCAGGTCGACCACTGGAAGAGATTGTCCGGATTTCGCTTAGACTGGTCGGATTTGACGTGCCCGAGCCAGAGAGCTACGAGGGCGAATGGGATGTTGAGGCGCGTGAGCCGCTTTCTGGACGGACCGCGATAGGAGAGATTGAGGGACCGGAAGGAGCCGTCGACGTTTACAAGAGTAGACAACTCTTGGATTATATCGAAGGTGAGGCACTACTGGACCGAAGCCACAAAGGCCTGCTCATTGGAAACGGATATCGTTTGAAGCGTCCAGACTCCGAAGAACGTCAGGCCCAGTTTTCGACTCATGCTCTAAAGCGGGCATCGCTGTACGCCACATGTTTGCTTCCAACAACGGAACTGTTTAAGGCCGTCTGCGCCGTCCTTGAAGCTCCAGAAAATGATGAACTCAAAACGGATATCCGAACGTCGATTCTGGAAACAACGGGCGTTTGGACCTTTAGCGGCCAAGTGATGAAACCTGAAGCGGGCGGCGGAGTTCAGTGAACAATGCGAACGTTCAGTTGCACAGAATTGAAAATGGGTCATAAAATTAATCCATGACAAACAGTTAAAAACTCAGTCCCGATGGATGCCGAGCAATTGAGCTTTTCAAGGAGCAACTGGCCGAATTGGGAGCAGTCAAGAATTTGCGCTACCGGCAAGGCTCAGTCCACGCTAACGGTCGGTGCTCTTAATTGACGGGAGCGTTCTTGTCGACAGCAACGGTTTCTTCGACAACTTTCGACTGGCGGTATTCTTCGAGTTTCTTAACAGCGTCGCGTCGAAACTCATCAAGGACCTTGGCATAGGTCTGAATGATTCCCGTCGAGGAATGTCCCAACATTTGGGTAATCGAGAAGCTGCGCGACGTTCTTTCAATTTTTCTGCCGATTGGTTAAATAGAGTTCGTGGAGCTCAAAACGAGCAACGAAAACCGACTGTGAGAAGTGGAGAGACGCCGAGTTTCGTGTGCCCAAAAAAGAAGAGGATGGTCATCCGACCCGAGGGCCCCCAACACCAGTCACTGCGCCCCGCAACTCTATAGAGCGTGACAATTGACCCCAATAGTACGAGCTCTCTAGTACTCCCGCGAGCGGTACAGACATCGTCGACTAACAGCATCTACACGAACCGAGAGAATACAGTCGACTACATCTCCACGATTTAAGTCAGCGGTCTTGACTTCTACTTCCCTCATCGCGCTTTAGTTGCGGTCGGCTTCGTTGCCACTCGTTAATTTCGTTTCGTAAGTCACTCTTTCTCGTTTCATTGGTTTCTGTTGCCAGTTGTCGCTCAAGTTCCGCTATTCGCCCAGCCGCAAAATCTGGCCGTCCTGATTTCTTCTTTGGTTTTTCAAATCGCATCGCGATGACTCCTCTTTCGAAAGTGTCTCATGAGGATGGCTGTCTAATTCTTAGATGTGACCCTTTTTCCCAAACACCTAGGGAAATCCCTAGTTCCAAATACGCTCGTACAGAGTAACTCTTGCGGCGTGGGACTCACCCATCGGTAGAGTCTCGCGTGGGATGTAGTGCCAAGGGCTGGGAACACTGCAGCCCACGCGGATTGACGATGGATTATCATGGCGCTCAGTCTAGAGGAGCTCCCATTAACCAAGCTGCCCCGCCAGACAATTCCACTCAACAAACCCCAGTCAAAGGAAGCAACATGACCCCAGAAGACCTGAACACCATTACGACAGAATTGAAGCGATTCGGCACGGAGCTAAACCTAACCGATGCGCAGAAAGAACAGCTCAGGACCTTTCTGACCGAAAAATACCAGAAGCTGCAAGAATTCAGGCAGCAGAATCCAAATGCCTCCAAAGATGATTTAACCCGAAACCTAGCCACGATTCGCAGCGCTGGACGCGAAAAACTCGAAAGATTCCTGACACCTGACCAACTCAAAAAATGGGATGCGGAGATGGCAAAGGCTAAGGATTTCCTCGGTCAGCGAGCCGCGACCGCTTAGCGGCCAATCCTTCGATTAACTCTGACCGAACGATGAATGCTTTCGGACGAATAGTGCCGCGTGGGTCGCCGGGACGCGGAATCGAGGGGACGATGCGCGTGACTTCCCGTTAAGGGACAAGCCTAGCATTCCGCTTATCCCCCTACCCTCGCAAGGAGACCAACATGAGAAGAGTCCTGAGATGTGATGACTTGAATCCCGGTTGTACTTTCGAAGCATGGGGCTACACGGATGAGGATGTTCTGAAGAAGGTTAGGGAACACGCAAAGACCGTTCATAAGATGAACAAGATTCCGCTGGACGTTCTGGACAAAGCTCGAAGTGCTATCCATGACGTAGGCAGAGCGCGGGCACACAAGGCGGGTTCATAGAAGAAAGACGGAAATCATTCGTGGTGGTGACGTTAACTCACGGAGGAAGAAATGGGTGCCACCTTCCACATTTTCATTACCGCGGGCGGTCACGCACGGTACGTGGAAACAGTTGAAAATCTCGCAGCGGCGAGGGAGCGCTTGAAGCAGGTGGCGCACAAAGCTTCGGGAGATTGCTTTCTCTACTCAACCCAAAGCGGCATTGTGGAACTCATTGTTCACCCAGAGTTGCCGAAGCCTTTGCAGAGAGCTCGCTTACCTCACATTGTCCGAGGGTAACTCGCGAGTTAGTACAACGGGAAGGCACGAATGAATCGCGAGAAATTTAAAGCGTCCTGCTGCTAGCAACTACCGGCTCGTCGTGCTGAATACGCTGTTCACGCAATTTTGGTTGTGCACGACGGTTGCGGGAGCGCCCACCCCATCCCGCTCGGTGCGGAGGCGGATGACCCGATTCTGCATCCGGTGCTACCAAATCATCGGTGAGAAGTGCGTCCGGTGCGGAACGGAAGCAATTGCCGTCTCGAATGCCCATGCAGTGGGCGGCACAGTTTTCGATTGTCCATCCTGTAGTCATCGGTTTCCGCAGGGTGATGGCGGGGAAACAGGGGGGATGTGCGAGCCGTGTTTTGACTCTGAGTTGCGGGGCGCGCACGAGCAGGCGGCGAAGAGCCGAGCCAATAGCTCGCATCGAAATCGTGGTCACCGTTTTGGTCAACGCTGGTAGATACCACCAGTCGAGTTGGAAGCGAGTCTTAACGCATAGTTTTTCCAGCGGGTCTGCGAAGACGAGAGAACTATTTTCGTGCTAACCACGCCTTACTTCAATAGCCTTTGGGGGTGACCAATCAATCGGGGTTTGTTCGAGAAACTCCTTCGTGGCAGTGCAGAACTTAACGAACAATCCACAGACAGATGCAGCCAAAATGGGGTCTGTGACCTGATACCTGACATGCGATGGTTCATTTTCAAACCCGCTGTGCTCGGCAAAGGGCAGCGATGTGCCCAACATTCTGCTCACGTATCGGGAAAAGAATACGAGTAGCTCGGTTCCGTTCTTGCAGGCATTGAAGGAAGTGAACGCAGCGGCTTCCGTCCTTTCGATAAGAACCCGAAACTTGGCACAAATCTCATCTGACATCCCCCAATGTTTAGGCAGCAATATCTGGCAGAAACGAATGATGAGTGAGGATTTGGCTTCGTCGTTGAAGGCTTCCCAAAGCGCAACCACGAGAGCTAGATTCCCGAGCGAAAACCAAGCGGCGAGTGCGTCGCCCAACGTCCAGCCCGATGATAATTCATGGTCTTCAAACAGATTTATGAACTGAGAACATGAAAAGGCTTGTCCAAGCCTCTCCGCAACTATCCCAGCTACATGTTCAGGCGTTAGCTTCGGCATCTTCAGCTATCAGCCGCTCATGGTACATGCGATGAAATATTGCTAGAAGCGCTTATTTTTGGATTCGAATCTGGCTTGGCTTGCCCGCAATGATTTGTGGTTTTCCTAAGTGACCTGTTATTGTGCCAGTGGCGCAAACATTTTTATCGCGGTAAGTACGTTCTGGAGTGCCAAATTTTGGTCTGTCCGTTCCCCAAATCACAATCGTGAATATCTGTTTCGGATACGCCGCATCGAGGTACAGAAACGTGGGCATACCTTTGCTCTTCTCTGCAAAACGAGCGCTCGCCACATGTCGGCAAACGGTGGCGGTTTCGCCGAGGTGATTTTTAGCTTCTGCCGCAGTCAAATGTGCGGGCTGTGCCTGCGTGATGCAAGGCAGCGCGAAACAAAGAATCAGCAGCAGTGCAGTTCGGTAATTCCGCATAGTGTCTGGGAACGCGAATATAGCATGCCCCGCGAGTCCATGGAGGGGACAAGGCGATGTGCGGGAGAGCCACAACAAACGGCACGATGCTGACGTGCTGGAATTGGGCTGGTAGCCTTCCCAGCGCACCGCAATGCTGTCGCAGTCCTAAATGGTTCTACGCGATGTAGTGTATTGAACGGACGATTTGGTGTTGCCACGATGTGTTAGTGGTGTTGCGATGCTTTCTGACGAAGTTCAGCCTACCGACTCGGTGCCTTCGGACAAGAGCGAAGAAACCCAACCGAAGGAAGACCCTGACAAAATAAGAGGCGAAGTATTCAAAAGGATGTTTCCTGACGTTCGCGGAAAACGCTCTGGCAGTGCTAAGAAGCCTGCTGAGTAAACGGATTTTCCCAGCCGTGTCTGGGCAAACACCGCGTAACGCCGGAAATTAACGCTTCACTTCAACGATAATGTTCTGAAAACTTAACTCAGCGGATAGTATGCCCTGCAAGTCCTGCGGGTCAGTCAATCAGAAGAAATTCAGCGCGGAGATGGGCATCCGTTTCCCCGGACTGAAAGATATTGACAACCCCGTCGTGTGGGTTTTCGCTGATGACGTTGTATGCTGTCTGGTGTGGCACTACTGAATTTGCTGTACCGAAAGAAGAGTTGCGCCAGCTCACAAAAAGAGACGCTGCGGCACGTTAACCTAGAATTAGTCTATTCTTACTTCTCACTGAGAATCAACCGCTGAGTCGGTGAACTCGACGACCTTTTAAGCTGCTACTGACGAATTGCTTACCTCGAAGAACCGCATCCATAGCAGGCAATAGTTTCCTTAGGACATCTGTCTTGCGAACGTAACCGCGAGCGCCCATGCCCAAGACTCGTCGGAACGTGGAACCAAGACTCCGCGATGCCGCCCGTGACTGACCCCGTGTACCATCTCGATGAGAGCGACTGCTTAGTGTCGTAGCAATACAATTCGGGTCACCCTTGTCCAAAGTGAAGTAATGCTCGTTTAACGGTCTCCGAAGGCATTCGAGATGGCAAACGGGGATAGGAAAGAGGGGACGACCCGCCAGCCGTGCCCAAGCCGTCCCTCCTCCCTCGCGTGGGAGCTAATAGCTAGATTGGGAAGGGGAACGACTCGCCTGAGGAGTGCCGAACCGTCCCCCTCTCTTGCACCGGGGAGATGCAGACCAAACTCGGTCACAGTAGCGCGGAGTCAGTGCTTGTGAAACTAGGGAAAGCCCTAGTTCCAATACGTTCGGGACGGAGTAACTCTTGCGGCGTGGGACTCGCCCCTCGGTAGAGTCTCGCGTGGGATGCAGTGCCTAGGTTGGTCGAAGGAGCCGCAATTACGGCCACCGACTCGGAAAGCTGGACCTTACGTCGTCTGGTTTCTAGGGAGAAACGCAATGGCGCCTCCATCACCTAATACTCTTGAATTGGAACTCTTGATGTACGTAGTTGCTGTCTTGATTTGCGTCGGGTCGTTTCTGGTATTTGTCGTTACGGCAATCTTCGGAGTGGGTCTTGCGCGACTTCTTTATGTCAGTGGCTGCTGGTGCGCGAGAAAAATCCACCACGCATACACACTCGACGGCCCGGGAACGATGAATGCTTTCGGTCGAATCGTGCCGCGTCACTAAAGCGGAAATTCGGATAAATCATTGCCACCGCTAGAGCATCCCTGACGAAGAAACTTTCAAATGGTACACATTTAATCTCTTCCAGCAGAAGCGGGGAGGGCCGCTATGCCTATCACCGTCCTTCTGACCAACGACGACGAGGCTGTTCGCAGCTCGATTCGGCGTCTGCTTGATTCCGACCCGGAAATCCACACGGTTGGAGAGGCCGTCAACTTTCAGCAGACGATTCAGCGTGCAATCGAGCTAAAACCGCAAATTGTCGTTATGGACCTCCGCATGGCCATCAACTCGTCGGTGAATCTTCAGGAAATCAAATCACAGTTAAACACGTGGGGTTCGCGGTTGATTGCAATGTCTTTCTGGAATGACAAGGTCGCGCAGGCGCTCGCTGAGCGTTTGGGAGCGGTCACCTTGCTGGATAAGCTGACACTCACCACTGACCTGATTCCCGCAATAAAAGCTGCAAGTATTAAGCGACGAAGCGCGGACGCTTGAGTCTCGGAAGAACTAACTCGAACTGGCCCACCTATAGTGAGTCCGTTACTCTGGCGAAATTTCGTTACGCTCTGTCTGCTCTAATTCCGTGGCGCTCTTGGAATGAAGGGCTTCCCTGACCAGGCCAAAGGTTTTTGACTATCTGAACTCCAAACAAAATTTATGCGCTGAATTGCTCCGTTGGCACAAAAGTACAGGAAATCGTTCGTGTTTGCTGTATTTGGAGATGCAGGAGGGCTAACAAAGAATTACGAAGCACCGGATTCTTCGGATTGTCTTTTTCGTTCTCTAGCACGAACAAATATCCTCCCCACTCAAATGAATGATGCCTGAAGTTTGAACCTTTAGAATTCCAATCGAATCAAATCAAGTCCCCGGTCACTGCCTCCCCATCGTCTGCTACCGATTCTCGGTATTTGCCGCAGTCAGCGTTAATTTGACACTAGGAACCTCGGAATATGTAGGAAATTGCGAAGTGGTAGTGTCTGCGGGTTTTCGAGCCAGCTCATTTTGTTGGGGGAAAGACGCTTGCCAATGTCAAGCCTGCACGCATGGTGGTAAAACGGATGACCGCCGATAGCCAACCAAGTAAGTAATGGGTACTTTACCAGGCCCTCCTGACTGCTCGCCTATATCCCACTGTCAGCGGAATATGCAGGAAACTGCGAAGAGGCTGGTTTGGGGGTATCGAGAATTGCGACAGAGCTCTCTTTCCTGCCTTATAGTTTTTCTCCCAATACTTCTCACTTGCAATCGGCGCTGCGGGGGAGTAAACCGAAATTTGAAGTGGCTAGTGCAAGGAGGAAATTACCGGACGATGACTCCACCCTGCCTAGACTCTTGACATCCGTTTACGCACCGCTCTTGCGGTGCGCTACCGCCAGCGATGCTTGTGGTCTCGCCTGCGGGCTACGGACTAAGCAAACGGGGAACACCTCTCAAGTTCCCCGTTTTGCATTTCTGGGAATAGCTAGCGACGGTTCCATCCAAGAACTGCCCACTAGATACGAGCATCAGCATTATTTTCAGCTACGGCGGCTTTACGGTGGCCTTCCGTTTCTAACTGATTCTGCTGAGTGGAGGTAAATCCGATATCTACGGCAGACTGTCCACGTTGAATCAACACGCGCAAACGGAGAGCTAAGCTGCATACGCCAGTTGAAGTGGCATTCGGCACCTTGAAAACCGTGTTGATGAGTTGCAAGGATGCGGAGAAATGAAGACGAACGGCGTGGTGCGTCGCCTAGCGTCGAGTCCGCCGGGATTAGAGCGTTGGGAAGCACAGTGTTTGTTGTGCTCATGGCGCTCGGGGGGACGGCGTCTGTATGCTTCGAAGAACGCCGCAGAGCTGGGGATTGGGATGCACTTGAGGGTTATTCACAAGTTGAACCCGAAGAAGCGCCGGGTCGAAGAGCGCGAATCGTGAGCCCATGTGAGACTCGTGATTGTTTATTCGTTGTAGGGCGTCGCTTCTGCCGGACCTGCGTCCATCCACGACTGTGTATTCGTTCTACGTGGGGATGGGTATGACCACGGCCGCCTGACCTGTGTATTCGTTCCACATGGATAGCTGGCCGCCGAGAAAATGGAATTCCTGTGTATTCGTTCCGGATTCTATTTTCGCCGCGCTTCGCTCAAATTTCAGCCTTGGTTCAAACCAAGCCCCAAAATAGGGTTCCCGAAGCGTTCTGCGGCTCAGCCTATTGCCGCTAGGAACTAATAGCAGCCGCAGAGGCCAACGCTAGAGGCCGAATGCGGGGAGTGGGTGGGGCTGATTCTACTGGAGGGTATTCGCACAGGACTCACAGGTGGAGATGCATAACCTTCTCAGGAATTACCCGCCAGGCCACCTACTGCCGGACTCCAGCTTCATTATTTCTACCGCTCTCATCGTCTAGCTGCTTTTTACTGTTTACCTCTACTGTCAACTTTTACTTCTGTTCAGTGTGTGCTCCCACTGTGTATATGGGGATAAAGTATTTCCCCCGCCTCGCGGGCGATGACCGGAATCGTGTCGCTGTGCATTCGTTTAACGTCCCATCGTATGACCGAGCATCCCCTGGGTGTCCCATTTTGAGATAGCTGGTGGTAGAGGATTTCCCAACATCTACCGTGACTAGACCATTCCGCTCAAGTCGCCGGAGGTAGTTTCCAATTGCGCGGCTAATCAGAAGTTGCGGAATTTGAGTTGCCCACCTCTACAAATTTAATTAATTAACGGCACGGAAAGGAGCTAAGATTCACGGTGCGAGAGAACTCACCATGCCTTGGTACCGCTCGCCGGTCAAACTCTTCGGATACACCGGCCTTCTTCTTTTTCTTGTGAGACTGCTCTTTCCCCCCGCCGACTTCGCGGGTGCCTTGCAAGCGCACTCGTCCGTACGTTTTTTCGACTTTCGATTGGACTTAACAGGATTCGGCCTTATCGAGTTCACAGCCTGTGTCTTTCTTCTCTCTGCCCTTGCTTACTATCTGCTGGAACGGCTTACTGAGCGTCCACCGAACGGCATTCTGGTTCAATTCCATTATTTGCCTAGTTTATTGTTTGCGCTATTTTCGGTCATCATAGCGCGTTGGGTGAACAGCATTCCTTCTAGTACAGTCCAAGACCCGGCGATTCAAGTATCCCTCAACAATTGGCTCACTGCTTTTGCGTGGTCGTTCGCTGTCTTTCTCGTTTTCCAGATAGCGTTTGCGATTGGTGCTATCCGAGGGGTCTTGCGAAATAGAACGGCGGTTGTTTAACCGCAATCTGCGAAATACGGGTTAACTCCCGATTGACGCATTTACCGTTCTAACCCTCTGATAGATGTCGATAACAGGGATTATCACTACCTATCTCAGTCTGAGATTGCTGGTGCGAAGAGGAGTGGCTGTTGAAAAACTCGCTTCCGAAAAATCCGCAAAAATTAAAACGCGTCAAGAAGCTCCACAAACGATTTTTTCTAGTCGCCGAGACATTTTCTACTTCCGAATTTTTGCGTATTTTGAGAAAAAAGGACTTTTTCAACAGCCACAGGATTTCTCAACATCTATCGAACTTTCCGCCAGAAATCGACCAAGGGTAACTTCCGAGTTGTCGACAATCCGCCTACAGACTGCAAGCTCTGGAGGCTGTGAGTGTAATGGCGATTTTTCAAAAAGTTAGGAATTCACGGCGGACACTTGGCGTGGCCTACCGGTTGTGAAGGCGAGCCCAAATGGCATCCAGAAAGCGACAGAACAGCCAGTAAAAGCCCCATAGCAGTAGCGCAAAAACAATGCCGCCAAGCTCGATAAGCATGTTAGAAGTCGCGTCGGACTTGCCATAATTCGAAACAAATGATA
>Ga0210405_10003480_pt1 | contig 15423 bp, 11 predicted proteins | sample IncBWH11MmetaG_FD_155492 | JGI IMG/M metagenome (GOLD analysis project Ga0210405, IMG submission 155492) | Forest soil microbial communities from Barre Woods Harvard Forest LTER site, Petersham, Massachusetts, United States - Inc-BW-H-11-M | ecosystem: Environmental > Terrestrial > Soil >... | reverse complement strand
TGCGATGGAATCGCACGGTTTTCGGATCGGATTTGTGCTTGAACTCGTTGAGGCTGGCCAAGGGTTTCCGCGACCGTTGTGAGGTGAAGAACGCCGGCTTTCTGCAAATGAACCTGTTCCGGCCGGCATTCAAAGAAGAGGTCTTCGACGTTGTCATCTCCAATGGTGTGCTGCATCACACCAGCGACCCGCTGGGAGGCTTTCAGTCGATTTCTCGCCTGGTCAAACCGGGAAGGTTCGTCATCATCGGTTTGTACAACACGATTGGCCGGCTGGGGACGGATTTTCTGCGTTTTCTGTTTCGCATCTCAGGCGACAAGCTGCGATTGCTGGATGCTCATCAGCGCAACAAGAACTACACTGAGGCGCGGAAACGGGCCTGGTTCATGGACCAGTACAAGCATCCGCACGAGAGCAAACATTCGTACGAGGAAGTGCTGCGAACTTGGTTCGACGCCAACGGATTCGAGTTTCTCTCGGCCGTGCCCAAGCCCGATCTAGGAGCGTTCAGCCCGGAGGAGAAATTGTTCGAAAAGCACGACCCAGGGACCAGAGCCACGCGCTTGATGACAGAGATGGGATTGGCTATGAAGCTGGGGGATGCGGGCGGGCTGTTCATCATGATCGGCCGTAAGAAGGGTGCAGCCCGAAGCGAGGGAACGAACATGGTTCGCAACCCTGCCGCTGATGCAGCCAAGTCCGATTACGTAAGGGCCTAAAGTTCGCCCCGGCAGGACGCTGGCCTATTCCCACTTTGGGCAGGTACCGGGTTGGGCAGAAACATGTACTTTCGAGTCTGTGAATCTACATCTCCGGCACGTATGATTTAGGCGAGATTCAAGCAGTACTGTCTGTACTTTAATCTTTCGCGGGCGTGCCATGTCCCCCATGATGCTTGCCAGATGTGTCAAGCGAGCAACGCGTTTGCCGGTTGCCAGCTGTGTGCTTGTACTTTCGATGGTGGTCTGCAGCGGTCGAGTTGCCTGTGCGGCGACTACCTGGCAAGACCGAACCGAGGAACACGTTGCCGGATCGGAACCGTCGGCTTTCGCGCAGTCCACGACGAACGCCAATTTTTATGTGGCTACGAACGGAAGGGACTCGTGGAGCGGGAAGTTGCCGGCCCCGAATCTCCAGCACACCGACGGACCCTTCGCTTCGCTTGCCCGAGCGCAGATTGCCGTAGAATCGCTGCTGAAAGGCCAGCCCATTTTCCCCATTGTCGTGATGGTACGACAAGGAACCTACTATCTTCCGTTAAGTCCAACGAACCCGGGAACCTTGAACTTCACCTCCAGTGATTCCGGCACGGCGACGGTTCCGGTCATTTGGGAAAACTATCCAGCCGAGAGTCCGGTCGTGAGCGGAGGAGTGCCGGTTACGGGCTGGACTCAGGTGTCGGGGGCGCTCTGGCGAGCTCGCCTGCCCGCGAACACGCCGCCCTTCGAATATCTGTTTTACAACGGTGTGCGGCGGCTGCGTTCGCGATTGCAATCCGCGTCAGGCGGAACCGGTTACTACATGAGTGGCGGGTCCTGCATCTCCAGCCAGAACCAGCAGATTGTCAGCACATCACTGTGCAATCTGGGAACGTTTCTGCGGGTGGCAGCGGAGATTCCGCCTACCGGCGCGAACGCCAATTGCCCGGTCTATAGCAATGGGACCCAATCCAAATGCCTGGACCGTTTTCAATATGATCCCAGCGATCCCATTACCAACTGGATCAATCTGAATCCGCCCAGCGGCAATCCCTGCCAAGCTCCGCCCTCGGGCAAATATCCATCCGGTGACATCGGACTTACGCTGTTCGATGCGTGGACGGTGGATGTGATGCGTGTCAGTTGCGTCGACACCACTACGAATGTCATTTATTTGACAGGGGCCACGCAATCTAGCACCGCTGCGCACTATGACTTCTTCGGTCCGGCCGCGGGACATCGTTATGTGGTGGACAATACCCGGGACGCGTTCAACGCGGCGCAAGCGGCCGGGCAGACGGGGATCTGGTTTCTGGATCGTTCCCTTTCTCCCTGGGCATTGAACTACCTGGCCAATGCGACGGAGAATCCGAACACGGATACGATCGTGATCCCTCAGTTGGGGTCGGCGATTCCGGGAAATCCGGCGACCGACTTCGTGGGTGCAAGTTTGCTTTTCGCCAGCCAGTTGAGTTATGTGACATTCAGCGGCATTAGTTTCGAGGTGGATAACTACGTTCCGGCGGCCAGCGGATTCAACAACGACAGCAACGAAGAACTTTCGGTGCCGCAAGCCATCGATTGTGAGAGCTGCCAGAACGTGGTGTTCGATGGAGTGACAGTGCGACATACGTCGGGCTCAGGAATTACGATTGCCTCGGCTACGAGTAATGGCGGCACTCCGGCCGCCCACGATGTAATCCAGAACTCGGCATTCTATGACATCGGTTCGAGCGGCATCCGTATCGGACGCTCTGTTGCGGGCAGCGACCAGTATCCCTACGTTCCGCAATCGCTGACTGTGCAGAACAACGTTGTGCAGGGGTACTCGCGGATATTCGCGGATGGAGAAGGCGTGGCCATGGGGAACGGTCACGATGTCATGATTCAGCACAACGATATTAACGACGGCTATCACGCCGGCGTTTCGATCTGCACGCTGGGATGCTTTTCGCACAACCAGTCAGCGAACGGGATTAACATCATCACCCAGTACAACCACCTCTGGAACGTGATGCAAGGCATCACCTCTGACGGCGGCGCACTTTACTACAACATCGGTGGGCCAAACGGAAGCGGCACCGGAGACCAGATCCTCAACAATCTCATCCACGATGTCACCGATTCGTCGATCATTGATGCTGGTGTACCAGGAACCGGATACGGCGGTCATGGTATCTACGTGGATTCCCAATCTGCGGGGGTACAGGCGGAGAATAACGTTGTTTACCGCGTGGCATCGAGCGGTTTGGTGGAGACCCAAGGCCCGGCAGCCGGGCTGCCCGCGAATAGCTTCAACAACAACATTGTGGCCTACGGACGCAAGGCTATGTTCGAGGAACAAAACCCCTGGCCGCAGAATTGTACATACAAATTGCGGGTTAACGTCGAACACAATATTTTCTATTTTGACCTCGACTCAACTACTGGCTTCTACCCAGTGAATGGGTGTTCAGACTCCTGCGGTTTGCCCTACGACCAGTACCAGAATTTCCAGGGAAACCTGTACTGGAGAACGGACGGCGGTTTTGCCGAGGACCAGAATGGATTTCAGATCTTGAGTACGACACCTCCGCCGAATCAGGCCAGTACCTGCAACCAAATACAAAACCCGCAGTACACCGACCTGACGTTTTCCCAGTGGCAGACCGGCTCACCCTTAGTGAATGGAAAAGCATTACCGATGAAGGAAGATCCGGGCGGGACTGCGACCGTGGATCCGGGCTTCGGCGACTCCGGTCAGCCATCCGATTTTCTGCTGTCAACTTCCCCGATTATTGGATTCGATTACCTTCTGACGGACGAAACGATCAACAGCGCTGGCCGCAACAATCCGTTGATCATGCCGCCCACCGTGCCCGACACTTTTCCAACCTACGATTACTCCAACACAAACTATTAGGCTCTCCAACGTATGGTGCTAGAGTCTTTCTTCTCTAGAGCTTTCGGCTACTTGCAGTAAGCCGGCATAGCCCCTACCTTAGCTAGAGCGGCGGTTGTTGATTGTTCTCCTAAAACATAGAAAATACTGCCCTTGCATGTAATCCCCCAAAATGGAATAGGCGCATCGGGAGAATAACAGGCCGATGCTTACGCCGAACATAGCCGATGTGCGGGAGCTCTGTAAGGCTTAACATCAGCAGGTGAGGGGCCCCGGCCGGCGTCGTACCGGATGAGGCCTACACCGAGCCCGTTGTGAGAATCAGGAACATGCGCATACTGGGATTGTCGTCTCTCAAACCCGATACCGCAGCAGCTTTGCTAGAGGACGGAGTCCCGACGGCTGCGATTGAGAGCGACAAGGTTGAGCGCGGGGGCGGTCATGATCGTTCTGACGTTGCCATCCAGTCATGTTTCGACAGCGTGGGGACAAATTGGGATGGCATCGACATGGTAGCAGTGGCTACCCGGCCCTTCCGTGGCTGGTCGAGGAAGTCTCTGCTGCGCACCAGCTTGTCCGCTCTGGGACCAGCCGCCAGTGCATACTACGGTGTCAACGAACTCGGTGCGCTGACCCGCGAGCTGAATTGCCTGCGCGTGCTCCGGCGATCGGCGACGGGAAGCCGCCACAAAGTTTTAACCTTTGATCATCATCTCTGCCATGCTGGCGGTGCGTTTTTTGCGTCCTCGTTCGACCGCGCTTTGATCGTCACCATGAACGAGGATGGCGATGGCAATTCGGGCATGCTGGCGGTCGGCGAAGGAAATCGCATCCGAGTATTGCGCACCATCGCTTTCCCGCACTCGCTGGCCCGGGTGTATTCGCAAATTACCCAGTTGGTCGGGTTCCGGCCACATCGCGACGAACATAAGACGCAATGGCTTAGCCTCGAAGGTGAGCCCTTGTACAAACATGTATTGCTGAAGATGCTTCGCGGACGGGACCGCGCGCGGCCGTGTCTGGACTACAGTTTCTTCAATCGCGGCCTCGCCCATCAGCTTTCTTTTTCTGAGAAGTTCTACCGCGAAGTTGGTCTGCCCGCGGATCCGCGACAGCTCGAGGAGAGCCAGCGCAAAGCGCTTGCTAGCAGCATGCAAGCGGCCTGCACCGAAGTGGTGAGGGATGTTGTCGAAGATCTGCGCCGGCGCGAGGGAATCCAGGAAGTTTGCTTCGCCGGAGGCCTTTTCCAGAATGTGTTGCTGGTAGCGTCGTTGGAGAAAGAGCTGGGGATGACCTCGGTATTTGTTCCTCCCGCTCCAGGGAATGCAGGAGCCTCGCTCGGAGCCGCCCGTTTGCTATGGCACCAGGTACTTCAGAAACCTCGAAGTGACGTCCCGCCTCACGCGTATCTGGGACCAAGGTTCGACCGGTCGGCAATCCGGGATGTGCTGGAGAACTCGAAGAACCGCTATATATTTTCGAACACGGAAGAGCGGAAGCTCGATGTTGGGGTGCAATTGCTACAATCGGGCAAGATTGTCGCGTGGTTCCAGGGAGCGGCCGAGTTTGGCCCCCGAGCTTTGGGGAATCGCAGCGTGCTTGCGTCGCCCTGGGCGGCTTACGTCAAAGAAAATCTGAATGATTTTATCAAGCACCGGGAGTGGTTTCGGCCGTTCGCGATTTCCGTTCCCGAGGAAGACTGCGAAAAGTATTTTGAGGCGTCACCGCAGTGCCGCTTTATGAATTCTGTGGCCACGGTCCGGCCAGGCGCGGAGTGTTTGCCGGAGAGCTTTCTGTTGCCGAACCGCCAAGTGCGGCTTCATGTGGTGGACCGGCGCAGCAATCCTGCATTCTGGTCTTTGTTGAAGCGCTTCGGCGAAGAGGCTCCAGCTCCCATGTTGTTAAACACATCGTTCAACCTGTTTGGAGAGCCGTTGGTGGTGACGCCGAGAGACGCTATGCGCAGCTATTTCAGTTCGGGACTGGATGCGCTTATCATGGACCGGTTCATCTTGTCGAAAGCTGCGTTACCTGTTTCAACAGCGCATCTGTCCGCCCATCGCGTGGGACTGGGAGCATAGGGGAGCATGGAACTAAAGGTCGAATCGAAGCATTTGGGAGATGTTTGGGTCCTGGCGCCGCAAGTGTTTCAGGACGATCGCGGCTTCTTCACCGAAGTGTTTCGGGCTGATCTGTTCAATGGCCTGGGTTTGCCCACGGAGTTTGTGCAGGACAACCATTCCGGGTCAGTGCGCGGCGTGCTCCGCGGATTGCATTTTCAGTGGGAGCCGCCGATGGGCAAACTGATGCGGGTCACGCGCGGAACGGCGTTCCTGGTTGCCGTGGATATCCGCAAGGGATCTCCTACGCTGGGCAAATGGTTTGGAGCGGAAATCTCGGCGGAAAGCCGCAAGCAAGTCTGGGCTCCGGCGGGCTTTGCGCGCGGCTTCTGCGTGCTCAGCGATTATGCGGAGATTCAGTATAAGTGCACGGGCATTTACAGCAATCGCGGGGAATCGGGAATTCGCTGGAACGATCCCGAAGTCGGCATTGAATGGCCAATCCGCGACGTCCAGCTTTCTGAAAAGGATGTCAAGGCGCAAACGTTGAAGGAGTGGCTGGCAAGACCGGAATCGGAAAACTTCAAGTACGCAGATGTTCACACCATGGTGGGGAGATAAGGAATCAATCATGAAGATCTTGATCGCTGGCGGAGCAGGTTATCTGGGTTCGGTGCTGGTTCCAAAGTTGTTGGAGCGTGGCTATGACGTGGACGTTGTGGACCTGTTCTGGTTCGGCAACCATCTGCCGCCGGAGACTGGAATCATCCAGAAAGACATCTTCGACCTCACCGTCGATGATTTGCAAAGCTACCAGCAGGTGGTGTTCCTGGCAGGTCTTTCCAACGATCCCATGGCCGAGTACTCGCCTAGCCAGAATTTCATTTTTAATGCCGCTGCTCCCGCGTACCTGGCGTACGTTGCTAAGAAAGCGAACGTGAAGCGTTATGTGTACGCCAGTTCATGCTCGGTTTATGGCTATACCGACAATGAACTGTTCGATGAAACGCGTCCAGTCGCGTCAGCTTACCCTTATGGGATTTCCAAGCTACAGGGCGAACAGGCGGTGATGAACCTGATGGACGACAAGTTCTCCGTAATCTCGTTGCGGAAGGGCACAGTGTCAGGCTACAGCCCGCGCATGAGACTGGACCTGATCATCAACACCATGTTCAAGAATGCGATTCGCAACCGCGAAATCACGGTAAATAATCCCTCGATCTGGCGGCCCATCCTCAGTATCGAAGACGCCACCAACGCCTATATCCGCGCCATTGAGGCCAGCGATAAAATCTCCGGAGTTTTCAACATTGCCTCAGGGAATTACACCGTGGGGGAAGTCGGTGACCTGGTGAAGATGGCGATCGAGGAACAGCTGGGAATCTCGGTGCGGCTCACCATCCACCACAAGACGGATTTCCGCAATTACAAGGTGAGTATCGAAAAGGCGGAGAACACGCTCAGCTTCCATCCCAACCACGACGTCAAGTGCATCGTGAAAAACCTGATCGAGCACATGGACAAGTTCCAGGATTGGGACAACCCGCATTATTACAACATCGAGACCTTGAAATTGCTGACCGAGAAGAGTCATTATCTGCGCACCCTGCAGGAAGTGGCCTAAAAACGGGACTTCGAGAATGAGCGTATGTCGGGATTTATCTGTGGATAGCTTGCCGGAGGTGACGAACGGCGCCGGTCGCCGGGTTGACATCCTGGGAGTGCGGGTGCGTCCGCTGAGCCTCGCGCAAACCGTGGATGAGGTAGAACGGGCGATCCGGAACGCCGAGCGCACCTACGGAGTCTTCATCAACGTGTACAACGTGATTGAAGCTCGCGGTAACCCCTCGTACTGCCAGACTTTGAACGATGCCGATTTCCCCATGCCAGATGGGATTCCACTGGTGTGGGCTAGCCGCGTGCTGCGGGACCCCGTGCCCAGCCGGGTTTGCGGGCCGGATTTTCTGACGGCAATGAACAAACGGGCGGCTGAAAAGGGTTACACCGTTTACATTATGTGCGGAGGCGACCGGAAAGCGGAACGCACCGCCGAAGCTTTTCAGAAGCTGCATCCGAATATCAAGATTGTGGGAGCATGGACGCCTCCGTGGGGGCCGATTGAAGGCAAGAACAACGAATATATCCTGGGCGAGATCGCGCGCACGCAGCCCGACATCTTCTGGGTAGGGCTAGGCGCTCCGTTGCAGGAACGCTGGGTTTGGACGAACCGCCATCGCCTTGAGGCTCGGTTTACGGGAGCGGTGGGTGGAGCGTTTGACTACCACATTGGAATGCGTAAACGGGCGCCGCGCTGGATGCAACATCGCGGTCTGGAATTCTGGTACCGCATCAGCCAGGACCCTAGCCTGTTCTGGAAAAAGCGGCATTACGCCGACTTCCATAAGTTTGTTTTACCGGTTATGGTGCAAGCCATGCGGCGGTCAGGTTCGAGAACGAATGGCGATTCCTGAAATGGATTCGAGCGGATGAGTTAGTAAAGCAGCAGTTGTGAGCGAAAGACTTTTGCAGTGATAAGATCATAAACTCTAGGAGGAAGTATGGGGGTCATCAGCAGCTCGGTAAACAAGTTACAAACCGCAGGCGAGTTATTCGGATTCTTTGGCAAGAAGCGTTGGTGGATTCTGCCCGTCATCGTGGCGGTAGTGCTTTTGGGCGTGCTTCTGATCGTTGGAGAGGCAACCTCGCTCGCGCCATTCATCTACACGATGTTCTAGCCAGCCCGTAGTTTTTCACGTCCTGCATTTGGATCAGCCAGCCGTGCGGTTTACCGTGCGTGCTGGCTGATCGTGTTTGAGGCGCTTTGCACTGCTACCAGCGTACGCGTATCTTGGCTGAGGTGCCCAGTTGTTCGGGAGTTTAGAGAAAGGTGACATATGGAGCGAAAGCCAGCGCTGCTTGTTTGTGGCCAGGCAGTCTTTGCGATTATCTTCACTCTGATTCTGTTTCGTACTACTGCGGGAGGACAACAGGCCCTCGGTGCGGGTTCTGCCAGCGTGGCTTCTTGGACACCCTTCGCGGAGCTGGCTGCATCACCGAACGAAAATGCGTTGGAATTCGGACAATCCGTTTCGGTTAGCGGGAACGTGGCAGTTGTTGGATCTTGCGGAGATTCGAATTCCACAGGTGCTGCTTATGTGTTTGTAAAGTCTTTGAGCGGGTTCGCAAAGGTGCCCCAGACCGCCAAACTCACTGCATCGGACGGACAGTCCGGGAACTTGTTTGGCTACTCCGTTTCCATCGGCGGAAACACGATAGTGGTAGGTGCCATAGGCGTCTCCGGTAGTCCGGGGAAGGCATACGTCTTTGTCGAACTCCCGACCGGCTGGACAGACATGACGGAGACAGCGCAGCTCATCGCCTCCGACGGTCAACCGAACGACCAGTTCGGCACCTCGGTGGGCATTAGCGGAAGCACAATAGTCGCGGGAGCGCCCTTTCACACTGTCGGTTCTAATTCATATGCTGGCGCGGCTTATGTGTTCGTACAGCCTCCGGGCGGATGGACCAACATGACCCAAACCGCGGAGCTGACTGCTTCAGATGGAGCCGCGAAAGCCTTTCTTGGCTATTCTGACTCCATTAGCAGCGATGCTGTGGCTGCTGGTGCAAGCGGTGCCGGTGCAGTTTATGTGTTCGTGAGGCCAGCTGGCGGCTGGACCAACACCACCGAGACCGCCAAGTTGACCGACCCTAAGGACACGGGTGTCGGCTACTCGGTCTCGGTCAGTGGTAACACCATCGTGAGCGGTTCGCCCTCTGGGGGCCCCCTGGGAGCCGGGGCGGCTCATGTGTACGTCCGTCAGGGGAGTACTTGGAAAACCACGTCAAGGAATGCGACCTTGCGTCCCTCTGACGGGGTGAACGGGGATCGGTTTGGGTTTTCTGTGTCGACGACCGGCGCTACGGTTACGGCAGGCTCCCCACAAGCACCGTGTGCTGGGAGTAATTGCAGACAGGTGGGTACCGGAATAGTCTACGCGTTTGCGAGGCCAACGACCGGATGGGCTAGCATGACACAGACTCAGGAACTCTCCCCTTCCGATGGGAAATCAAAAGGACACTTCGGAGAGTCCGTAGCCGCCAGCAGTGCGGTTGCCTTGGTGGGGGCTACTGGCACGAACACAGCGTATGCCTACCAATACGCGTCGAATTCAGGGTTCACGGCTTTCACGGTGCCTGGAAGCACATCCACATACGCGTCGGGGGTCAACAACCAAGGTCAAATTGTCGGCAGTTCTGACTTGGGGGGATTTCTGGACACAAATGGCGTCTTTACGAGCGTCGTATATCCTGGAGCAACGTCCACATTTCCACAAGGGATCAACGATAGTGGTGAGGTCGTAGGGTGGTACGAGGACGCTTTCCAAATTGATCACGGTTTCACTGAGCTAAACGGCGTATATTCCTCCCTCGACTATCCAGGCGCCGCGGACACCTATCTTTATGGTGTCAACGACCTAGGCGACGTGGTCGGAAACTACTGCTGTATCGGTTCCAACCAGAAGCAAGGCTTCCTATATAGCAACGGAGTCTTTACAGCCATCAACGTACCCGGTGCGCAGTCAACGGGCGTGTTCAGCATCAATAATAATGGGATTATGGCCGGCAATTACTGCACCGCACCATGCGGCGGGGTCAGTGGTTTCGTTGATGACAACAGCGTGTTCACAACGATCGATTATCCCGGTGCCGTCTTTACAAGTCTTCAAGGCATCAACGACAATGGCGACCTGGCGGGAACTTGGGGAACCAACACTCCGGGACAGGGAGGAGCTTTCGTTTTCTGGAATCAGAGCCACCAGTTTGTCAGTTTCGGCCTCGGCGGCCCCGACGACACTTCGGCCAACGGTATAAATATCTCAGGTGAAACGGTGGGCGATTTCTGTCCGAACAACAATCAGCCTTGTTACGGTTTCTACGGGCATCTGCCGGGACACTGATCTGGCTGATGTTGGTAGAGCTCAGCAGACTCTCCCCGGTGACCGACAGCCCGCCAAATCCCGTCTTCTATTTCCCCTCCAGCAGCACCGGCCTCGGCCCGATCATAGTCGCGCCTTTCTTCACTTCCGCGGTACTTCCGTCTAATTCCTTCCTGATGGCAGCTGGCTGCTCGTGTTTGTGGCGCTTTATGGCCTCAGCACTTGGAACACCTTCGTTCTACCTGAACCCGCCGAACGACCTACGATACTAGCCTAGCTACCACCAAGAATAAGGATGTGACGAACGGGCGAGATGGCGTACACTCATGCCCGTGTCCTGATACAAGACGGAGATTAGTGATGAGATCTACCTTTCTGTGTGTTTTTGCGGGTTTAATGATTACTGTTTTGGCTCACGCGCAGGGGCCGCCAAGTCTCTGCAAGCCGTGTCTGTTCTATGGTGGAGATTACAATCCAACTGACCCAAATTCAATTGCCTTCGCCGATGAAAATACGCTAGTGTACCCGAACTATGACATCTACGGTGCCATTCTTTTGCCAGGCGATCACACGGTAAGCGTTGAGGGCATTCTGTTTCAGATTCAATTCTTGGAACAAAATACTATACTTGACCCCGACGGTGTCACCTGGGAGATTCGCAAGGGCGTAAGAGACGGTTCAGGCGGCACGGTAATTGCGTCTGGCCAAGGCCCTGTCTCCAAAGAAGCGACTGGACGCACTGGAAGTGGGTTTGAGTACACTGTCCGGGTCAAGCTCGACCCTCCTGTGCAACTCAGTGGCGGCGGCGGTAGGGGTACGATTTACTGGTTCAATCTTACTCCGCAATGCACGAAGCGGTATAACCCGGCTTGCGAGAGTAATCAGTATGAAGTTTCCAACACTACCGATCAAACAAATAATTTTCGTGGTGTCGCACAGGCGGCGGGCCAAATTTTCTTCGACAATACACAGACTAACTGGGAAAACGTGTGCCAGTTTGGCTTCAATGGAAGTCAGTGCGGGTATTTGTCCTTTGGATTGACTGGCACGGTGATTCAGTAGTTTTGTCGTGGCTACTTTGATCCTCCGATACTCCTGCTGTCAGTCCTGATCCTCCTGGAACTAGCGTTGACGCTTCCGACTGCTACTTCATCTCTAGCAGCACCGGCCTCGGCCCGATCCGAAGCGCGCCCTTGGCTACTTCCGCGGTACTTCCGTCTAATTCCTTCCTGATGGCAAACTGCCTCTCCGGCGTGTAGCTTACGGAGTCTGTGCCTTCACTCCAGATCAACCGGCCGTGGTAGCTGCCGTTGTTCTTGCTGAAGTCGCAGAGCCAGATCTTCCCTGACAGAAATCCCAGGTCCTTGGGGCCGCACTCCTTGTCAAAGACTGCGCCCAGCAGCCAGGATCGCACTTGCTCATAGGCCGGCGCGGTCGGACAAAGATAGCCGACCTGGCCGTGAACGTTGGGAAGGGTACAGTTCCACGGTTGTTGTTCGCGGGCCCACATCTGTCCTACGGGGCCCAGATCCCAGCCAAAAAAGATGTACTGCTTGACGCCGAGTGACGCGGTTACGATCAAAGATCGAGCCAGCCAGGCTGCCCGCATATCCCAGTCGGGCCTGCCATCGCCGCGTGTGAAGATGCCGCCGCCTGGCCATGCATCTTCGCTATCGTAGACGGGCTTGCCGCGCACGCTGGCATGCTTGTTCATGATTTCGGTCAGGTCGTGAACCATGTCCACGTTGCGCTCCGGGCGCGGGAAGTACCCGTGGAACGTGACGCCGTCCACTACCGACGGTCCGTACTTGTCGAGGGCGGCAAAGTAGCCTTCGGTCCAATCGTCAAAGTCGGCGGAACCGCGCGGGGAGCAGTGGCAAGTGTTGGCGGCGAGGATGACCGCGCCGGGAATGACGGCCTTTACGGCATCGTGAAAGTCTTTTGTCATTCTCGCCCACTGCTTGAAAGTCCAATACTCGGGATTCGCGGAACGAATATTGGGAGCCTCGTTCCACATCTCCCAGTATTTGATTTTCTTTCCATAGCGAGTCGCAACGGCAGTGACGAAATCCTTGAATGCTTTGTCGGAACCATCGCCTTCGCCGCTGCCGACGACGGCATCGACATCGGCTGGGGGGTCGCACAGTCCGATGGAGTTTGATCCGCAATCGACGTCGGCTGGACCAGCGCAGTTGGCATCGGGCACACCTTTGGCCCGGCAGCGCTCTCCACGGTTGGAGATCCATCCGGCGGTGTCGTAGACAGTGAACATGACGTCGACGCCATGGGCGGCTGCGTCGTTCACGACCTTGTCGAAATCTCCGTCTTCACGGTTGTGCCCCCAGCGATAACAGGAATCCGTAGGATGGGGGCCCGCTGGACAGGTTTCAACGTCATCCCAGGTGACGCGATCGCTCACGGTGCGGCGGATGCTGAAAGGCACGGTCGGCCAAGGCTCTCCACGAGTGTACTTATTCTGATGGAGACCAAAAAAGCTTTCCTGGACTTGGGCAAGGCAGGGCAGGGAAGAAAGGAACAACGCCAGCAAACAAATCACTAATGCATTCTTCTGGTGAGAGCTTGCCCGCGAGTGTTTGGTCATGGATATCGCGAGTCTAGCACGGAGAGCAGCACCCAGGAGGCGCTTCACCCAACCTTAATCTTGCAGGTGGGATTTTTCCCACCAGCCTGCGCGCGCGCCTCACGTCCTAATCATTGTCGGGCGGTTCTGGCGGCCTGGTGTCGTGAAGGAAGAAATCTGCCTTCAGGGGAGCATCAATGGTCTTGAATTTGCGGGGCGGCTGTTTCGAGTTGAAAAAACTAACGAGGTCGGTGGTGGCGCGGGCATCGGCAAAGCCTAACGCACCTTCCCCTCCGGGCAAAGCAAGCCCGCGTTCGATGAGCCGGAGAATGCTGCCGAAATCATATCTGACATTACTGATGTAGGCTTGTGGAGTGAAGGCGGACACTACGATGAGGGGCACGCGAAACCCGTATTGGTAATCGCCTTGCATACCGCTGACGATGGTTGGCGGTTCATGATCGTACCAGCCTCCCCAATCGTCCCAGGTAATGATGATGGCGGTGTCGGACCAGTAGCCTTTTCCGGCCTCGCAGGTAGTGTCGTTCCCGATGGCGTTTACGACCGATGCTACCCAGGAAGGCCCGCCGGTGGCACCTGGATCTCCCGCATGATCGGAGTTCTGCCCCGTGGGAATTACCCAACTCAAGGACGCAAGGTTACAGTTGCTGATGTCGGTGAGCACGTCCGCCGGATTGAGATCGACGTTGTTCTTCCACTCGGTTCCGGTGCAGTTCTGAAAACCAGAGTCGGGCTGACAAATCTCCTGAATGGAATTTGGCGCGTTCCACATTGAGCCACCCGGGTTGGCGCCGCCAGGGTTGGTGCTAATCGGAGCGTAATACTTCCACGTCTTAGTGGTCTGGTCGACAAGGCTGGCCATTGTGGGATGGCTGAAACACAGCGCACCGAGCGTGGTATTCAGCAATTGGGTCTCTTTGGGTGCGGACTGAGGAGAAATTAACCAATTCCATTCAGTTGAAGGGGCGAGACAGCCAATGTCGCTATTTGCCTTGTAGTTGGACCCGTTAGGTGCATAGGAATTCTCAGAGATGAATACGGCCCCGGCGTCATCGCTCGCTGAGGGGGCGGAGGTGCCCCCAAAAATGAATAGGTGGGCGGGGTAACTCGGTCCTTGGTTGGTCTGGAACATGTAGTTCGCCCAGCCGTACTGAGTGGCTAGTTCGAGATAAGGATTCACGGTTCCCGTCGAGTTGTCGACATACCCGAATTGAGGAGTGGGTGGGCAGGTGGGATTGCCCGCGCAGACGATGCCGGCGGCGCCGTCCATTTTACAGGCGCCGGTTGGTCCTATGTCGCACATGGCCAGGAAGGACTCGTGATTATGAAACATGTCGTAGTTAACTCCCAGCTGCACTGCAGTGGGTTGAGTGAATCCACTCGGAGATTTCTTGTTCAACCAATTACTTGTCGAAATGTCGTACTGCTTCGCGTTCGGGCTGGTGCTGCATGAGTTCGTTGAGCCGAACGGGGGGACACACAAACCCTGAAAAAGATTGTCCGGAGTACGGTTTTCCTGGAAGACGATCACTATGTGCTTAAACGGATTCTGCACTGGAGCTTGCGCGTGGGCGCCCAGAATCGTAATTTGGAGCAGGCAAAGGAACGCAGCGGAGAACCTCATGGGTGGTCTTCCTCTCTTCTGTCGAGTGCAACGGGGTGGAGAGATCCAGAACCTCAAGCTCGTGAAGGCACCCGAACCAACTGCGGCCACTCCCCAGGGTGCCACCCCGAATAGTGCCGACCAGCATACACGATAACTCACGGTACAGCAACAATGATCCCCCAGATGAAAATCACGCTGCAAAGTGAATAGGATGCGGGTAGTAGCGGTGAACGGGCTGCTGACGGACCATGGCACGCGCCAGAGATGGCACCTGGTTTTTGGCCGCTGACTTGGGAGACTTGGCTACCCGGCCGAATTTCAGGCGGTAACCGGCCTCGATGTCGCAGCCGCGTCTCGCCGCGCTCTCTCCTGCAAATATCTCGGTAGCGCGTCTTGCCAGGATGGAATCGACAAGCCCACTCGGCGAAGCTTTGCTTTGCTCAGAACAGAGTATGCCGGACGCTTCACGGGGCTGGGAAAATCACCGGTCTTGCAGCCTGTCAGGTTCGCTTTGACCCCCGCACATTCGAAGATGTGGCGAGTGAACTCGTACCACGAGCATTGTCCTTCAGAGCTGAGATGATACAGCCCGAATTCTTCCGTCTGGATCAACTGGAGCACAGCTTTCGCCAGATC
>Ga0210405_10003475_pt1 | contig 15439 bp, 12 predicted proteins | sample IncBWH11MmetaG_FD_155492 | JGI IMG/M metagenome (GOLD analysis project Ga0210405, IMG submission 155492) | Forest soil microbial communities from Barre Woods Harvard Forest LTER site, Petersham, Massachusetts, United States - Inc-BW-H-11-M | ecosystem: Environmental > Terrestrial > Soil >... | reverse complement strand
CTGCCTCCCTGCATGCCGATTAGCACCGTAACCGCCATGCTCTTGACCGATTCCTGATCGAAGCGGACTGGGTAGCCAATCTCCTTTCCGTACTGCTCGGCGGAATGAGAGGCGAAAATCGCAATCTTGAGGGCTCTCTCGAGCGGTGTGGGCACGGCTGGCTCACAACCGTTTGTGGCCAGAGTGAGCTCACTCAGAAGCTGCGTGGTGTCCTCGGATGTACCATCACCCTCTGTGGGTATAGGGCAAGTGTCATCTTGCTGCGAAGGTCTTAGGTCGGGATCAACGCCATCAATAGCTGGGGCGGGAGGATCGGGGACACGCTCCACGAGCGTGATACTTTTCCCGTCGATGTTTCGCATGCAAAGCGCTATCCTCTCGCGGGGTTCGATTCTCAGTTTTTTGAACTTCGCCGCCACATATTTCGTCGCGAAGAACGTACGACCGTCCACGAGTGTGTACTTCACGGCGGGTGTTCCGCGGGGGCTCACCACGTTAGTTCCGTCGGTGGAACTCAATGCGATTTCCACGGGCACGTCTGGCAATAATTTCACTAATCCGTTCATCGGTTTCGCCTCCTAACTATTTCATTTACTTGCACATGCATGTTCGCTCCAACCACTGAAGGAAGCAAGAGAATTCGGGAAAAACCTGCCCTTTTCGAGGCCAATTTGGCGGAGGTGACGACCGTACTTAATTAACCGGCGGAATAAGGTCAGCCCGAGCAAATCAGGCAGACTGCGAATGGCACTCTTTCGGAAAAAGGGCTGCCTCGGGTGCCACGTGGCGAAGGCGGCTACGGCAGTGGGAGGAAGAATCGGTGCGCACCTCGCCGGTGTTGATTTTCCGGGCTGTATCTGAGGGTCGAAGGTTTGAAGTGGCGACACATTGCCGCATGTGATCGGGGGTATGATTTCATTGAGACAGTTCAGCTCGCCCTCACGTACCTAGGGGCGAGATGCCGGTCCATCGGGTCTACTCTGAAATTGATGGCCCAGCGTTCGTCACCTGAAAGATTACTCTTCATCCTTGGAGTCTGGCAGCTTTGATGGGGGTTCGGGTACCGGGTCTGGTAGCTCTGATGGGGGCTCGGGTGGGAGGAGCTGGGGCGTGAAACTGGAAGTATACGAACATCTATGCGAATGAACGCTGACTTCGATCAAGCGATCTGGAGTTGACGGCCCTACGGAAGCACAGCGGGTTTCATGGGGGCATGCTGGCCCGGTTTACTACACTATTCAAGGAAACGAGGGCGGAGGCCAACTCCTACCTGGCGAGCGTGATCGAAACCAGCGAGACAAAGCAAGCAGGCAGCCGGTTCCATAAGCGAAAGGCGCAAGAAGAATGGACGAGCAGTGACTGAGACTTCTGGGAGTAACCCTAAGAGCTACCTCTGCCTTATTTCGATCAGCCCCTATCAGCGCTACGTTGGATTGTTTGTTTTCGCGATGGGCCTTTTTTCCGCTTCATCGTCCGCACTTCGGCTGGTGGCTTTTCATTACCTTCCGCGTCCAATAGCAAACGGCTATCGCCGACCTCAATCGAAAAGAAGCCGGCAGGAAAATTGTCGTCCTGCTCGGGAAGCTCTATCAGGTTTTTACGTTTCACTAAATGTTCCTCTCAGTGACATGTGCGCTCTGTTCGCGCGCATTGTCAACTGCGAGAGGCGCAAACGGAAGGCGGGCGTGCCCAGGCGTCACTTCCGCACCGTCACCGATTCAAGAAGGACACGCTTGCGATCCCATCGGGGCTCCGTGCGATCACTCCTCGGCGTCGCTGACGTGTCAAATCGAAAGCGGCGCAAGCGTAACGCCGAAGCTCATTTGATTCGTGCTTGCGCTTTCCTCGACAAACTATGACGGATACACTATAGTTTTGGTGTGACATTGATGAACGACTCGAAGCCTTGACGGCCCGCCACGAAGCACTGACGATGAACGTGGAGCTCATGCAGGCAGAAGGTCGGAAATTCCGCGGCGACCTGAGGCGATGGGCCGCACTCGCCGTCAAGGAAAGGCGGAATCATAGAAAGCGAATCACGGAACTCGAAACGGCTTCGGGCGATCATCGAAAGCGAGTCACGGAACTCGAAACCAAGTCGGCCGAATACAGGGCCCGCACAGACCAAAATCTGGCGCAGATCACCGATAAATTGAATGGGCTGATAGGCTACGTCAACAGTGGGAGAAACGGCGGCCCCAAACTATGACGGCGTTTTTCACTACCGGCTCGGCAGCTCGCGAACTCGGGGTTACACCCGGCCGGGTGCGCGCGATGATCGCGGCCGGACCCTTTGCAGGGCGACTCTCGCCGGCCGCGATTGGCTAATCGCGCCGAAGGCGCTCGAAGCCGTGCGTGATCGCAGACCAGGCCGCGCGCCCCTTATTCCTCGAAAGACAAAGTAAACCAAAAGTTCACTGCAGACGGGTCGCGACCAAGGGCATATCGCCAGGCCGTTCGAGGCAATCCCCGGCGGGCCGGGAGGCGGGCGCGATGGGAAAGGGGAAGTCGTAGAGAATTGGGACACTCGGTTGATGCCATCTGTTGATAAGAACAGGCTAAGATTTTGCATCGCCGTACGGGTTCAGTTTGTGACAATCTCGCGGTGGAAACCGGAAATTGGGTTCTCGGCCCAAATCAGGTACCCCAGAGCGTCGCTGACGTGGGTTAACTCTCGATACTTTTTCTTCTCCAGTTCAAACCCCGACGGGCCCTGTTTCCAGGTGACCTCCAGTAAATCGCGCCGCAGGGCTTTGCACCGGGGATCGATGAACACTCGCACTCGATCGGACGCGTCGTGTAGGAAAGCGTTTACTGAATTCACGCGGTCCTTCACTTCCGGGTTTTTCCGCGGGACATGATCAATCAGCTTGAACTGTGGCTTCGATCGGAAGAATTCGCCGATCAGATCGTAGTCTGTCTTGGACGCTTTCGTGCTTCGGGCGTTTCCCGCAGCGTCACCGTATAGCCGCAAAGGTAGAGGAATTTTCGGGCCGTGCGCGTCCTGCCACATCCGTAGCCAGGGTTGCGCCCGCTCCACCACACGCACGCACATTTGTTCGGTAGTCGCGATCGCCAGCATAATTTCATCGAGCACGTGGAGTTCGGGACCGGGACGGACCTGGCCAAGCACCGAGGCCATTGGGTCCACGTTGAAGTCAATCCCCCAGAGCAGGCCTCGGTCAATGTGCGGCGAGAATTCCAGTTTCATGTCGTTCAGTGCGGGATCGTAAGAGTGGTAAACCCGGCCCGCGTACACATTCAGATAATGACCGAGACACTCTTGTTCGAAAAACCGTTCGTCGTAGCTGGCCTTCATACGCGCATAAAACTGGGGATTCTTGCGTAACACGATTACATTTTCTTCCGGAGCGGCAAGTACCGCCCGGTAATTAGCCATTCTCTCAGGACCGATGAATCTCCGGTAGACCCAGTCATACCCTTTGGGAGTCCAGACCCCGAATCCAGAGAGTCGCTTCGCTTTAGGATCCCGCAGCCGCGCCTCCAAGCGCATCCACGCCTCCTCCTCGCAATACGTCATTTCGTCTAGACCAAACCACGCTAGGTTCGTTCCACGAAGCCGCTCGTAATCATGTACCGGGCGGAACTTGACGATTGAGCCGGAACGCTTCAGATAGAGCACATGCTCGGACTTGTTATAGGTGTGCGGGATCTGGCGCTCATCAAGGATTTCTAGCATCGTTCGGATGGTGATATCGCGAAGCATAGGATACGTGGGCGCCCCGATCAACCCTGTGCGGCGTGGGTTTTCAGCAGCTGCCATGAGGGCCCGGTAACAGAGAGCGACCGTCTTGCCGGCTCCAACCGGACCGCTCAAACCGGAGAAGGTTTCGGTCAGGCCATAGAATATCCTCTGGCTGGGGAAGCACCTGTTGTTGTAGACGATTTCACTCATTAAAACCTCATTTATCACTCGCATTCACGGTCGGGTTGAGTTCGGACCTTGGCATCAGCGAACACTTATTTCTCTTCCTCCTCCTCGGGCGGGAAGTCGACGTGCTCGAAGCGTTCATCACGGAAATCGCTCTGAGCACCGCCGACCTCTGTAAGAGTAAGCCCCAGCTTAATTCCGGCTTCGCCGAGCTTTACACCATCCTTGAGCGACCACCCAGCGGGATCAAGCGTTATCTTGCCGTCCTTTGTTTCCTGTTTGTATAGCGGACTTTTCACAATCTCGCGAGCCTTTTGAATCAACTCTTGGGCAAGTGCTGAGCCGGTCTCTCGGATCTCAGCCGCTCGTTTGGCCCACTCGCGCCCCTGCGCGGCAGCAAGCTTCAGTGCCGCCCTCCGGCGCTCCTTGTCGAGCTCCTTATCGAACGCCCTCGCTCTCACGCCCCACTGCCATCTGCCGCTCCAGCGGTCGATTAAGCTCGGTGACTTACCCAGCGCTCGTGCGACGCTCGCCAGAGATTGTTCGGCTCCCTGCTCGAAGTAGAGGCGCGCAGCGGCATAGGCTTTGGCGCTTTCCTTTTCTTGACGACCATAAATGGGTGGCTTCATCGTTATAACCTCGAGCTCTGTGTGGGCTTCGGTCCCGTTACGACATGTCATTCGTTCGAGCGCTACAGCGGCGTAATGTTGAGCTCCTCATCGAACGCCTTCGCTCGCGCGACCCACTGCCATGTGCCGCTCCAGCGGTTGATTAAGCTCAGTGATTTACCCAGCGCTTGTGCGACGCTCGCCAGAGACCCTTCGGGTCCCTGCTCGAAGTAGAGGCGCGCAGCAGCAAAGGATTTGGCGCTTTCCTTTTCTTGACGATCATAGATGGGTGGCTTCATCGGGATAACCTCGAGCTCTGTGTAGGCTTCAGTCCCGTTACGACGTTCATTCGTTCGAGAACTACTGCGGCGTAATGAGGTGAGATCTCAACCCCCGAGCACAACCTTCCACCCTGTTCAGCTGCGATCATAGTACTTCCCGATCCGAGGAACGGATCTAACACACGTGCTCCTCGAACCGCTGAATTGCCCAAACAGTACTCAATCAGTGGGACAGGCTTCATCGTCGGGTGATCGTTGCTTGCCTTCGGCCGCGGAAATTCCAAAATCGTCGTCTCGCAACGGCCACTGAGCCAGATGCGTGCCGCCCCCGATTTCCACCCGTAGAATATGGGTTCGTGTTTATAGTGATAATCGCTATGTCCCAACACCATTTGGTCTTTCAGCCAGATGAGCATCTGGTGATAATGGAACCCGGCGTTGATGATGGCTTGCCCGAAGACTAGACCTATAGGGCCGGCGGGAGCGCAAACGTACAGCGGGGCGCCATCCCGCATGACGCCGCTGGCGCCTTCAAGGACCGCCCTAAGCATTTGTGCGATCTCCTGCGGTTGGTCATTGGCAATGGTCAGCTTCTCCTTTGTCTTGCCTTCGTAGTTGACGCCGTAGGGCGGGTCGGTCCACATGACATCCACGAGCTTGTGGCAACAGGCGGTCTCGATATGCGATTGGAATCTTGAGTCAGCAATCACGAGGCGGTGAACCCTTCCAATTACTGTTGACGAGGGAATGTCCCACACCTGGCCAGTTGCGGTCCCCCACTTCTCCCGCAATTCCTCGCGCTTTTCCTGAAGTTCGCTTACATCCGGATCATCGAGGGTGGAAGGTGCTTGTGAGTTCAGCTCCGAAACAAGCTGCATCAGCGCTGCGTCATCATATCCAGTTCCAACGACCGAGCCGGTTTCAGATTCAAGTTTTTGAAGTAAGCTGATCAACATCGCATCATCGTACGAAGCAAGATCGTTGGTCCGGTTGTCTGCCAGCAAGATTCGGCGGGCGCGGTCATCATCGCAGTCGATCCAGAGCACGGGGATGAATGAAGAGTTTCGCTTCTGCGCCGCCTTCCATCGGTGGTTTCCTACAAGGATTCGCCGCGTCGAGACCTGGGCTATGACAGCTCCATAGAAACCGTTTGCGTCGATGGACTCCGCCACCGCCTCAATATTCCCGCGACGCGGGTTTTCGGGGTGGGCGGCGAGAGAATCGATTCGCACCGCCGGCTCATAGCTAGAATTAATAATATTCATCTGTTTCTCCTTAAGCGCCCGTTCTACGGTCCACACCGTCCGTAAATCGCGCTTGCATACAGGGAGTCGCGCTACGTTCGAAAACCTTTAATCGCCGAAAATGACTCTGGACGTTTCCATGCCTGGACGCTGCTGAAACACCACGAACGGGGTTGGGATTTCAAGCCCATCAAATTTCCTTCCTGACCTCGCACTCGCGGCCCGAAAAAACCCCAGCGGGGTCCCGGCACAAGTTGCACGCTCATGGTTTTCAAGGATTCGCCGTGTCGAGACCTGGGCAATGACAGCTCCATAGAAACCGTTTGCGTCGATGGACTCTGCTTCGATGTTCCCGCGACGCGGGTTTTCGGGATTGAGCGGTGAGAGAATCGATTCGCACCGCCGGCTCATAGTTAGAATTAAGAATATTCATCTGTTTCCTCTTCAATCGCGTGTTCGACGGTTTACCCGTCCGTAATTCGGGCTTACAAACAGGCAGTCGCTCTACGTTCAAGAAAACTTTAATCGCCGAAAATGGCGCTTGCCGGTTTCCATGCGTCGACGGCGGCCGTCCCGCGATAGTGGTCCCGCAACGAGTTGCGCTCTCCTGGTTTGGCAGTCGCTACCGGCTCGGAATAGCTTTAGTCACCTTTCCTTCGGGCGGAAGGCGTGGTGTTTGGGTAGCCGCTTTAAGAACAGAAACCTTTAGCAGTCGATGAGCGCTGATGCTGAATGAGGTTGTCGTTGGCCGCTGTACGGGTAGATGGTCTGCATCGACGATTATTGGTTGCATTCCGCTGCCGTCAGGGTCGACTAACGCTGATTCGCCAGTGTGTGACACTTCTCGCCGCCGCGCGCTCAAATGTCCGTGCCTGAGGACCAAGCGCCGCCGCCTAAACACCTCTCAAGAAGAGCTTTGGAGTTGTCAGGAGAATGTGGGTTCATCGAATGCAGGCTTACACTTTTGCCACACTCTGTTACATTACTTTTGCTACACTCTTGCTACACTTTCACACCACCCAATCTTCGAGGGTGGGAAAACTGGGGCGAAGAATACGGCAGCCGCGGATGTGCCCGGTTTCCTCGAAGCGAGGGATCCCGACCGACGGTAAGCTCCTATGGCATTGGTCAAGCCTGCCGAAGCCGGGCGAGCCGGAACGGAGACTGGCCTAACACCGAGGTGATGGTCCATGGCGGCGGCACGACGTGGGGTGCAGGGTACTCATGAACCGGAACTCAATTTGATCTACTGGGGAACTGGGAACCCGCACCCAGTGGAAGCCTGGATTGCCCGGCCGGGATCTAACCTCGTCACCTGTTCGCTTGTCGCGCTCGACGCCGATACGGGCGGCCTTTGGTGGACTAGTGCGCCGGGCGGCGTGCACTCGGACCATGGGTCTGTTGGGTCTCGTGATGACTTCCTGGCCCCCGGTCGACTCTTGGTACGCCCGCTAGATGCCCGCTACTCAGAACGTTTGCTGCCGGCATCCCCGGCGCAAGCCATCGTGGCGCTTCTGTCGGTCGTCCGTTTGCCATGGCCCGCCTGACCGTATCCCGTCCCTGATCGGCACCAAGCCACGTTTCCAAGACTACAAACCCACTTTCTTCTTATAATCGCCGCGGCTGAAATACTTCTCGATCCAGACGTAGAAGCAGATAAACAGGTACCGGCTCCCCATTTCCCGGAGCTCGAGCTTAGAGAGCCCGGCGCGCCGGTTGCGCCAGGTGATGGGAATAACCGTCCACGTAAACCCGCGTACGATCGCTTTAAGGGGAAGCTCGATGGTGAGGTTGAAGTGCGGAGAAAGGAACGGCCGGCAGCCGTCGATCACCTCGCGGCGGTAGGCTTTAAAGGCATTGGTCACGTCGTTCAGCTTAACGCGAAACAGCACACGGAGAAAAAGGTTGGCGGCGCGGTTGACGACATATTTCACGCGCGGGTAATCGATGACGCCGCCACCCCTGACGAAGCGGCTTCCAAATACGCAATCGTAACCGGCCCCCAATTGCCTCCAATAGCGCACGACGTCGCGGCAATCGTCAGATTCATCGGCCATCATGATGGTCACCGCGTCGCCGGAGGAGTTGTCGAGCCCATAGGACACCGCCCGCCCAAAGCCGTGCTGCCCCTCATTCAGCAGAGGCTTCAGCTCGGAAATGCGCTCCTTCAGATCGAGCAGGATTTGCCAGGTGCCATCCGAGCTGCCGTCATCCACGACCACAATTTCGTGAGGAATCCTCGCCAATCGCAGCTCCAGATGAAGATGCTCGACGGTGGAAGCTATGCAGCCTTCTTCGTCCCGAGCCGGGATCACTACCGAGAGCAGACGAAGGGCCTCGGCGGCGGAGGTGGGGATGGGCTCGTTCATGAGGAGGCAGTGATACGCAACCAATCGGGATTCTGCTCCGCATGAACCGCGATCTCTTCCAGGATCTCCGGCAGCAGCCGTCGCGGCTTCCAAGCGAAATGCGCGGCCGCTTGGGCAGAGTCCATGACGAGCCAAGGTATATCAAAAGGGCGAGGCGTGGGGTCGGGCTCCACGGCATGCCGGCCGAACCGTTGACAGCACCAATCGGTCAACTCTGCCAGGGACATGCTGTTGGCGGCGCCGCCACCCACGTTGAACAGGCGCGCCCCCGGCTTGACTGGGTCGTTCATTTGGCTGTACAGCAGCGCCGTCAGATCCGCGGGATGGAATGCATCGCGCAATTGATATCCGAGTCCGTCGAAGCCGATATAGCGCAGCGGCTGCTTCCGCGCGTGCGAATGCACCCAGTAGGAAAAAATTCCTTGCTCGGCGGTCCCCATCTGACCGGCGCCGGCCAGGACGCCGCAGCGGCCGATCCACACCGGAAAGCCGAACGCAGCCCCATATTCGAGGGCCAGAGTCTCCGAGGCGAGCTTCGTGCTTCCGTACAGCGATACGGGCGCCTGCGTCGAAAACTCCTCGCCGATCCCGGCCGCGGAGACTCCCGGCGGTAAGGACCGCGACTCATCGATCACGAACCGCCGTCCGCATACCTTGAGCGGCAAAGAACTGAGGGCGCCCACCGAATACACACGGCTCGAGCTGAGCAGGATGATACCGGCGTTCCGCTGTTTGCAGTACTCGAGCAGGTTCACGGTGCCCAAGAGGTTGTGTTCGATAAGCTGGCGGCTGCTCGACCTGCCGTCCACTCCGGCCAGAACGCTGGGATTCGCAGCCGCGTCAATTACCCAGTCCGCGGCCGGCAGAGACTCGAAGTCACTTGGCTGCCGCAGGTCGCCGTGTAGAATGCGCACGCCCAGCCGAGTCAATTTGAGGCGGTTGGTCTCGCTGCCGGGCCGGATGAAGCTGTCCATGCCGAGGATGGAGATTCCTTCGTCCAGCTCGCGCAACGCCGCCGCGACTGAGCTTCCGACGAATCCACAGGCCCCGGTGATCAGGACCTTCATGGGAGCTTGCGGCGCTCGCGCCACGATGCGGCTATCTCGCCGACGATCTGCGGCAGCGATTTGGTCAGGTTCCAGCCAGGATAATGTTCTCTCATTTTGCGCAGGTCGCTGTAGTAACAGATATGATCGCCCATGCGATTTTGGTCGACATAAGTGAAGGCCTGCCGTTTTCCGGTGCAAGCTTCGGCGAGCTCGAAGGCTTCCAGAATCGAGCACGAATTTTGCTTACCGCCGCCCAGATTGTAGATCTCGCCGCAGCGCGGATTGGAGTAAAACTCGTACATGAAACGGGCCACGTCCTCAGAGTGGATATTGTCGCGCACCTGCTTGCCCTTGTAACCGAATATGGTATATTCCCGGCCCTCCAGATTGCACTTCACCAGGTAGCTGAGGAATCCATGCAGCTCGACGCCGGAGTGGTTGGGGCCGGTCAGGCATCCCCCTCGCAGACAGCATGTCGGCATGTCGAAATACCGCCCGTACTCCTGAACCATGATATCGCCCGCCACCTTGGAAGCGCCGAAAAGCGAATGTTTGGATTGATCGATCGTAAATGTCTCCGGAATTCCGTTTTCATATTGAGGATCGTTGTAATCCCAGCGCGAGCGTAGTTCCTGGAGTTGGATGCGGTTCGGCGCATCACCGTAGACTTTGTTGGTGGACATGTGGATAAACGGGGAATCGCGGCAGAAGCGGCGAGCCGCCTCGAGGAAGTTGATTGTACCAACCGCATTGGTGTCGAAATCTTCGAACGGCATGGAAGCGGCCAGGTCGTGAGAGGGCTGCGCCGCGGTATGGATGATCGCCGATGGCCTCAGCGCTTCTACGAGGGCAAGCACTCCCTCGCGATTGCGGATATCGAGCTCATGATGTGTGAAGCTCGGAATTAGGGCCTGCAGCCGTTTTTGGTTCCAGCGGGTGTCCCCCTGAGGGCCAAAGAAAACGGCGCGCTGATTGTTATCCGCTCCGTGGATCAGAAAACCCCGTTGATGAAAATGGAGAGCAACCTCGGATCCGATGAGGCCTGAGGAGCCCGTGATCAGGATGGACTTCACGCTGCTCATGAGCGATGCACTCCCAAACTTAGCATATCGGGGTGTTGTGAGGCTTACCGCTCGTTGACGCGCGCGACTCTGCTGTTCAGATTACTAATAGGGCCCGATCCACACCGGCAGATCGATGTTCGCGGTCTGGGACGCTTCGGCGTGAACGATGGCGGCGCGGCTCGCTTCTATGAGTTCCTCATCGATTTCGTTGACGTCGAAGCTGGCGAGCATACGGTAGTCGCCAGGAGGCAGGCTGTCGAAACGGAAGCGCCCTTCGGTGTCCGATAGCGCCTGCAGAGGGCCGCTGAGCGACCGGCGCGCCGAGTCGGCGACGGGCCAGAGGAACACGGGCGCGCCGGGTACTGGCTTGCTGTCGGCCATCACCTTGCCGGCGATTTGACCAGCTTGATCGGATACCGTAATCCTTATCCGCGAAGCGGAGCGCGTTTCGATGAAGACTTCGAACCAATCGGACGCGCGCTCGGCTCTCCAGGGACGGCGAGGAGCGGCGCGTAGATTCACGATGGACTCCACGTACTGGCCAGCCGGCGGATGCGCGCGCAATTCCCAGTGCCCTGGAGCGAGGGTCAAGCGCGGCCGCGCGATTTCACGCTCGGCTTCTGCTTCCGATAGGTCCTGGCGGCGGCCCGTCAGCGTGAGGGGAATATCGACGACAGCATTGGTACCAGCTCGCCGAACCTCGATGTCGACCGTTGGCGACTGCGTGATCTGCACCGAGCCCGCCTCGCTATCGCGGTCGACAAAAAGCTCCGTGAAGCCCGCTGCGGAGCCATCCTGCTGCGTGGCAAACACTTCATGAACGCCTGGGGCCAGTCCTTCAAACTTATATCCGCCCTGGGGACAGGCCGTCTGAGTGCGGCGGCGGCCGGTTTCCGAAGACAGCGTCACGATGACCGGGCCCGCCGTATCGCATGAGATTACACCGCTGAGGTGAAACAAGGCGCCAGAGTCGGGACTGACGTCGGCGTCTGTTGTATCGGCGTCCACGGTGACCTGGTACACGCGTGCGTCCCGGACCTCGCGTCCCTGCGGTGCGAAGGTGGGCAGCCATCCCGAGCCGTCCTCCAGTGTGTAGGCGGCCGACCGAACCCAATACTTGCCGGGTTCCAGACCGTGAATACGAAACACGCCGCGATCGTCCGATAGCCCGCTTCCGACCGATAGCAGGGGCAGCCGCGCCCGGTAGGCGAACACGGAGACGCCCGGGCTGGCGACACCATTCTCGTCCAGCACCCGCCCGGTGATGGCCCCTTTGCGACGCAACCGAAGCTCGGAGAAGAAGTCAGACTCAACCGTGACCGGAATGGGCGTTCCCCGGCCGGTCGGAAGCCTTTGGCCGTGAGCTGCCGGAAAGTATCCGTCGCGCACCGCGACCAGAAGATAGAATCCCGGTGCGATGACTGGAAAGGCATACTGACCGCTTCGGCCGGCTCGGGTCGTGAGCTGCTTGCCGCCGGATTGCGGAAGGGGGTCGAGGCGGACAACAGTTCGCGCCAGTGGACGCCCGGAAGCCTGCTCGAGCACGACTCCATGGATGGTCCCGGCCTGGACTCGGGCGGCGAGGGCTAGCAAGACAAGGACGCGATGCATGTGTGCGCTCTTCAGTGGTATGACGGGCGGCGTGTGGGGAACGTGGAAGCGGAATTGCGAATCGACGGCTATCCGATCAAACGAGTATCTTCCTCGGATTTAACTTCTTTAAACTTCGGCGACCAGACAACTCGGCAGTCGGGGCGGGACTTTCGGAACTTTTCGACGCGCTCCGGAGTTACCTTAGCACCGGCTATGAAAAGCACTTTGAGCTGTTTCATTCCTTCCAGTTGATCGAGTAACTTATCGGTGACACTGGTGTCGCTGACGTCGAGTATTTCAAGACTCTTCATGCGCAGGAAATACTGCGCGGCTCTGTCGTCGATCCTGGCCGAGCGCCACAGGCTGACGCGCCGAAGCTTGGGCAGTTTCGTGAGCGGCTCGATTCCCTGCGCGGTTATGTCCATCTTGCTGAGATCCAGCGACTGGAGATTGATCAGCGGCTCCAAGGCCTTCATTCCCGCATCGGTTACCAACGCTCCTCCCATCTTTAGAGACTCGAGCTGCGTTAGAGCGCTGAGACTTTCGACATTCACATCCGTGAGCATTAAGCCCCAACGTCCCGAATCGGTGCGCTGCGAGCCATCGACGTCCAGGCGTTTGAGGGACGGGAGGAGGCGCAGTAGGGGCAGCGCGCGGCCGGTCATCTTGTCACCGCCGATGTGAAGTTCTTCCAGGTTTTCGAGCGAAGCCAGCGCGTCGAAACCATCGTCGTTGACGCGGCTGCAGCCGACATCTAGTGTCTTGAGCCGCTTCATGTTGGAGAGATGCTCGAAAACGCGGCTGGTTACCTCGGTGCCACGCACGTTCAAATATTCGAGATTGTCCCACTGCTTCAAGAAGGCGATGCCGCCATCGCTCAAGTATTCGCAGTAGTAACAGTTCAGGTACGTCACGTGTCGGAGAGGGCGGAGGTGTTCCAGACCTAGGTCGCTGATCTTGGTGTAGGAGAGGTTTAGTTTTTGAAGCTGGTCCAGTTGGGCGATTTTGGCCAGGTCGTCGTCTGCGATCCAGGTGGAGGTGAGGTCCACTTCTACGATCTGGCCGGCTGGATTTTTCTGGAACGAGCCGCCGGTTTCGCTTATCCAGGTGGCGATGCCGGCTTGGCTGGGGGAGGTGGAGAAGAGGGGCGTGGAGGCCAGAGTGATGACAAAGGCCAGCTTGAACATGGTTAGCTCCGGCGCCTGTTTGGCATGGCGGATTTTTCATCCCAGGTGATCCGGCAGCCTGCTAGTCCGCTCTTGAGTTCCTGGTGCGCCTGGTTGGTGACTACCGTGTGGTAAAGGTTGAGCTGTTCGAGATTTTTGAAACCGAGGAGCGTCTGGTTACTCTTGTCGGTGACGAACGTGCTATCGAGACCTAGCGCCTTCAAGTTCTTCAGCGTCGACAGTTCGGCCAGGCCTTGGTCAGTAACACCGGTGTAGTCGAGGTCCAGAGTCTCGAGTGCGGTGAAGCCTGCGACGATCTTCATGGATTTGTCGGTTACCCGGGTGCGCAGCAGGCTCAGGCGGCGCAAATTTTTCAGCGCCGCTAAGTTGGCGAATCCGGCATCGGTGAAGCGGCCGGAATAATCGAGGATCAGCTCGGTGAGAGCGGTCAGACCTTTAAGTTGCTCGATCCCTTTGTCCTTGATGTCGGTCGAAGTGAGGTCTAGCCGTTGCAGCGTGGTCAGCCCGGACACATATTTCATGCCATCGTCTGTGATATCGGTGGTGGCGAGCGAAAGGCTCTTCAGGGAAGTCAGCTCCGGCAAGACCACCATGCCGTCGTCCTTGACGGGGGATCCGAGCAGGCTGAGCTCCTCGAGGTTCTTCAGATTCTTCAGGCGCGCCAGGCCGGCGCCTTCGATCAGGGTGTTATTGAGGTGAAGGCTTCGCAAGCCAGTCAAGTGTCCGATGGGCTCGAGGCCGGCGTCGGACACTCCCGTGCCGTTCAGGCTAAGCTCGGTGAGCGAGGTCAGACCCGAGAGGCGCTGCATACCGAGGTCGCCTACTTCGGCGCCATCGAGCGCGATTTTTCGTAAGCGCTTGAGACCCTCCAGGTTCCTCAATCCCTCATCGCTTACGGAAGCGCTATTGAAGGATGCTTCGACTAGCGCGCCGTTCTCCATGACGGCTTTGCCGCCGATCGATTTCACCCAGTCCGCCACGGCTCGATCGCCTTTGCCGGCGATGATAGTAGCGGCGGCGGCGCGCTGGGGAGAGTAATCGAGGAAAACCAGTTCGGCCTGGGGTAAGGCGGCGCGCAGGTTCTCTACGCCAGCTTCGGTGGCGCGTGTGTAGCGCAGGTCCACTTCCCGAAGCTTGGTCAGGCGCTTCAGTTTCTCCAGACCGGCGTTGGAGACCTTGGTGCGGTAGAGATTGAGGGATTCCAGATCCTGCATGCCGGCAAGGGCATCCAGGCCGGCGTCCGTTATGTCGGCGCCCAGAATATTGAGTTTCTTCAGATGGGTCAATCCAGCTAAAAAGCCAAGGCCTTTTTCGGTAACGTCGGTTCCGCCGACATCTACCTCTTCCAGTTGCCGCAGGGCGCCCAAAACTTTCAAAGTGTTGTCCCCGACGTGCGTGTCCTTGGCCCAGAACCTGCGGAGCTTCGTCATGCCGGCGAGGCTCTGCATATTCGCGTCTTCGACGTAGCTCCAGGTTAGATCGAGAGAACTTAGATTGGTGAAGTGCCGGAGTCCGGGACCCTTGACCTGGGCTCTTCGAATCGACAGCTCCTCGAGGGTCGGGCCGAGACTCTGCAGCTTATCCAGGCCACGGTCGTCGAAATGGATCGAGATGAGAAAGCTGTGGCTGAAGGTGAGCTTCTTGAGTGTGGAGAGTCCGGCCAGATAAGCGGCGGAGTCGTTGTAATCGGTCTTGGATTCGGCGCGAGGATTCCACATGGGACCAGGGAGATCAAGCTCCCTGAGCGCGATGAGCTTTCCGACCGCCTCCAGATGGGGTGGGTGGATGTTGGCGCCAACCAGATTGAGCACTTCGATGCGGAAGTCTTTTGCGGGGAGTTCGGCGACATCGCGGATGCGGCGTCGATCGCCTTCGAGGATAACGAAGCCGCCCATGTCGATGGCCCAAATGGCGACCTCGCGGTCCTGCTCGGCGGCGGCTAAGGGATGGGCCGGGAAGACGATCAGCGCACCGGCGGCCAGCATCGCCAGCCAGTTGCCTGGAATTGAGATGAGTTTGCGAGTCACCTGGTTGTGGCCTCCCTTCCATTTTACATTTGAGGGATCTGACGTGTGTAACTTACTCCCTATAGTAGAAACCACGACACCGGAATCCAAGTCGCGACGATGGTAGCCGGGGGCCCGCGCGCACA
>Ga0210405_10003474_pt1 | contig 15441 bp, 11 predicted proteins | sample IncBWH11MmetaG_FD_155492 | JGI IMG/M metagenome (GOLD analysis project Ga0210405, IMG submission 155492) | Forest soil microbial communities from Barre Woods Harvard Forest LTER site, Petersham, Massachusetts, United States - Inc-BW-H-11-M | ecosystem: Environmental > Terrestrial > Soil >... | reverse complement strand
CGGAATGCGATTCCTCTCTACTATTTCGGATACCGGGATCGGCATCCCCGTCGAAAAGCAGCGGAAAATATTTGAAGCTTTCGCGCAAACCGATATGTCCACCACTCGGCGCTACGGTGGAACGGGATTGGGACTATCCATCTCCGAGCGGCTGGTCAAGTTAATGGATGGGCGCATCTGGCTGGAAAGCGAAGTCGGGACGGGCAGTTAGTTTCATTTTGAAGTGACTTTCCTGCCGGCAGATCGTCAAAGCCTACGTTCCGATTCCGATCTTCGTGCCATCCCCGAGCAACATCTCGTGCTGGTAGCGGACGACAATCCAATGAATCTCAAGATGCTAAAACGCGTGCTGCTGGAGTGGGGCATTCCGTCGGTTACGGCGTTGGGCGGATCGCAAGCTTTAGATATTTTTCGTGGGCACTCGCTAAAGAATCTCGATTTCTCCGCCGCCTTGCTGGATATAGATATGCGGGATTTTGATTGCCTGCAGTTGGCGGAGTTAATCTCCGCTTCACCGGGCGGCAGTCAGATTATCGCGATGATTCGTTCGCCGCTGGACGGCGAACGCGCAAAAGAGTGCAAGCGTCTAGGAATTCGTACCATCTTAAAACCGCTGCGCCGCCTTCCATTGTGGGAGGTTTTGCATAGCCAAAACGCAGGGCTTCTAGCCACCTCGAGTGCAGCCGCGTCTTCCACAGCTATATATAAGACCGCCGGTGCCAGCAGACTTCGCATTTGCTCGCGGAAGACAACATCGTGAACCAGCGTCTTATCTCGCGAATCCTCGAAAAGATGGGACATACCGTTGTAGTGGCGAATGATGGTGCCGCAGCGCTTACCGTGTTGTCGCAACAGCAATTCGATCTAGTAGCCATGGATATGCAAATGCCAGTTATGGATGGGCTCGAAGCTACACAAAAAATTCGCCTAAGCGAATTAGGCACAGCGCGTCATCTGCCAATTATCGCGATTACCGCCAACGCTTTTGACGACGACCGGCGGAAATGCTTTGAGGCGGGCATGGACGGCTACGTGGTAAAACCAGTTAGCCCCAAGGCTATCGGTGATGAAGCGACCAGAGTTATGGAGCTCTTCAGGGAGCCGCAACCAGAACCGCTCCAAAAGTGAAGACATAAACCTGGAGGGAAGATTGGGCGTTGCTGATGGAGGCCCTGTCCGCTGGTGGGACGGCAAATCCCATTTTCGTCGTGTTTCCATCCTCTGCCGAAATGATAGGTTGTTAGCCAACTGATTTCATTGCCTTTAGTAGTTGGAACAAAGGCGGGGTAGTTGCGTTTCTAAAGATATCAAATCTATGGATATTCAACGTCCTTCTAACGCTCGCGCTAAAAAGATTCGCCGCATCTTGTATGCCACGATCGCGATTCTGCTCATTGCCGGTGTGACCTTCGGTCTTTCCCGTCTGAAGCCCGCTGCACCTTCTGTCGACCGCGCCACGGTGTGGACCGATGAAGTTAAGCGCGGCCCCATGCTTCGCGAAATGCGCGGCCTGGGCACCCTGGTTCCCGAAGAGATTCGCTGGATTCCGGCACAAACGGAATCGCGCGTGGACCGTATCGTGGTTCGCCCGGGCGCCATCGTGAAGCCCGACACCATCATTCTTGAACTGAGCAATCCCTCGCTGCAGCGCGACGCTCTTGATGCTGAATATCAGCTCAAGGGAGCGGAGGCCGATTACGAAAATTTGAAAGTGCAGGTAAATAGCGAACTGCTTAATCAGAAGGCCCAGGCCGCCTCGGTGCGCAGTGAGTACGAACAAGCCCATTTGCAACATGACGTGGACGACAAACTCCACCAGGAGGGTCTGGGCGCCGACGTGACCGCAAAGCTCTCCAAAGTAAAAGACGAGCAATTGGCCATTCGCGCACAGCTCGAAGATCAGCGCACACTGATCGCGAGCGACTCAGCGGTGGCAAGACTTGCGGCACAACGCGCACACGTCGATCAGCAGCGCGCGCTGTATCAACTGCGTCGCAGCGAATTGGATGCCTTGCATGTGCGCGCAGGCATCGATGGAGTGTTGCAACTGCTGCCGGTGGATGTTGGCCAACACGTGACGCCCGGAACGAACCTGGCGCGCGTAGCCGATCCCAAGAAACTGAAAGCGGAAATTAAGATCGCGGAAACTCAGGCCAAAGATGCGGTGATCGGGCAAAAAGCAACTGTCGATACGCGTAACGGGGTCGTCACCGGGCATGTTTCGCGCATCGATCCGTCGGTGCAGAACGGAACGGTGACCGTGGATGTGGTGTTCGACCAGCCGCTGCCCCAGGGCGCGCGCCCGGACCTGAGCGTCGATGGCACCATCGAAATTGAAAATCTCAAAGACATTCTGTATGTCGGCCGGCCGGTTCACGGGCAGTCCGACAGCACCGTGGGAATTTTTAAGTTGGATGAAGACGGATCGGATGCTACCCGCGTCAATGTAAAGTTGGGTCGCAGTTCGGTGAATACCATCGAAATCGTTTCGGGTTTAAAAGTCGGGGACAAAGTAATTCTCTCCGACATGTCTGCGTGGGACAACTTCGATCGCATTCGTTTGAAATAGTGAGTTGGTTCGTTCGGGAGCGCTGACGGTGCAAACGTTCTGGCAGGATGTGCGATACGGCCTGCGGATGCTCGGGAAAAATCCGGGTTTTGCTAGCGTTGCGATCCTTACGTTGGCACTGGGTATCGGCGCCAATACCGCGATTTTTTCTCTGATGGACCAGATTATGCTGCGACGCTTGCCGGTGAAGAGTCCCGACGAGCTGGTCATTTTGCGTTCTCCGGGCCGCGGAGAGGGCCATGTCTGGAGTGACGGCGACGGCGCGCAGTCGTTTTCCTACCCAGCTTATAAAGGGCTGCGTGATTGCCCCGCGGTGAATGGAATGCTGGCGCGTTTTGCCTTTGATGCCAGCATCGCTAGCCGAGGGGAAACGGCGGAACGCGGGCTTGGAGAACTTGTCTCTGGAAATTATTTTGACGTTCTAGGCGTGCACCCTGCTTTTGGGCGCCTATTCACCGCCGACGATGATCGCGTACAGGGCGGTCATCCCTACGTAATCTTGAGTCACGCTTATTGGACGCAGCATTTCGGCGGGGATCCCGGAATTTTGAACCAGACCTTGCTCGTCAATAACACCCCACTGACGGTAATCGGTGTGGCGCAAAAAGGATTTGATGGCATCCAGGTTGGGCAGACTCCGAACATCTTCGTGCCCATGATGATGAAGCCGCAGATGACCCCCAACCGGAACGGCCTGGATGATTGGAACGATGCCTGGCTGGCGATTCTCGCGCGACGGAAGTCCGGACTTTCGTGGACACAAACGGAAGCGGCTCTGACCGCGGCGTATCATCCATTGCTGGAACAGCAACTTGCAACGATAAAGGGCTGGGACCAAAAGAAGCGTGCGCTCTTTCTCGAGAAGAAAGTCCTTCTGCTTCCCGGTGCCAGTGGCAGGCGAACGGTGCAAACCGATTCAGGACCTGCGCTGCTTACTTTATTCGCGCTGGTTGGTTTGGTTTTGCTGATTGCTTGCACCAATGTCGCAAATCTTTTGTTGGCGCAAGGTGCGTCGCGCCAGCGGGAGTTCGCTATTCGAACCGCCATGGGCGCAAGCCGTGGCCGCATGATTCGGCAATTAGTGATCGAAAGTTTGCTCTGCGCCACAGCCGGCGGCACACTAGGATTGGTCGTTGGTCTGTGGTTGATGAATATTCTGACGCCTGAAGTCGTCGCGTCCGGTGTTTCGGGGCTGTCGGCGAAGCTTAACGGGACAGTTCTGGCGTTCGCCAGCGGCACTACCCTTTTGGCCGGACTTCTTTTCGGATTGATTCCCGCTTGGCGCGTCACACGCAGCAGTGTTACCCAGACTCTTAAAGACCAGGGCTCCACCGGTTCTGTAGCCCTCTCTCACGTACGCTTTCGCAAGTTTCTGGTTGCCGGTCAGGTGGCATTTACGTTATTGCTGCTGGCGGGAGCCTGCCTTTTCACCAAAACGCTTTGGAATCTGCGCAGCCAGAGCCTTGGTCTGGACACTACGAATGTAATTACGTTTTCGATTTCTCCCGCGCTGAATGGCTACGACACCGCTCGCAGCATCGCGCTGATCGACCGGATGCGCGAGCATTTCGCGGCCCTTCCTGGAGTGAAAGCGGTAGGTTCCTCGGAGATTTCCAGTCTAACCGGCACGGACATGGGTGCGAACATCACTGTCGAAGGTGGCCCACAGCTTCCAGAGGATCAGGAACATGTCCTGTATGACCCGGTGAGCCCGGCATACTTTTCTACTATCGGAGTGCCGCTGGTGGCCGGGCGCGAATTTGATGCTGGGGATACGAATTCGCGCGCCAAAGTTGCGATTGTCAACGAAGCCACGGTCAGGCGCTTTTTTCCCAAGCGCGATCCGGTGGGGTCACGCTTCGGGTTTGGCTCTGGGGATGCCGTCAAACCGGACACACTGATCGTCGGAGTCGTAAAGGACAACAAGCAGGATCACGTTCGCAGCGAAATCGCGCCCTACATCTTCCTGCCATATGCGCAGCGGGAAAAATTGAGTGGCATGACCTTTTACGTGCGCACCCAGCAAGATCCGCTGCTCATCGCTGACGAATTGCGCGGTAGCGTCCGCGATCTGGACCCCAATTTGCCGGTCTACGATCTCAAGACCTTTCAAAAAGTGGTGGATGAGGACCTTCTCGCCGAGCGCCTTATTGCCGGATTATCGGCCAGCTTTGGCATTTTGGCCGCGTTGCTAGCCGCCATGGGTATTTATGGCGTGCTCGCCTACCTGGTCATTCAACGCACCCGTGAGATTGGCATTCGCATGGCGCTGGGCGCCGCCACCGGACAGGTACGCACGCTAATTTATAAGGAAATGGGGTTCATGGTCGTCGCGGGCGCGCTGGTGGGATTGCCGGTGGCCTATGCGCTGGCGCGATTGAGCGAATCCTTGCTCTATGGAGTGCGCGCCAACAACATTGGGATTTATGCAGTGGCTTTAACTGTGATCGCCGTGATTGCCGCCGCAGCCTGCTACCTACCGGTGCGGCGGGCTACGCAAGTCGACCCCATGGTGGCCTTGCGTTATGAGTAGCGGCGGAACTAAATCGGGCCTGTTTCGTATCAACTGGTGCGCATAGAAGTTTCGAGGAGAAAACGTGATGGAATCAAACGACACCCTGATCAAGATGGAAGGCGTGAAGAAGGTGTTCTACACCGATGAAGTAGAGACTCACGCGCTGTCGGAAATTCACCTGGAGATCCAGAAGGGTCAGTACATTTCCATCGCCGGACCATCTGGCTGCGGCAAGTCCACGCTGCTCTCCATTTTGGGTCTGCTGGATTCGCCTACCGATGGACAATATTGGCTCAACGGTCAGCCGGTTTCGAAGCTGACTATCAGCGAACGGACGCGCATTCGCAACCGCGAAATCGGATTCATTTTCCAGGCCTTCAATCTTATCGGCGACCTCACTGTCTATGAGAACGTCGAGCTGCCGCTGACGTATCGGGGCACGGGCACGGCCGAACGCAAGCAGAAAGTCCAGCGCGCACTGGAACGCGTGGGCATGGCGCACCGCCTGCGTCACTACCCTTCCCAGCTCTCTGGAGGTCAGCAGCAGCGTGTCGCCGTGGCGCGCGCGCTGGTTGGCGATCCCTTGATCTTGATGGCGGATGAGCCTACCGGAAACCTGGATTCCAAGAACGGCGAAGCGGTGATGGAGCTGTTGCGCGATCTGCATCGCAACGGCGCGACCATCTGCATGGTTACCCACGACGAGCGTTATGCCAACTTCGCCGAACGCAATATACATTTGTTTGACGGACGCATCGTGGATGAAACCAGAGAAGTCAGCGTCGGCGCGTAAATTTTTAGGCTAGACATTTTTTAGGCCAGCCATTCTTAGCCACTGAGGCCTTTGTTGATGGACACCATCCGGCAGGATATTCGTTTTGCCTTACGCATGCTTTGGAAACACCGCTTCGCGACCTTCGTTTGCGCTGGAGCGCTGGCGCTGGGTATCGGCGCCAACACCGCGATCTTCAGCATGGCGGAAGCCTTCCTGCTGCATCCCGTTCCGCTGGATGAAGTCAATCGCCTCGTAGCTGTGGTGGATTCGAAACCGCGCCAAAATATCGAAAAGACCGCCATCGCAACCGCCACTTACCTTGAATGGCAGGAACAAGCCCGTTCGTTTGACCGGCTCGGCGCTTATTCCTGGGATGGCGTCAATTTTACCGGCGACGGCGCAGCGCAGAAGATTCAAGACTTCCTGGTAACTCCGAATTTTTTCTCGACGCTTGGCGTGCAGCCACATCTCGGCCGCGATTTTCTTCCGGAAGAAGGGAAACCTGGAAAAAATCGCGAACTGATCCTGAGTTACGGACTCTGGGAACGCCGCTACGCCGCAGATCCCAAAATTCTGGGCAAGGTCGTGAAGGTCGACGGAAAACCGTTCACGATAGTCGGCGTCATGGGAAAGGGTTTCGACTTCCCTATGAGCGCGGAGGCGTGGCTGCCCATGGCGTTCGACGCTAAACAACGCGTCGACCGGGATAGTCGTCCGTTATGGGTGATCGGGCACCTGAAGCCCGGGGTTTCCTTCAAGCAAGCCCAGGCAGAAATATCCACCATCGCACAGCACCAGGCGGCAGCGTATCCGGACGCGTACAAAGATTGGCAGTTGCGGGTCCAACCGCTCGGTGAATTCGCCACCGGCGATCTCACGCGTCAGTACACTTTGCTGCTGCTTGGCGCGGTGGGGTTCGTGTTGTTGATCGCTTGCGCGGATGTCGCCAACGTGCAATTTGCGCGCGTGTCTGGACGGCAGAAGGAACTCGCGGTGCGCGCCGCTATGGGTGCGACTCGCGGGCGCATCGTTCGCCAACTGTTGATTGAGAGCGTGATGCTGTCGCTATTTGGCGCGGCGCTCGGGATTTTCCTGGCGCAGTGGATACTTAGCGTCATTCTTTCGCATATGCCGCCGGACATCGCGCGCTACATCGCGGGCTGGAAGTCCATTCGCCTCGATTTTGGCGCTTTCCTTTTCACGTTTGGCGTGGCGCTGGCTAGCGGGCTGCTTTCAGGCATCGCACCATCTCTCATGAGTTCGCGCACAAATATATCCGAAACTCTGAAGGAGAGCGGACGGGGCGCTTCCTCCGGACGCGCGCGGCATCGCTTGCGCAGCGCTTTGGTGGTTGCCGAAGTTTCCTTGTCCCTGGTTTTGCTTGTCGGCGCGGGCCTGCTGGTAAAAGGCTTTAATGCCCTGCTCACGGTGAACCAGCAGTATCATCCGGAAACGCTGTTAACCCTGAATCTGAATTTGCCCGAATTGCAATACCCGCAGAGGTCTGCGCGCGTCACGTTTCACGACCGGCTGCTGCAAAGTCTTTCTAATATTCCGCAAGTGCAATCTGCCGCGCTGGCCACTACAGTTCCATATGGCAATGGCGGCGGCACCGACGCGGATCGCTTCTTGGTAGAAGGTCGACCAGTAGAGCAGCGCGAAGAATCGCGGATCGCTATCATGGAGACCGTTTCGCCAAATTATTTTGCGGTGATGAGCATCGGCTTGAGAGACGGCCGGGTATTCACGGATTCGGACGGTGACGGCACTCCACCAGTCGCAGTCATCAGCCGAAGCCTCGCGAGCCGTTATTTTGCGGGCGAAAATCCGTTAGGTAAAAAAGTTCAGGTGGCGGGCTCAAAGCCGGAAGTGTGGCTAACGGTGGTCGGCATTGTGGAGGATGTGCGTTACAACTGGATCCAGAAGGACGCTTTGCCCACCCTTTACCGGCCTTATCGTCAGAATCCCACTTACTACACCACCGTTGTTTTACGCACCGACGACTCCCCAGCAAAGTTTACGTTGGCAGTGCGCAGCAAAATCGCGGCTATAGATCCGGACCTGCCGATCTACGAAGTCAAGCCGCTTAGCCAAGTCATTACCGAATCTATTGTCGGCATATCGTACGTGGCGGCAATGATGGCGGGCATTGGGATCATTGCACTGGTATTGGCGTCGGTTGGCGTGTACGGAGTAATGTCTTACTCGGTGAGCGAGCGGACGCACGAGATGGGGATTCGAATGGCCATGGGCGCATCACAGGGCGCCATCAACCGACTTGTGGTAGGTAATGGAATGCTACTAACCGTTATCGGCATTGCCATTGGTCTGCCCGTGGCGTTCGCACTGGCCCGCGCGCTATCCAGCCTGCTTTTCGGCGTAACAGCGAGCGACCCTTTTGCTTTCATAGGCCTGCCGCTGATTCTTGGCGCTGTCGCGTTTTTAGCTTCTTATCTCCCCGCTCGCCGCGCTGTGCGCATCGATCCATTGACGGCTCTTCGCTATGAGTGAAACAATTTGTTTTTACTGCAACGCGCATGCGCTGTACTGCTAACCACGATCGTGAAAGGTCGATAAGAGGAGCGATGTGGAACCTTTAATCCAGTTCACGAGTCTCGAAAAGTCTTACGACGCTGGCGGCAGCAAATTTTTTGTCTTGCGACGCATCAACCTGGCAATTCAACAGGGCGAATTTGTAACCATCATGGGCCCTTCGGGCGCGGGAAAATCCACATTGCTTAGCATTATTGGGATGCTGGATAGTGCCTGGACGGGCCAATATTACTTCCTTGGCGAAGCTGTCCACCAACTAAACACCAAAAAGCGCAATGAACTTCACAAGGCTAACATCGGATTTGTCTTCCAGAGCTATCACCTGATCGACAATTTGACGGTTTTTGAAAATCTGGAGGTGCCGCTCTCGTACAAAAATGTTCCTCACAAGGAACGGGTGAGCCTGGTGTGCGATGCGCTGGACCGCTTTCATATCGTAGGAAAAAAGGATTTGTTTCCCAACCAGCTTTCCGGCGGCCAGCAGCAACTGGTAGGTGTGGCTCGCGCGGTTATTCTGCATCCCAAGTTGCTGCTCGCCGACGAGCCTACAGGCAATCTGCATTCCGCGCAGGGCGACGAAATCATGCAGCTTTTCAAAAAATTGAATGATGCAGGCACCACCATCATTCAGGTCACGCACTCGGAGCGCAACGCCGCTTACGGCAATCGCATCATCCAGCTCAAAGACGGCTGGGTGGTAAACGAAAGCGCCGCCGCGACGGTTCAATCCGCATAGCTTTGAAAGAGCTTTCACGTGCGATGCGGAGCACCGGCAATATCAGTGCTCGCGTTCTTGGTTCCCAATAACGAAACTGGAATAGACTCCTTCATCAAATGAAAGCTGCCGCCAACCAGTCCTATCGCGTCTTGCTGGCCGACGATCAATCCGATATTCGCGACGCTCTGCGTTTGTTGCTGAAGCGCGAAGGATACGAAACGCACGGCGTAGCTTCGCCTGCCGACGCGCTCGCGGCCATCGAATCGCGCGAATTTGATGCCGTGCTGATGGATTTGAATTACGCGCGGGACACCACTTCCGGGCAGGAAGGCCTGGACCTGCTCACGCGCATACAAATGCTGGACAGCACGCTCCCGGTCATTGTGATGACCGCGTGGAGCAGCGTGGAGATCGCGGTGGAGGCCATGCGACGCGGCGCGCGCGACTTCGTGCAAAAGCCCTGGGAGAATATTCGACTGCTCTCGATTATTCGCACGCAAATTGATTTGCGCCAGGCGTTGCGGCAAGCTTCGCGCCTGGAAGCCGAAAACCGGCTGTTGCGCGCCGAATCGCGTCCAACTTTTCTTGCCAAGTCTCCAGCGATGACCCCCGTGCTCGACCTGGTCGCGCGCATCGGTCCATCGGACGCTAATGTGTTGATCACCGGCGAGCACGGCACCGGCAAGGAAGTTGTGGCGCGAACACTGCATGCACTTTCTAACCGTGCCTCGAAACCCATGGTTACCGTGAACGCCGGAGGCCTTTCCGAGGGAGTGTTCGAAAGCGAGCTTTTTGGTCACGTGAAAGGCGCTTTTACAGATGCGCGATCCGATCGCGTAGGGCGTTTCGAACTTGCTGACGGCGGCACCCTTTTCCTGGACGAAATTGCCAACGTGCCGTTAAATCTTCAAGCCAAGTTGCTGCGCGTTCTCGAAACTGGAGAACTCGAACGGGTAGGTTCGTCGTCCACCCGCCGCGTCGATGTGCGTGTGCTCGCGGCTACCAACGTGGACGTAAACTCCGAAGCCGCCGCGGGGCGCTTCAGGCAGGACCTGCTCTTCCGCTTGAACACTATCGAAATCTTTATCCCGCCGCTGCGCGAACGCCGCGAAGACATTGACCTGCTCGCGCACCACTTTGTTCACGGATATTCTCAGCGTTATCGCAAAAATATAGCCGGCTTCGACACCGCCGCCACCGCCGCGCTGCATGAACACCTCTGGCCCGGGAATGTACGCGAGCTCGACCACGCCGTGGAACGCGGCGTACTGCTTTCTGCCGGACCGCTGGTTCGCGCGGCCGATCTTGGACTGCGAGCCCAAGCATCGACGGCGGCGGCGCGCCTCGAAGAAATGCCGCTCGATGAAGTGGAACGCCATCTTATCCGGCGCACGCTGGCGCGCCACGAGGGCAACGTTAGCCAGGCGGCCAAGGCGCTGGGCCTAAGTCGCAGCGCGTTGTACCGTCGTTTACAGAAACACGAATTAGGATGAGGCGCCTCTCTTACGAACGCCGCATTCAGCTTCTGGCGCTCGCTGCTGGCCTTCCCGGTTCCTTTATTGCGCTAATTTTGCTGTGGACAGGCTCGTTTTCGTCAGGGTCCGCGTGGACACTCACATTTCTCATCCTTAGTCTTTGGCTCGGCTTCGCGCTTTCTCTGCGACACCGGGTGGTCTTCTCTTTACAGACTTTGTCCAACCTCCTGGCGGCCATGCGCGAAGAGGACTTCTCCATCCGCGCTCGCGGCGCGCGCCCTGATGACGCCATGGGCGAAGTGATGATCGAGGTCAATGCTCTGAGCACCATGTTGCGAGAGCAGCGCTTAGGTGCGTTGGAAGCTACGGGCCTGCTCCGTACCATCATCGAAGAGATTGACTTGGCTATCTTTACCTTCGATCATCAAGCCAAGCTTCGATTGGTCAACCGCGCCGGTGAACGCTTGCTGGGGCGCCCACTGGAACGCCTTCTCGGTTCCACGGCCGTGGAACTGGGCCTGGGAGGATGCCTGGCAGGAGAATCCGCGCGAACCATGGACCTCGCCTTTCCCGGCGCGTCGGGACGCTGGAGTATGCGTCGAGGGTCGTTCCGGCAGGGCGGCCTGCCTCATCAACTTGTAGTCCTCAGCGACCTTAGCCGCACGCTGCGGGACGAAGAACGCCAAGCATGGCAGCGCCTTATTCGCGTGCTCGGCCACGAGCTCAATAACTCGCTTGCCCCTATCCAATCCGTAGCTCAGGGATTGGAAAGCGGGCTGAATGCCGCCAATCAATTGCCAGAACTGCAAGCTGGGCCCGCAGCACCGATCCTCCAGGATCTACAAGAGGGCCTAGCCATCATTCGTTCTCGTACGGAAGCTCTCGGACGATTCATGGCCGCTTATTCCCGGCTGGCGAAGCTTCCTAAACCTAAGCATCTGCCCGTGTCGGTTGGGGATTGGGTGCATCGGACCGCCAAGCTGGAAACCCGCGTCAAAGTCTGCATAAAGGAAGGACCTCAAGCCGTTATCTCCGCGGACGTCGATCAATTGGAGCAACTGCTAATCAACTTGATTCGCAATGCGGCCGACGCGGCGCTCGAAACGAATGGCGGCGTGCAAGTTGGTTGGATAACGCAAGGCTCGCAAGTGGAAGTCTGGGTGATCGATGATGGTCCCGGTATTCCTAATACCGCAAATCTGTTCGTGCCGTTTTTCACCACCAAACCAGCTGGCTCCGGAATAGGCCTGGTTCTCAGCAGACAAATTGCGGAAGCCCATGGTGGACAGCTGACTCTCGAAAATCGAATTGACGCTCGAGGGTGCGAGGCCCGCTTGCGTTTGCCGTTCTAGTACTCGCCCCTTTCGTTCTTTTTAAATTCTTCGAAAGATTTGCCCAAGTCGTTATCACCTGTCCTGGTGCAGGTTGCACCTTGTTCAAGATTTGCACCCCAGTACAGTAGCGGCGCTGTGGCAGCAACCCGTAGCCTGCACATGCTACGGGAAACGGTGCCTCTCCGATTTCCCGAAGTAATAAAACCCTGGGATAAAAACTTTGAACGTTGACATGCAATACGGGCCCGAAAATCACGGCGATTGGAAAATTTGGAAAGCGCTTTTAATTTTTGTCATTTTGCTGGCCGCGGTGATTACCAATGCGGCTTCGGCACAGGCTGTGAGCTGTGAATATTCTTCCGGCTCGTGGGCCAACACCGCCTTGTCACAGGGACAAGGATCCACATTCCGCGTCACCTACGACGGGACACCTTCGAGTTCATCAGCGAACTCTATCAGCGGGCTGTCGGACGGCTCCGCGTGGCAGTATGACAACCTTGCCACGGGAGTGCGATTTAATCCCAGCGGAACGATTGACGTTAGAAATGGTTCGGGGTTCACGGCGGCCGCCAATATCGGCTACCAAGCGGGCGTCACCTACCATTTCATTTTGGACGTAAACGTTTCAAGCCACACTTACAGCGCCTATGTGGTAATCCTGTCGCGGCAGATCACTTTAGGGTCAAATGTGGCATTTCGTTCCACGCAGAGCTCTGTCCCCTTACTTAATACCGTGGGCGTGATGAGCTCTTCGGGTGGCCTCAGCATTTGCAATATCACTCTTTCATCCTCGCCGACTACCATCGCGGGATCTCCATCGACGCTGGCCGCCAACGTCAGCAGTTTAAATTTTGGCAGCACCGGACTAGCCAGTAGTGCCCAACGAAGCGTGACATTGACGAACACCGGGAGTTCCAGCGTTACGATTTCAGGCGTCTCTGTTTCCGGAGCTGGATTTACTGCCGGCGGCAGCGCTTCAGGTCTTACCGTAAGTCCCAATCAGACCGCCACTGTGAGCGCCACGTTCTCACCCTTCACTTTGGGAAGCTTGGCGGGAAGTCTCACCATCACTAGCAACGCCAAAAATTCGCCCATAACCGTTGCGCTGTCCGGCACCGGCGTGTCGTCCTCTGCGCATTCGGTGGCACTGACCTGGACTGCCAGCAGTTCGTCCGTAGCTGGTTACAATGTTTACGTCAGTCCCTCTTCAGCCGGGCCGTACTCTCTATTGAACTCCTCGCCTGTGCCAAGCACTAGCTACGTAGACACGAACGTGCTGGCCGGCGACACTTATTATTTCCGCATCACGTCCGTAAGCTCCTCATATCAGGAGAGCGCTCCTTCGGCGGCCGTTCAAGCCATCATTCCATAAACATCTCGTCGCTTTCATGCAACTGCAGCATCCGCGTCGAGAAAATTTCCAAATTAACGCCACCGCGCGTCACTGTATTTCGCTGGTGAAACGCCTCAGGCCTCATTCGTAGCGCAGCGCCACGATGGGGTCTACTCGCGACGCCCGCAGCGCAGGAATCACACACGCCGCAAACGCTACCGTTGCCAGTGTAGCTGCCACGCCGATGAATATCACCGGGTCTCGAACCGGCACGCCGAAGACTAAGCTCGAAACAGCGCGGCTCAGCGCCAGGCCTCCCAGCAATCCTGCTCCAATCCCAATCAACACCACAATCATTCCTTCGCGAATTATGAGGTGCCAAGCGTCGCGAGGCGTGGCGCCCAAGGCCATGCGCACACCGATCTCGCCGGTGCGTTGGCTCACGGAGTACGCTAGCACGCCATAAATACCTACCGAGGCGATCAGCAGCGCTACAAACGCGAATACGCTTAGCATTACGGTATTCAGTCGAGGTTGAGCCGCGCTGTTCGAAAGCCACTGCTCCATGGTGCGCACATTCGCGAGTGCCAATTCCGAATCGAGTTCGTGAACCTTTTCCCGAATGGCGGGCAGCAATGCTTCCGGGGCCGGCAATCCGTCGGTCCGCACTACGATATCCATCAGGGGCCACACGCGCGAGGCCATCGGATAATAAAGTGACGGAAATTCGTCTGTCAGCGAGGTGCTCCGCACATCGCCAACCACTCCGACTATGGTGAACGGAATACGAGGATCAGCTGTGCGACGCATGGTCCGCCCTAAGGGATCAGCATCGCCCCAGAATTTCTTTGCGGTGGCAGCGCTGACGATCATAATGGGCAGCGCATCGGGGCCGTCCGCGTCGGTGAAGTCGCGGCCGTGCAGCAGCGGTATGCCCATGGTCTTGAAATATCCGGGGCTGACGATGCGCCAATCAATTGGCACGGCGGTCCCTGGCGGCAACATGGATTTTTCAGTAGTGATCATCGGGTGCCTGCTGTAGGTTCCCGCACCGAAGGGGATGCCGCTTGAAACGGATGCGCCGCGAACGCCAGGTATCGATTGCAAGGAATCGAGCAGAACGCGATAAAACTGCGGGGCCTTGCTGTTCAGCGGGTACTTTTCTTTCGGCGGGGAAAGCTGGAAGCTGATCAACCCGCGCGGCTCAAAGCCGAGGTGCACTCGCTGAAGATTCCCAAGGCTCTCAAGGAACAAGCCAGCCCCAATCAAAAGGACGGTCGCCAGTGCCAATTCAATCGCAATGAGGCCTTTGCGGAGGCCCGCAGACATTCGGCTGGATGATCCTCGCCCGCCTTGCTTGAGAACGGCGTTCAGCTCGACTTTCGCCGTTCGCCACGCGGGCGCGATCCCAAACAGCAATCCCGTAACGATTGTCGACCCGAGTGCAAACAACACCACAGGGGAATCCATTTCCACCGCAGGCACAGGGAGAGTGTTCGGCGGCAACATTTGATTGACTGCGTGCAACGCCCAGACCGCCACCAGCAGGCCCGCGGCGCCACCGGCGATCGATAGCACGACACTTTCGACCAACAATTGAATCACCAGCCGGCCGCGGCTCGCGCCAATGGCGGCTCGCACCATCATTTCGTTCTGCCGGACGGCCGCCCGAGCCAGCAGCAGATTCGCTATGTTTGCGCAAGCGATCAGCAGCACGAAACCCACCGCCCACAGAAGCACCAACAGCCCAGTCTTGAGCTCCGGACTTACGAAGGTGTCGAATATGCTGATAAGCCGAATGCCCCAGTCCCGTATTTCTGGATATTGCTGGCCCATCAGCGATGAGACGATATTCATCTCCGCTTGAGCCTGCTCGATTGATACGCCATCTTTCAGCCTGCCGATCACCAGTGTCAGATGGTTGAGGCGTAGTTCCTTCGCCCGATCGATGGTCAGCGGAGTGTAAATGTCCGCTCCCGAAAATAGATTGAGCGCGGCGGGAGCAACGCCCACGACCGTCGTCGGAGCGCCATCGAGAATGACGGTACCGCCGACTAGACCTCGATCCCCACCGAATCGCCGTTTCCACAGGCCTTCCCCGATCATCGCAACTGCGGGAGCGCCCGGCTTTTCCTCCGCATCGCTAAACGTCCGCCCGATCAGCGCGGA
>Ga0210405_10003472_pt1 | contig 15446 bp, 11 predicted proteins | sample IncBWH11MmetaG_FD_155492 | JGI IMG/M metagenome (GOLD analysis project Ga0210405, IMG submission 155492) | Forest soil microbial communities from Barre Woods Harvard Forest LTER site, Petersham, Massachusetts, United States - Inc-BW-H-11-M | ecosystem: Environmental > Terrestrial > Soil >... | reverse complement strand
CTGCGGCTGAGCCCGCGCCGTCTTCCGCTCTCGCAGCCCAGGCCCAGACCCCGCCAAAAAACACCGCGCAGCTTCATCCGGCAAGTGCGACGGTAGCCGAGGCCGTGAAGCCCGCCGACATTCAGCCCGCTAAATCGCCGGTCGTCGGGCCGACTGAGGTCTACACGGCGAAGCACGGCGAGAGCCTTCCGGCGGTTGCGCGCCAGTTTCTGCATCAGACTTCGTACCTCACTTCTTCTGAGTTGGCCGACGCCATCCGCAAAGTGAATGGAAATCGCTCCGGCAACATCCTCAAGGCCGGCGAGCAGATTACGATCCCCGGAATCCTGCCTGAACCCATCGTCGAAAAGACCGTTCCAATCACCAGGGATTTCGAGGTGCGTGCCATTTTCCTCACCGGCATCATGGCCGCTAGCGACCACGGACTCCGCATTATCCGCCACTGGCGCGAAGTCGGCGGCAATGCCGTCGTGTTCGATATCAAGGATTCCGACGGCAGCGTCACCATTCCCTTCGAGCACCCGCTGCTCGGCAAGCACCAGGTTTACATTCACGACCTGCCGAAGTTCATCCACTTCCTGCATTCCGAAAACATGCACGCCATCGCCCGCATTGCAATTTTCCGCGATGAGCGCCTGGTGGTCGAGCATCCCGAGCTCGCCGTGAAGTCGAAGCGCACCGGCCAGCCCTGGCGTGAAAACGGCAAGCTGGTCTGGACCGATCCCTCGCAACCCAAAGTTCAGGAATATGACATCGCGCTGGCCAAGTTTGTAGCCCAATCCGGCGCCGACGAAATTCAATTCGACTACGTCCGCTTCCCCGCCGAAGGCGACCAGAAAGATGCCGGGTTCGTATTTCAAACTGGCACGTGTGGGGACAACAACGGACCATGTGGAGACGGGCGCCTCGCCCGTCCCGCCGAAGCGAAGCAAGGCGGAACCACCACGACAGACATAGCCTCTACTGAATCAGAAGCAGAGCCTTGCAAAACCGAGCTGACCGACTCGACTAAGTCCAGCCCCGTAGGCGCGGCAGATAATAACCCGGGACGTAAGTCCCGGGTAGCAGGAAAGAATGGGAACAAGTCCCGTAGGGACGGCACAAAGACTGGATGTAAAGCCGCTCCCACCGGTCCGCAACGCTCCGACGTAATCACCGGCTTCCTGAAGAAGGCCTACGCCGAACTGCATCCCACCGGCGTGCTGCTCTCGCTCGACGTTTTCGGCGTGATGGCGTGGCAGCGCTCCGTCGATCTCTCGCATACGGGACAGGACATCGTCGGCATGGCGAAATACTGCGACGTGCTCTCGCCCATGATTTATCCCTCACACTTCTTCGGCATGGATAACATCGCGCACCCCGGCGACGCTCCCGAGCACTTCATCGGCGAATCCATGGAGCGTTTCGAACTGATCACGCATCCTGACGGAAACAGGTCGAGCGGAGTGGTAATTCGCCCGTGGCTGCAAGCCTTCCACTGGCGCACCAAGACCTACTCGCCGGAATACATCAAGGTGCAAGTCGCGACCGCCAAAGAAAAAGGCGGCATCGGATTTTTGTTCTGGAACGCCGCCAACGACTACTCAAAACCCTACGGCGCCATGCCTGAGATGAAGGCGGCGAAGGAAAAGTATTTTCGCGGCGACGAACTGCCGGGCGTGTCAGTAAAAGCCAGCCTAACGCCGGCCACCGTTCCCGCGCCCGCAGTTGCAAGCCACTAAAGACCCTTGTCATTCCGAACCGGGCGTAAGCCCGGTGAGGAATCTGCTGTTGTCGACACGCTCATCACGGCCTGCTCTCCCAACCCTCCGCCAAGTCTTCCCAGGTCGGATTTCTCTCCTCAATCAAGGCCACTTTCTTCTCCCGCCGCCACTTCTTGATCTCGGTCTCGCGGGCAATAGCATCGCCCACATTCCGGAACGACGCCACATAGACCAGTCGATGCACCTGATACCTGCGCGTGAACTGCCCGCCCTTGCCAGCTCGATGCCGAAGCACCTGCGCCATCAGAAATCCCGTAACGCCGACGTACACGACGCGACTCTTACTCGCCATGATGTAAACGTAATAGCTCCGCTCACGCGCCATTGCCGCTCCAAAGGAAAACAGATTCCTCCGGGCAAACACCGCCCGTTCGGAATGACAAACTTTAGGGGTTGCGCCAAAGGGAAGGCAATGTCATCCGTCACAGCCAAGCTGTGCAAAACTCCTTGTCATTCCGACGCGCGAGCGGAGCGAGGCAGGAGGAATCCGCTGTCCCAGCAGCAGGCTTGAACCCGTCCCCACTCCGTGCCACTTCGCCACCACGAAAGTGGTTAGACAGATTCCGTCAAACAAGAGTAAAAAGAATCCGAACAGCTAAGGAGTGCTTATGAACATGCTTAGAAAAGAGCTGCTACTATGGCTAACAATTCTCAGTTTGCCCGGCTCCATGCTCGCGCAACAAAGCTGGCTATGGTCTCGAGATGATAATTCGCGCGTGATAAATCTGAACACTGACTCGATCTCTATTATGGTATTAGAGTCACGCGTTCCATCTGGAAACAATTTTATAGCGACCGACTCCCAAGTCGGCTTGTTGATCGACACCACTTTCGAAGGGAGCAGTGCTGATAGCCCGCAGGCAAAAAGAGACTTCCCTTTTATGTTCGCTGAAACGGCAGACGCACTTTCGGATCCGAATCATCCAAAGTCAAAGACACTGACCGACCAAGAGCCCCTCATTGACTTCTTTCCGCTCAGCGACGGCAAAACCGTCTATCGCAGCATTTCGATAAAGGTTAATCTCCTACGCAAGCAGGACCCTGCAGTCTGGTCAAAAGTCTTCGACACGTTATTGACTGCCACTAAGAACGTTTCCCTCCCATCACCTCTTACCGTCGCCACGAATTATCTGAGTGACTTCTCGACTAATGTTCTTCAGGCTTTTCTACCAAATCCCGACGCGCAGAAGAGCATAGACCTGGGCACTCTCAGCTTCTTTTTCTCAACGAACCCCACCCAGCTCAACCGCATGACGCAAACCGGCTTGCACCTGCGGGTCCTTCCCTCAGCGAACACTGGTCCCGGCTGGATCGACCCGAATCGTTGGGATCAGTATTGCCTCTATACAAAGATGGACAACTCGAACTGGATGGTGTACGTCTCGCCCAAAGACACAACGGCCGCTGACAAAGACTCTTACGGCTGCCCGTCGAGCAAGTACACGCCATTGATGAACGATTACGTGCCAATACTAATTGAGGCGGAGCAAACTTCTACGGCGGCCCCCGTTTTGCTGCAACATCTACAAGAGTTCGGCCTGGGAACGGGCGGGACGGCTCTCTCGTCCTACCACAAACGAGGGGATGACCTAAGATCGGCGGCAGTAGCGCAGTGTCGGGCGTTCAAAATTACAGATGCGAAATGTCCGGCATTGAGAAGCACCCAATAGCAGTGGCCAGACTGGGTATTCCTCGGCACTGTATCGGCGAGGCCACGATTGTGACGGTCCCTAGTGTCCGCGAGTTGGTCCCTAGCTTCGCACCTGACGCCAGAGAAACAGCCGAAGAGCGAAATCAATCGGCTCCGGGTGCCCCAGATGTCGCGTTTGTTTCCGCTTATGCATTGCGACCTTCCACGATATGGTATCGAAACAGCCTGAAGGATTCTCGGAGGCTTGAAGTGGCCTTAACGGAAAAAACAGAGGAAGAATCGCATCCGGCAGCGCCGAGAGCGTGCGGCCAAAGCCACCGAACTCAACGAGCGAATCTGTACAGCTCTGGAACCAAGAACGCAAGCCTCGAAGAGGTTCGGGGCTAGTTGTCTGAGGCAGACAGGGCACCCGACCAACTGCGGGTTTTCGGGTATTCACTCGAATCTGGGAGAGCGTTCTTCGCGGCCGTTGACCTCGTCGCGCGATTGGGCACAGCAGAGCAAAGGCGACAATCTGATCAGCGACAGGCTGCTGCGCACGATGAGAAAGCAGCCAAGGACCGCATCGCCATGCAGAGGTACGATGCGGAACGTCTGTCGCATCCTAAGCTGGCGCAGCCCGGAAAAGACTGCATTGCTATTCTTGCGGCGAGCTTCAGCGCTGCGAGTTCATGGAGGACGGAGGCAGGCCGGGATACTGGCTTTGCATTGCTGGCGAGAAGACCGCCAGCAAGTAGATCGGCACACCGCTGCCGTTTTCCACTCGCGCTAAGTCCCGGTGGCGAGCAAATTCTCCCCCACATCAGTTTTTTTCACACTCCCTAATGTGACCGCTGACCTTGCACCCCCTCTATAAACTAGTAGTAGTATGCTTACCCACTCAAGAGGCGTCCCCGAGCGCCTCTCACGTGCACCTCCGACTCCCCTCATGGCCGCTGCGTCCCGATACACCTGGGCCCCGCCGGACAGCCCCTTCGGCTCCGCTCAGGGCAGGCTCGGGCGGGTGTACCCACATGGGTCGTGGCGCTGGCGGCAAACAAGCAGATTCCTCCGGGCTGAACTGCGCCCGTTCGGAATGACAAAAAGTTTTGCGAGGTGCTAGTTTTGGGAAAAAATCGCGAGAAATCTCCGGCGACGGGGATGGAAGTGTTTAAGACCTACAAGCAGCGCGGGGAGTGGGTAGAGTTGCTGTTTATGACGCGGGCGGCCAAGCGTGGATATGTTGTGTCGAAGCCATGGGGAGACTCGGCTCGCTATGACGTCGGGATCGAACAGGATGGGCGATTCAAGCGGGTGCAGGTGAAGGGCACTGATTGTCGCGAAGGGAACAATTACAGCTGCATGCTGGCCAGCAGCAAGCTCAAGCTTATACGACCAAGCAGATTGATTACTTCGCCATCTATCTGCTGCGGGAGGACATCTGGTATATCTTTCCAGCCAAGAGGCTCATGGGCCAAAACGTGGTTGTGCTCAGTCCGCATCGCGAGGGAAGCGTGCATGAGCGCTACAAAGAAGCCTGGAAGTTGCTCGATTCGCGAAAACCCGCCTATGTTCGAGGGGCGAAGGCCGCGGGCGATAAAGTCCTCGGCGTCCGGGCAAAAGCTGCGGCCCGGTGAGTCTGGGCGGCTGGACAGCCGGGGGCGGCTGTCCCCACATGAATCGTGGCGCTGGCGGCGGAAAGCAGATTCCTCCGGGCCAAAACCCGCCCGTTCGGAATGACAAAACTCTAAGGGTTTGGGCAATGAAACACAGCGTCACTCGTCACCGCCTACACTGTGCAAAACCCGAACCTACCCCAGCTCCTTGTCATTCCGACGCCTGACACTGAGCGCAGCGAAGTGGAAGCAGGAGGAATCTGCTGTCCCAGTCACAGGCAGGTACCCCGTCCCAAATCCGCGCCACCCCGACATTCAAGAGGACTCTGCGGACGGCTCTCACGTGCACCTTCGGTTCCCCTCGGGGCTAAAGCCCAGTTCATTAAGGAAGCTTATATGGCAGCGCTGAAGCGCCGCTCCACCTTGTGGCGCTGCGCGCCAGAAATCAGCTTCACAGCAAAATCTGCTCAAAGTCCCACCTCAACCAACTGCGGGTTAATCACGCTGGCATCACTCGAGCTCTGCTAGAGCGGTCCGGGCAGCGTGTTTTAGAACTCCACATGGGCGCGAAAGGATGGGACTAGAACTGGGCCGCGATCGCGGTTGTAGCCGGGGTTGTTGATGTGTTGCAGGCCGGGGCCGACATAGATACCGCGCCATACGTGGATGGTGTAGTAAGTCTCAAGAATAGTTTCGCGGCCGTAGTTCAGATTGCCATCGCCAAGGAGAAAGCCAAGACCGCCGGCGGCGAGGTAGGTCTGATGGTCTCTCTTGATGGCGTTCGAGACGAAAGCGAAGCCGGCGCGATCTTGCTTGCGATGCCACCACGCACCGTTTGCGCCTATTCCGGCGGCAACGGTCTGATCGACTTCGGTGTAGGCGAAGGATTCAGTCTTGCCGTTGTCCCAACCCATGCGGGCGAATGCGGTTACGTAGCGCGTGAGATTCTGCTCGAGGTTAAGGCCGAAACCGTACTTGCGAGTGATGTGCCAGGGATGGTTCGCGATGTCCGGAACGGGCGTGAGGCCCGCTTCGAAGTTGGCGATAGCATCGCGATAGATGCCCATGTTGGCGGCATTGGTGTAGGCCAACAGACGGACTACTCCCGATTTTTTCGGGAGCAGGCCGCGACGAAGTTCGTATTCGAAGTTCTCCGCGTGAGCTTGCCAGGGCCTCCACACCAGATCAATTCCATTTGCTACCTTCGGCATTAGCGCCTCGGCGAAACGGAAGCCCCAATTGCGATCTTCGTAATCGGCGGTGGCGCCGACGGTGTAGCCGCGCGTGTCGGCGGCATAGTCCCACGCGCCGTTGTTGTCGATGGTCCAGTTGGTGAATTGAAAGTGAGTGTCGGAGCCCACGGAATTGATGTCGAAGAAATCGGGCAAGCTGAACTTGCCGAAGCGGATCTCCAGGCGACGGCGCGGGAGCTCTTTGAAGAGCGAGAAGGGGTTGCGTTGGTTTTCTATCTTATCCTTGCTCAACGCAAAAACTTTGTGAATCATAGCGCGACCCAGATAAGGCTCTTTGCTGAGGAGTGGATTGCGCACGATATCGAGATCGGTATCGCCTGCGAGCCCCAGGCCGGTGCTGAGGGCGGCGCCTCCAGCTTCTTCGATGTCAACCAGGATTTCGATGGAATTGTTGAGGCGCACGCCGGTGTAGAACGTCACAACTCGCGACGTGGCCTTTTCGTAGTTGGGGCTTAAGCTGTGCGGGCCGCTGTAGTCGGCGGGGAATGGGGGATGAGTCTGGAAAATGAAATTGGCCTGCCCGGATAGCCAGAAACGAGTGTCTTTGAAATGGGGAAACATGGCCTGAATGGTTTCGTCCGCCGGAGGATCGACCGCGTTCACATCAGCCGGGGCACTGGCCTGGGGAGCGGCATCGGATTTCGCAATGGAGGCGCTCGGTTGCGTGGGAGCCTGTTGGGCCGGCGATGGAACGAAGCTTAGGGAGATGAATATGAAACACGAACCAAAGCACAATCTCATGAGCCGGAACGTGGCCGAGGCGATGCGGTGCTCGAGTTTGAGAAGGAATGTCAATTTCGTAATTGCAACCAGGAGGATTTAACTCAAGGCTTCCGGGTGCCTCAGTTGCGATGGCAATTCAGGTATTCGATCAATATATCACCGTTAGTTAACTATGGTTAATCTGCTGTTTATTAAATTCCTTTGATAAACGGATGAACGTCTCACAAGGTTGTTGCGCGAATCTTCACCGAGCCTACGCAGAATTAGTTAAAGGAATGTTACAAGCCGGGCCGCGGGAGTACCGATAGTTGCTTTATAGCATACCCCGGTATAGTATTGTCAAGTAAAAAGCATACGGGGATCTGAGATGGCTCACACACTGCGAGACAAAGAGAAGCTTAAGCTAAGGGTGAAGCGTATTCGCGGGCAAATTGATGCGATGGAGCGCGCACTTGATGAGGGGAAAAATTGTGGAGACATCCTGCAACTGATTACGGCGGCGCGCGGCGCAATGAACGGACTGATGGCAGAGCTGCTGGAAGATCATGTCAAGTTCCATGTTCTTGACGGCTCGCGCAAACCGAATTCAGAACAACTGGTTGCGGCCGATGAGTTGATGGAGATCGTGCGTTCTTATCTGAAGTGATAGACCGCGAAGAATAGGCTGGTGGAAATCGCAAAGAGGAGCGCGTCCGTAGCTCAGCAAAAGCAAAAAGGACAGCCCGGAGCCCCCGAAGCTGTCCCTGGAACCCTCCCGGTTAGAAGGGCAACGTGATGACCTTAAGTTACCGGAGCGATGTTGCAAAATGATGGCAGAAGAATGAATATCTGGTTAATTTGTCTTTAAGTTGCCGGAGAGAGCGCTGATATAGTAGTCGCGCAGTCACTGTTGACATCCGTCCGGGAGGACTCGATGCCGTCCACTACGTCCCGAAAAGTTGAAGAATCCCGCCGTCTGCGCAAACGCGCGGAATCGATGATTCCGGGCGGAGTTAATTCTCCGGTGCGAGCGTTTGGATCGGTTGGCGGGGAACCACCATTTATCGTGCGGGGGAAGGGCTCGCACATCTGGGATGCGGACGAGAACGAATTCATCGACTACGTGGGATCGTGGGGGCCGTTGATTTTAGGGCATGCCGCAGCGGATGTGCTTGATGCCATCGTGGGTGCGGCGTGCAACGGAACCAGCTTTGGAGCTTCGACTCCGGCGGAAGCCGACTTGGCGGAGTTGGTGCTGGCGGCGTTTCCGCCGATGCAGAAAGTCCGATTCGTAAACTCGGGAACCGAAGCGACCATGTCGGCGATCCGCTTGGCGCGGGCTTATACCAAGCGCAAGTACATTGTGAAATTTGAGGGATGCTATCACGGGCATTCTGATTCGCTGCTGGTGAAGGCAGGTTCGGGAATTGCGACGCTGGGCATTCCAGGGTCTGCGGGAGTTCCCGATGAGTTCATACAGTTCACGTTAGCGCTACCTTTTAACGACATCAAAGCGGTGGAATATGCCTTCCAGAAATTCAAACACCAGATTGCCTGCGTGATTGTGGAGCCGGTGGTGGGGAATATGGGATGCGTGCCGGCGGCGGATGACTATCTGGTGGCGCTGCGCATGATTACCGAACGCGAGAAAGCTGTGCTGATTTTCGACGAAGTGATGACCGGGTTCCGCGTGGCGTTTGGTGGAGCGCAGGAACTTTATGGGATTCGGCCGGATCTGACGACGATGGGCAAGATTATTGGTGGAGGATTGCCGGTTGGGGCTTACGGCGGATCGAGCGAGATTATGGACCTGGTGGCACCGCTCGGTCCGATGTACCAGGCGGGGACGCTATCGGGGAATCCGCTGGCGATGGCGGCGGGATGCGCGATGCTAAGGCATCTTAGGGATCATAAGCAGGAGATTTATCCACGGCTCGAGAAGTTGAGCCGGCAACTGGTCGAGGGAATTGCCGGAGTGGCGAAGGATGTGGGCGTGCCGCTGTGTTACAACCGCGTGGGATCGATGTTCACCTGGTTCTTCACTCCGGGGCCAGTTATCGATTGGGATTCTGCATCGAAATCGAACGCGGAGGCGTTCGGGAAATTCTTTCGAAGCATGCTGGATAGTGGGGTCTATCTGCCGCCGTCGCAGTTTGAAGCTGCGTTTGTTGGAGCGACGCACAGTGAGCAGGATATCGAGCAGACGATCGCGGCGGCGAAGGAAGCGTTCGCAGCGGTGCGGGGATGAAGGGTTTGATTTGGGAAACAAAAGAGCTTGCATTTTTGGGGTTTTCCTAGTTCTTGAGTTTCTCATCAGGGGCTGAAGCCCGCATTTGTGATTGGCTTTGATCGGCACGGCCGAAGCCACCCCTGATACGAATCGCAAGTTTTTCGGCATTTTACAAAATAGCTTTAAGGGTCTCCTAAATGTTTTGGATTTTAGTTCCTGGTTTTCCTAGGGTTTTTATTCTCGGAGGCAGGGCGGTGTGACGGGCGGGACAGCAGGTTCCTCACCGGGCGTACCGCCCGATTCGGAATGACATCGATATATTTGCTTTCAACTTTGGGTTTCCCTCGTTCTTAATGAAACAGCTTTCAGGTCCCCACTAATTTTGGATTTTCCTAGTTCTTGATTTTTCCTAGTCCTTGGTCCTCACCAGGGCACGACATCATTTGTGGAATGGCCACAAATTCATAACCCTTCTCTTTGAAGCGTGTGATCAGATGATCTGTGGCCAAAACGGTTTGGGAGCGATCTGCGCCCAGTTGTTTGTGGTTGCCATCGTGCAGCAGGATGACGTCGCCGCCGCGAATTTGTCTTCTCACTTTCCGCTCGATCTCGGTAGCGGGCGGGGCATTCCAGTCGTAGCCGGTGACATTCCACATTACAGGTTCCAAGCCGAGTTCACGCGCGATGCGAAGAACTGTGGGGCGGCGACCGCCGAAGGGCGGACGAAAGAGGTTGGAATGCTGGCCGATTGCGTCGTGCAAAGCGGCCCGGCAATCGAGGAGTTGTTGGCGGATCTCGACCTCGCTTTTGAAGGTGAGCAAGGGATGAGTGAAAGTGTGATTGCCCACGACGTGGCCGGCTTCGACAATTTTGCGAGCGATTTCCGGACGCTGCTGCGCGTAGCTTCCGATGAGAAAAAATGTTGCGAGAACGTTGTGCTTTGCGAGAACGTCTAAGAGTTGCCGTGTGTGCGGGTCGTTGGGACCGTCATCATACGTAAGGGCAAGTTGGCGTGAAGGGGGCGGCAATCCCTTGAAGGTTTGTCCATACCATTGGCCGGTCGGCGCCATGGACTGATAACCTGCCGCGGCAACAGCGCCCGCGGCCGCAGCACCGGTCAAAGCGAGGGCGAGCATGTGGGGATTGTAGTGCATTGAGTCATTAAGCCATCGGGTGATTGAGAGATTGAAAATCGCAAGCACGTACTTCCAAAATCGCTCAATCTCTCAATGGCTCACTCTCTCAATTTCTCCTGTTAACTCTTCCCTCAATTGCCACCCGGCGTGATCCGAGCTATTCTGCCAATTCGAGAAATTACGTAAACCATGGCGAATCTTTTCGAACTTCCCCGTTATATTGCTGTGGAAGGTCCGATACGAGTTGGCAAGAGCACGCTGGCGGGGATTCTCGCCGAGCGGTTGACGGCGCAGCGGGTGATGGAAACGGAGACCAATCCTTTCCTGAGCGCGTTCTACGAGGGCGAGCGCGGGGCGGCGTTCCAGGCTCAATTTGCATTTCTGGTGCGGCGATTCGAACAGTTGCAGGCGCTTGACCTGGGTTCGCGATCGCAGAGGACCGTGGTTGCCGACTACATTTTCGAGAAAGACAAGCTTTTTGCCTGCCTTAACCTTACCGACCAGGAACTCGATACCTATAACCGGTACTACAATCATTTCCGTGAACAGTTGCCCACGCCGGATCTCGTGATCTATTTGCAGGCCACGCCCGAGATCCTGAAGAAACGCCTGAAAAAAAAGAACGCGCCGGGCGAGAAGGCGGTTAGCGATGAGTATCTGGAAGAAGTGGTGAAGGCTTACGAGCACTTCTTCTTTCACTACACGTCGTCGGATCTGCTGATCGTCAATACGTCCGACATCGATTTCGTCGAGCGCAACGAAGATTTGCAGGAACTGTTGCGGAAAGTGACAGAGCCGATCAAAGGTACGCAATATTTCTTGCCGCTGGGAGGGCAGGAGGCGGTGGGGGTTTGAGAGGCGTCGTTGGTCGTTGGTTGTTGGCAGTTACTTTTCGTGTCGCGGTAGTGAATAGATGGGCAGCAGTTGACCCACCCTAGAAAACTCGGGGTCGGCGGTTACCAACCACGCGCGGCGTTCGATTGCCAGTTCCGCGGCGAAGGCGTCGGCGTATCCCAGGTTATGTTTTTGTTTCAGCGCACCGACCCGAGACGCTCGTTCTCGATCCACAGCAATGACCACGATTGGTAGTTCTTGCAGAACGTTCTCGGCTTGCTGGGCGCCGGTTTCGCCGTGCCTCCTCCACTCGATGTAGAAGACCTCTCCCCAGGTAACAGCCGACATCAATAACGGCCTGTCCTGCTGATTCCCGCTGAACTGCGCGAACAATACGGCTTGGACAAAGGCACGCCCGCCACACCACTTGACTCTTGGAGCTGATCACGGTGCGATAGGTAGTCATAACACATCTTAACTATTAGGTAAGATACAAACTCAATCGTCTTATAATCGAATTGGAGGGCTGTTCCTAGGCCATGTAAAGCATCGAGCTTCGCTCGATTGGACAGCCGAGGGCGGCTGTCCCTTCGATAAGAACGAAGGCGCTGTCAAGGGCAAACTGCTCCCGTCGGTGTTTTGAGCACCGCTTTTTTTGCCAGAGAGGTTGAGGACCAAGACTCTGGAAATGGAAATCTCACGCTCATCACTTGCGGTGGTCATCTTCTCCCGAAGACCGTTCCACCAACCATCGATTCGGCCTCAGACATCGACCATGATTCTGCTATGCGAACATCCCGCCCGGTGCGGGATGCGAGAGCGCCCACTCAACGTTACGGTCTAGCTTGCGCCGACCAGGGACAGCCCCGGGCTGCTCTCGATGCGAACGATCTCTGGATATGCCACTTGCGTGCGCAGCATCCAGTAGAGTCGTACGGCCAACTTCCGCGCCGTTGCCACCTTGGCCACACCTTTGGGCTTCCGGTGACAGCGGTGCAGATACTGCTTGCGTAATCCGGGATCGTGCTGCACCGCCGACTGCGCCGCTTCCACCAGTAAGGAGCGCAGCATGCGGTTGCCTTGCTTGGTGATCGCGCCCAGCTTCTGCCGTCCGCCCGAACTTTCCTCGCGCGGAATCAGTCCCAGATAGCTGGCCACCTGCTTGCCACGCCGGAAGCGGCTCACGTCGCCGACGGTCAGCACATAGGCCAGCGCCGTGTTCGGACCGATCCCCGGCTGCGTCATCAGCAACTTCGCCTGCGGGTTTTCTTCGGCTGCCTGTTGCACCGCACCGTCAAGTTTGCCGATCTGCTGATTCAGCATGGAAAGCAGTCCCAGCAAATCTTCCCGCCGGCACGCCGCCCACGGTTTTAACGGAAGCTCGCGCAACCTCTTCTGTCCGGCCTGGCTCCACAGCTTGTGCTTGCGTTGCACGCCCTTATTCAAGGAAAGGTGTTGCAGTTCGTTTTTCACCCGGCTGCGGATGATCACCAGTTTGTGCCGATGCAACACCAGTTGCCGCAGATCGCGCTGCTCCCGGTCCGGAGTCCACAGGCGCGGGAAACGGCCTTCCACCACCAGCCTCCGCATGTGCTCCGCGTCCCGCCGGTCGGTTTTTTGCTTGCGCACGTAGCTGGCCCGAATCTGCACCGCGTCTCCGATCCAGATCGTATGTCCCAGATCTTCGACCAGTTCGATGAACCACTGGCTGTTGCCCGTGGCCTCCATGCCGATCAGCACCGGCGCCACCAACCGCTCATAAAACTGCCTAGCCTCACCGCTGGCATGGACCAGCTTCCGCTCCCCGCAATCCCCACTCTCCGTATCCAGCCATGAAATTTGCTGCCAGCTGGGATGGAAATCACATCCTATAATCATCATCGCGAAGGCTCCTTATCTTCCCAGCGTCTTTGGTCCTCAAATCAAGACTACCGGGTTTCGAATCGAGCCTTCGTTCTTATCCAATCAACATTTATTTCGGGTCGGAGAGGAGGCCGAAGACGCCTACGCCTTTGGTGGTGCCGACGTAGACTTTGCCGTTGATGATGACCGGCGTGATGAACTTGTTGCCGGCGCCGAAGCGGTCACGCTCGTTGGCGGCCTGGTCGCTGTTGTAGAGCATCTGCAGGGTGGTTGCGTTGTAGGCGTAGAGGATGGCGTGGCCGGTGTTCTCGACGGCCCAGAGAATTGCATTCTGCGATTGGTTGGAGGAGATGCTGGGAGTCGCTCCGGGATAGCGAAAGGTGTTGACGGTCTTGGCCGTGGGCGTCGGGAGGAGCTTGGCATTCTTGAATTGGAAAGAGAGGATGGGCTCGTTGGCCGGTCCATAAAAGAGATGGCCGTTGAAGTAGGCGGGCATGGACCAGATGCCGTTGGGGAGGACTCCATCGAGTTCCTGATAGATGGCGTTGCTGGTGGAGTTGTATTTGCCCAGGTTGTTGCGATTGATGAGGTAGAGATTGGTGTCTTTGCCGGCGACGGCGGCGAGTTGCCAGGTTGCGCCGGAGGTATCTTTCATGTCGGAGAGAAGGATGGCGGCGCCGGAACCGAGGTCGACGTCATCTTCACTGTCCGTGGGACCGTTGTAGGTTTCGAAGTAGTCGGCGACGGCAAGGCCTTTGGTGGTCGAGAGCTTGAGGACGGCGTTGCCGTAGTCGCCGCTGGCGGGAAATCCGCTGGAGTTCAGAGTGGTGTCGAAGATGCCGTTGGCGTCGAGCAAAAAGATGTTGCCGGTATTGTCGGCGGCAGGTCCGGCGCCGGAACCCCAGATGGAGCCTTGATAGCCGTTGGGCGTGACGTCGAGGACGGTCTGAAGAGCGAGCGTGTTTTTGTTGTAGCCCATGATCCAGCCGGTGTAGGGGCGGATGTCGCAGTGGGAAGTCCAGGTCAGGTAAACCACGTTGCCCACGAGAAGCAGGCTGGCGCGCTCGGCGTACTGGCCGGGGTCGAAGACGACGTAGCCGCCGGAGTGGCCGTCACCTTTTCCGGGATATTTAGCGGCAATGTCGACTGGGCCGCCGTAGAGTTCGTTGCCGGTGGGGGCGTCGAGGGCGTGAAGGCGCTGATGATAATTGCCGGAGGAATCTTTGGTCATGGCGACGACGTAGATAACTCCGTTGGAACCGGGCGGGCGGCTGATGACGGGAGTGGAGGTGATGCCGATTTCAGGAGTGATCTGCAAGCAGCCGCGATCATCGGAGGAGGTCTCGCCGGCCTTGACCGTAGTGATATGCCAGATCACGGCACCGGTATCGGCATCGAAGGCGTAGACGGAGTCGTGTTCGGTGGCGACGATCAGAAGGTTATGGGTCGTGCCACCTTGAATGGGAACGGACGAAAGGTAGAGCGGTTGAGCGTCGACCAGACCGTCGACCGAAACTGTAAATAGCTTTCCAAACGCTGTGGAGTTCACGTTGCTGAGAGTGAGCGTGGTCTCGGAGGCGTTGAGTCCGGTGCGGGCGTTGTTGTAGTGGTAAGTGAGAACGTCCTCGGAAAGGGCGGGTGATGCACCGAGCAGAACAATGCTGGCGAGAGCAATGATGGCCACGACTCGCCGTGGGGGAGAAAGCTTAAGAAACGGCGTCACGAGATCTCCGGCCCTGATTTGAACAGGGCTGTGCTGCGTTTAATTGTTGGTTTCAGAACTGCCTAACGTTCGGGGTGGTAGGAAGAGGTGTCTGCGGCCAGCCTCTTCGTGTTCCAGTAATACTGTGCGCGGATTATTGCAGAGTTCGCGGCACCGGACAAGGAGAGTCTGCTAGAGAGAGAAATAAGTTTTGAGGGGGAAGAGACTATTTTCGTTGGGGATCGAAACAAGACCGGGCCGCATGATCCAAAATCGTCGAGCTTCGCTCGAAGGGCAGCCGAGGGCGGCTGTCCCTACTTCTTTTTCCTTATTATTCTTCGCGGGTGACGCGAATCCATTCTTCCATTTGATCGAGGTACTGGGCTAGGGCGCGGCGGCCGGCGGCGGTGAGGCGGTAGTCAGTGCGCGGGACACGGCCTTCAAAATACTTCAGGCAGGAAATGTATTCGGCCTCCTCGAGTTTGCGGGCGTGAACGCTGAGGTTGCCGTCAGTGGTTTTGAGAATGCGTTTGAGATCGTTGAAGCTGAGGCTTTCGTTGGTGGCGAGGGCGCTCACGATTCCGAGGCGCATGCGTTCGTGAATCAGACGATCGAGTTCAGGGAGCGCAATCGCGCGGGCAGGAGTGTGCGGGCGAACTGGGGCTGCGGCTTTGGGCTGCTTGCGGCGCTGGGATAATGCTCTAGCCACCGTGCCTC
>Ga0210405_10003471_pt1 | contig 15447 bp, 15 predicted proteins | sample IncBWH11MmetaG_FD_155492 | JGI IMG/M metagenome (GOLD analysis project Ga0210405, IMG submission 155492) | Forest soil microbial communities from Barre Woods Harvard Forest LTER site, Petersham, Massachusetts, United States - Inc-BW-H-11-M | ecosystem: Environmental > Terrestrial > Soil >... | reverse complement strand
AAGCGAACCTCTCGGCCACTCCCGCAGCAAAGCGCCGGTATTTGTTGTCGGCTGCCCCCGTTCGGGAACCACCCTCGCGTACCACATGCTTCTTTCCGCAGGGAACTTCGCGATCTATCGGGCCGAGTCGCAAGTCTTCAACCTGCTGGAACCGCGTTTCGGTGACCTGAGCATCGCGAGCCGCAAGCGTGCACTGCTGGCAGCATGGTACGCAAGCCCACTCTTCACCAAGACCGGCTTGAATGCGGACGAAATCGAAGCATGCGTGATGTCGAGATGTCGCAATGGAGGAGACTTCCTGCGACTGGTGATGGAGGCAATGGCGCGGCAACAGGGAGCAGAACGTTGGGCGGACTGCACGCCGGAGCACTTGCTGTATCTGGAGCGAATCAAGGAAACGATTCCGGAGGCGCTCATCGTGCACGTGCTGCGAGACGGGCGCGATGTGTCGCTGTCGCTGGAAAAGCAGGGATGGATTCGACCTTTTCGGTGGCATCGCGAGCATGTACTGGAAGTCTCGGCCCTTTATTGGAATTGGATCGTACGCCGAGGCCGCGCAGTCGGGCACAGGCTGGGCCAGGACTACCTCGAACTGCAATACGAGAAACTGGTGGAGGATCCCCGGGGAAGCATGGTCTCTCTTGGCGACTTTATCGAACAGAAGCTGGACTATGACCAGATCCAGAAGACAGGGATCGGCACGGTGCAGCGGCCGAACACATCCTTCTCCCTCGATCTGCAAAGCGGAGCATTCCAACCGGTAGCTCGCTGGAAGCATCGCCTCTCGGCGGACCAACAGGCAACCCTTGACGCATTAGTGGGGGATACTCTGGAGGAGCTTGGATACGCAAAGCGCGAAATGCAGAGCACATCCCGTCATCGTGCATCCCTTCAGCGAATGCGTTCCCTCTACAATGCTTATTTCAGCACGAAGCTCTTCCTCAAATCGAGGACGTCACTGGGAAGAGTGTTGGTGTCGAGAGATCTTTCGTGGACGTGAAGCAGTTGGCGTAACCAGGCGTTCTCGCAACTTTGCGCCTTTTGTTCGCCACAATTCGTGTCGGTGAGTGCTATTTATCAACAGTCACGTGTCAGATCTTCCATCGATAGTGACGTAGTAGGTCAAGTCGATACCAAGCTCGTCAGCCTGCTGTAACAGTCTTACGGACGGAGTTACCACAATCCCGGTCGCTTCAACTGGGCAGATGCGAACCAACCCGAGAGTCAGGTATTCCACACCCGTAAAGCAATGCAGGTTCCGCAATTCCTGCCGGTGCGACGCAAGGTATGACATTGCAAGCTCCTCCTGAGCCGCAGGCGGCATTGTTCGGCCATCCCCGAGCAGGAGTTCAATGCCACTCGTATCTGGGGGCTCCCGGCGCCGGACATAATCAGAATGCAGCGTGGACTTTGCGAGAGAGGCATCCACGTCAAAAGTTTCCCCATGCACGAAGATATGCAAACGCTCCTCGAATCGCTGGGGCCAAGGTTCGGCGCTTGGAGGCGACCGGCGAGTCCGGAAAAAGTCCAAGCGGCAGGCCCGTGCTCTCGAGGGTGCACTCAATCTCGCCCGACTCGCCCATCACGTATCCGGGAAGGTGGCCTCTCCAGCGTAGACCAAGTTCCTGCGGAGCTACAATCCGTGGACGAGGGGTAAAATCACTTCAAGGAGTGAAGCGGATGATCCAAGAGATGATTGCCGCGAAAGGTATCGACGCCGCGGATTACCCAGATTTAGTCACCGCGGGCTTCACGTCAGGACACGCGTTCAAATGCCACAGGTGCGATGTTTGGTATCGGCTGTTCTACCGATCCCTTGGCGGCCCTCCCTCCATGACCGAACTCGCGGGTGGGACGCTGTCGTTCGAATCTTGCGTGGAAGACTCGCACCCCGATCACCCTGAGCGCATACGAGTAACGCGGCAGAGCTAGACACTTCCGGCGCGATCAACTCGTGAAGATGGACGGGGGCCAATTGATGTTGGTTTTTGGCGAAAAGGTTCGCGTACTCGACATCGTTGTCTCTACCATACGGCGTTCGCTCCAGGATCACCGGGAACTTGCCTTTTACAATTCCCGTTCTCTGCTGGACGATACACATTCGTTGATTGGAGAAAGCTGCGATGCCATAGTTGGCGACTTGGAAGCGTCAGGAGTTTGGGCCGTGATGCAGGTTGTGAGCAGCTGAACAAGGAGGAAAACCATCAACACATTGGGTTTGGTGGACATGAGCGATTTATTGTATGCCGCTCGGCCGGCTCGCAATAACGCCCCATCATTCGATTTCTGTGGTTAGTTCATTGTCGGCAAATCAGGAAACTGTCCTCAATTGGCCCAAGATTCCGATAACACTCATTGTGCCGCGTTGTCGGATTACATGGCAGCACTATCCGTGTGTGCTCTCCCCTGCACCGTCGACTCGCGGTTCCAACCGATCCCATAACAGCGTAAGAAAGCAAAAATAATGGGGGCGACCTTCTTCGGTCGCCCCTGAGCCTTGCCCGTTTCTGAGCGTGCGTCTAGTACCGCAGCAGAATTCCGGTGGAGATGCGCATGTTGTTGTTATCGCTAGCTCCGTTGGAGTGCAACCCGAGCCAGTCAAACTGGACGGCGCGGAGTGCAAGCCGAGGCGTCGCTTTTACGTCCAAACCGCCTCCGAACATCATGGCAAATCCGTTATCCGATCCAGACAAGCTACCGAGCGCGGCCGAGTCGTGGAAGCCACCCGCCAGGAAGTGCGCGAAAGGGGTGAAGGTCTTGTTGTGACGATAAGAGACCACCGGCCCGAAGGTATAGGTGTAGTTATGGAAGCTCGCGCCATTTTGGGACTTGTATGCTCCGCTAAAGTCCGCGGCGATGCCAAACCAATTGGTAAGGTTTCCCGTAACAGCGGTGTTCCAGCCATTTGCATTCAGGCCGCCATCGAACCGAGTGTACTGATAGCCGCCGAAAATCTCTGCCCGTGGCGTAGTCCCATTCTCCTGAGCGAATGCCGCTACGCAAAATAAGCCCAACAACAGGGCGAAGCCCATAAATTTACGCATTACTTGTGTTCCTCCCAACTGAATTTGCACTTGATACCTGGCTTCCGACAGCAAACAGCCCCAAGGAACCAGGCAAACTGGGCATCAACCGATGCTGAGGCCAGCGTGCTCGGTATAGTGAAATTCAGTAGGGAAGGTGCGGCAAGTAACCCAAGACCAAAGACGTTCGGCCTTTGGTAACAAGGGGGGAAGTACTTGCCAAATTAGGCGGTTGCGCCTCGTCAGAGGGACGCCGGTGAAGTACTGGACCGTTACTTGGCCCGTCGCCGGGGCGGTGTCGGCGAAGAATCGGTCGATCCGCCCACGCGAGTTTGGCTTTTACTCCCTGAAATTCGCTGGTATCGACAACGTAGTCGTTTCGGCTTGGCAGGAATGTGGCAATCGCATTTTGCAGTTTCTCAATGCGTTCCTCAGCAGGCGGGTAGTTCGAGAAAGCGCGCGCCAACTGGTCATGCAACGGCGCCTTGGCTAAGATCGGCAAAGCTTTTGCCAGGCGCTCCCTGGTTTTTGTTTCTTTGCTCTCCAACTTTTCCAAAGCATCGACAAATGCCTGTGGATCGTAGCCAGCCGCATACTGGTATTCGATTCCCAGCAAATCGGCTTCGAATTCGGAGTCACGGCTGAATTTTCTTAAGGCGAGCGGTCCGATCTGTCTCGTCCCCAATACGGCCGGGCCGCTGAGGTAGGCAAGCGGAATTGTAAGCATGCTCCAGCCGTACTTTCGGGTGGCGAAGCGAGTCGCATGGCGCGCCGCGATGTGTGCAATCTCGTGTGCCATCAAGCCAGCCAGTTCCGCTTCACTATCCACTTCCATAATTAGTCCCTTGTCGACATAAAGAAAGCCGCCAGGCAAGGCAAAGACTCTGAGATCCGGAGAATCGATCACTCTGATACTGAAGAGCACATCAGCGTCGGAATTGCGAGCGATTTTCTGGCCCAGCCGACGTACGTACTCAGTGATCTCTGGATCGGTGACGAATCTCGCGCCTCGATCAATCGTTGCCGCCATGGACTCTCCGAGGGCGCGCTCTTTCTGCAGCGAGTAGAGATTCACTCCGTGGCCAATATTCCGCTGTCCAATGCGGTTCACATCGTACTTGTCAGATTTCTCTAATTTCGCTTCGGTAGCCGGTGCATCAGGCGATGTTGACGATGAGGAATTTGAGGCGTCGTCTTTGGATGCGCGAGATCCTGGTTCCTCGGACGCCCAGCCAACAGACGCGCAGACCATCAAACTGGTTGTGCAAACCACAAGCCGTGCGTAATAGCGAAGGAGCGAGCTGGGTGTGACCTCACGCCCTGCTGTGAAAATCCTTTCACATCTTGGTGAACTTCTTTGCTTGGAGTGTCTCGTGGCATGACTCGAGAGAACACGGAGCAGAAGGTTCTGGGGACCTACTCCGTCTTCAGCCTCTTGGAAAGGCAGGAAATCGACGCGGCGAAGAGCCACTTATTCACCCCAACGCCAGGGCACCCTCAGAGGAGATCCGGAGGCGTTGCACTTGTCGGTATGTGATGAGCACGGACGAGTCCAAAGGGCTGGCGGCGGTCTGGTCTAAATTCTCTCCGAGTGCGCCATGTCCTCCGCCTCCTCACTCCCCGGCCGTCCGGGAGGTCGGGTCTTGCAGGCAGCTTCCGGACAGCATTCATCGCCGGGCGTGTCCCTCAATTCCAGCGGTGATACTGCGACTTGCCCGCTTCCGCTATATAGGGAGAGGGCTGCGGAGACGCTTCGCTCCCCCACCCTGAAAAAAGAAAAGGCCGGCATTTGGCCGGCCGCCCTTTTCCGACATATCTGGAGAAGCGAATTAACGCTCGCCGAAGGTGTATCCGATCGAGGCTCCGTAGCGAAATACACGAGACGACGTGTACTCCACGTTGTTGTTCACCAGGTAGAAATGTACCTCGGGGCGAACAAAGAAGCCTCCCTTTGCATAGAGCTTGAGTCCAGCGCCGAATTGCCCCAACAGGTGCGTACTCGTCTGGTAGTTGGTGCAGCCGTTGAAGTAGTTGCAGTTATAAAAATTGCCGTAGAAGCGGGTACTCTCCGCGCCTACACCGGCAGACAATTCGCCCGCCATGCGTCGACCGATGTTCCGCAGATAAAGCCCGTTGAAATCCCAGAAGATGGGCCGATAAGGCTGGTATCCGTTATAGAGTCCCTGGGAAGCCCTCCATGAGATTTCGCCCATTATGCCGATATGTTTGCGCAACATGAAGTCGCCGCTGATCGATGGGTAAACACCGCCAGTCAACGATTGCGGAGGATACGAAACCGACGCCGTGCTGTTGTAGGCGGGAGAACTGATCGTGCTGACTCCGAACGCAAAGTCCATCTGTGCGCGTGCCGCTGAGGCCCACAGGAAAAGCATGCTTGCAGTTGCGACAAGACTTAATTTTTTCAAGTGCTTTCTCTCCGAGTGCAGTTTTAAAGACAGCCATCCATCGGAACCGACGCAAACTTCCGCCTGCCCAGATTGCGCGAGTTTCGCAGAAGACAAGACCCCCATCCGTCGCCACCACCGGCGGCAGTTTACGGACGGGCTTTACCCTCTAAACCCGAACCCCAGGTATTTGACTCGTTTTGTGACCCAAGCTTAATGACCCGCGGAGGCCGTTGCAATCACCCGATGTTATCTAACGCCGCACTCCCCGGTGAGCCGCAACTTCCAATAAATGTGCTTGTTACGATGCTGGATTTCCGCTTTTTGATGTATCCGCCGCGGCTCAAGCATAAATGAGTGGAGTCGTCCTGCGGACTTGTTTTACAAAGAATTACCGAGTCGGGAGCGCGCGGACTAGTAACCCATCGGTAACGCTCACTGCACTATTTTCGTTGCACATTCATTCTCCTGAAATATTGTTTCTCTAAGATGGAGAATTGAGGTCCTGTCTCATGAGAGCACCGCGCAATGCGAGATCGTTGCCCCTGCAAGTCGCGGCGGTGTGTTACCGGAGAAGTGAGAACACCATCGAGTTCCTTCTGGTCAACACAAATGGCGGCAACAAGTGGACGTTCCCAAAAGGCTCAACGGAGCCGCGCCTCTCCCACAGCCGGGCAGCGGAGCAGGAAGCTCTGGAAGAGGCTGGTGCCGTCGGGGTTATCGAACCCCGTCACTTTCATCTGTACATCCACTCCAAGGGTGTGTTCTGGCAGCCGAACGGTGTGCGCGAATATGTCGTCAAGGCATTCCTGCTGGAAGTAACCCAGACTCAAAGGCCTTCGGAGCCCTCGCGCAATCCGACCTGGTTCAGAGCGGAGGAAGCGCGCAAAATCCTCTCCAAAGGCCGCGAGGTCAAATATGCGGCGGAGATGCGTGCCGTCATCGACCGGGCCGTAGAACAGATCGAGGCCAACCTGATGGTCGCCCGCCTCCAATCCAACGGTCGAAGCCTGAGAACATCCGTTTAGATCCGTCCTGTTCGCTTCTTGCCCCGTTTTCTCCGACAACTTCCGGTTTTCTTGGGTCGTTTTCAGGAAGATTCCGCTTTTATTCGCCGAGACAACTTTCTTCATGACCGCCGTAATTAGCTGCTCTGCGCATTTGTTGAAACAATACGCTAGCGGCATCGGAACTGGTTCTGCCGGGCATTTGGAGAAAACGATTCGATGATCAGAAAACTTTCAGCAGTCCTGCTCTTGACGACCGCGGCTTCTGTAATGGCGGTCGCCCAAGCGGCGCCGACCGCGCCTCCGGTAGCGTCCGTGAATGCCGTCCTCGCGGATGGCACGCCGATCAAACTGCACATGGGAAATGTTGCGGCCGCCAATGCCGCCCGCATCGGCGAGAACATAGAACTCGAGGTGGCGGAGGAAGTTCGGGTCGCTGGCACGGCTGTGATCGCCAAAGGCAATGTAGCCAGCGCTGAAGTGACGGGCATACACGCAGGACTCGGAAGTGGGATCCGCCTTGATATCAATCTGCGTTCTGTGATGCTTGCCGATAATCAGATAATTCCTGTGCGTTCCACCAAGGAGCGTCCTAACCGCGACAGTCAGGCACTGGTGATTTCCAGCGCAAGCCAGGACGCGAGCATCGCTCCCGGGACGACGGTCATTGCCTTCGTGGATGGCGAGCAGAAACTCGATCTTACCCGTCTTCGGGCGGCCAGCGGTCCCACTCAGACACTCAAGGTGAACTCGACTCCTGCGAATGCAGAGGTTTCGGTAGACGGCCATCAGACGGGCAGCACGCCGTACGTTTTCCATGTGCCCGCGGGTGAGCATACCGTGGTGATTCGCATGGTCGGCTTCCAACCCTGGCAAGGAACTGTCCACGTGAACAGCGAACCCGCGAACGTGGAAGCCACCCTGGTCAAACAGGATGGGATGGAGAGTGTACCAGTTGCGAAAACCGCGGAAGCCTCGCTGGGGGACTTGGCCAGAGCGGCACGTGCTCGCAAGGCGCAAGCAAATGCCGGTCAGTCTATGGACGTGACCCAGCAAATTGAGTCTGACAGCGGTAAGCGCGACCCGATGCAGCCGGTCGCAAATAACTCAGACAAGTAGAGGCAACCTGTCCTCTGAAACGCTGGGCTTTGCTGCCGGCGCCGAAGAATATTGTTCAGCACCATGCTCTGGAGCTCCCAAGTTTCCAGAGCATTTTTCTTTGACCTCGCTCTCAGCTCTCTGCTCCCTTGACCCTTCTTCCAGAAGCGGCTCCCGTGAGACGATACATAGAACGTCATGATTCAGCTTTCAGGAGCCGGAAAGAGATTCGGCCACAAGTTACTTTTTGAAAAGGTGGATTGGCTGATCACTCCGCAGGACCGGATCGGCCTGGTCGGCGCCAACGGCACCGGGAAATCCACAGTCATGAAAATTCTCGCCGGCCTCGAGACCCTCGATTACGGGTCCATCACGGTCGCAAAGGGAATTTCGGCAGGGTACCTTCCTCAGGACGGCCTCGCGCTGGAAGGCCGGACAGTCTTTGCTGAGTGCATGTCGGTCTTTGACGAGCTCCGCAATATGGAGCTCGAAATGGAAACCCTCACGCGCAGGATGTCGGAGTTGCCGCACGAGTCTCAGGTGTATGCCCAGGTCGCCGATCGCTATCACCGCCTCGAGCACGAATTCCTGACCCGTGACGGCTATGCCACCGAAGCCAAGGTGGGAACGGTGCTCACCGGTCTCGGCTTCCGCAAAGAAGACTGGACTCGACTGACCGACGAGTTCTCGGGCGGGTGGCAGATGCGGCTGGCCCTTGCGAAGCTGTTGCTGCAACAACCGAACCTGCTGCTGCTCGACGAGCCGACCAATCACCTTGATCTCGAAGCGCGCAATTGGCTCGAGGAATACCTTGGCGAGTATCCCTATGCTTTCGTTCTCATTTCTCACGACCGCTATTTCCTCGACGTTACCGTCAAGAAAACGGTTGAGATCTGGAACAAACAGGTCTTTTTTTATACTGGCAATTACGACAAATACCTGGCGGAGAAGACACAGCGGCGCGAGCAATTGGAAGCTGCCTACCGCAATCAGCGGGAACGCATCGAGCAACTCGAAGTGTTCATCAACCGCTTTCGCTATACGGCCACCAAGGCGAAGCAGGTGCAGAGCCGCATCAAAGAACTCGAAAAGATGGATCGGATCGAGATACCGCCGGAAGAAAAGACCATCCACTTCACGTTTCCCCAACCCAAGCCGAGTGGCCGCATCGTAGCCGAGTTTCACGACGTCGCGAAGAGCTATGGGCCGAAGCAGGTATTCCAGAACGTCAATTTCATCATCGAGCGCGGCGACCGGGTGGCGCTGGTCGGCGTGAACGGCGCGGGAAAGTCCACGCTGATCAAATTACTGGCCCGGACCGAACCACTCACCGGCGGCGAGTACAAGCCGGGACATAACGTTGACTGCGATTACTTTGCCCAGGATCAGTACAAAGAACTGAATCCGGATGCGCGCATCCTGGATGATCTGGAAGCGGTCTCGCCACGCTCCACGCAAACCGAATTGCGCAGCCTGCTTGGCTGTTTTCTGTTCCAGGCCGACGATGTCTTCAAGCGCATCGGTGTGCTCTCCGGTGGAGAGCGAGGACGCTACGCTTTACTTCGGCTGTTGATGCATCCCGCCAATTTTCTCTTGCTCGACGAGCCCACAAATCACCTCGACATGCGGGCCAAAGATGTTCTTCTCGAAGCGCTGGCATCGTATACCGGAACGGTCGTGCTCGTTTCTCACGATCGCTACTTCATCGACAAGCTGGCGACGCGGGTATTCGAAGTCGGAGACGGCCGGGTCGAGGCGTACCCCGGCAATTACGAAGATTACCTCTGGCGCAAGCAGGGACGCGCCGCAGACGTACCCACATTGGACGATGTCCCGATGCGCGACGGGTCCCGCAGGGGTCACTCTTCGGCTCCGAAGGAAGCGTCGGCGCAGCCGGCCAACGGAAGTCATTCTTCAGACATTGCGGCCACCGACGAAAGCAAGGGCAAACGCCTGAATCCGATCAAGCGCAAGCAGATGCAAGATCGCCTGCACGAGATCGAAGAGGAGATCGCCCGGGTCGAGGCGGGAATCGCGCAGTCGGAAACCTCGTTGCTGACCTTTGTCAGCGCCGAAGACAGTCAACGCCAAAGCAAGGTTCTCGAGAGTCAGCGCAAAGAACTCGAAGATCTGATGGGCAATTGGGAGGAACTTTCCCAGGTCCTGGAAGCGGCGGATTAGCTTCTCGCTCAACAATCTGTTGAACGCAGTCACAGCCGAAAGGTGTGCGCCTTTAGGTGCTTCGCCGCCTTGGATCGAATGGACTTAAGCGCGCCAGAGCGGTTCGGGATCAAGCCTTGAAAGGTGCGAAATCCGCGACCGCGTTCGTACAGGTTCTTCGGTAATCTGCGCCTTCCCATACCTCCGTGCGATAGTCAGCATGGCTAAAGGCCGAAGACCCACCGCTCAAAACGACGTCGTCGGAAGGCGTCAGCGGGGACATCAGGAAGGTCACTAGACATGTTGCAACCTCCGGAGAATAAGAATTCGACGCAAGTTGCGTCCAACCAAAACACCTACTCACCCGTGAAGACCTCCAGCGCCCCCATTGAGCAGGCCAGCATCGGCCGCTCTCTCACGATCAAGGGTGAGATCAGCGGCGGCGAGTCGCTTTACATCGACGGTCGCATCGAAGGCACCATCAACATTCCCGAACACCGCGTCACTGTCGGCCGCAACGGCATGGTCACTGCCGACGTGAACGCTCGCGAAGTCGTGATTATGGGCAAGGTACACGGCAATGTCATTTGTAGCGACCGCCTCGACATCCGCAGCGAAGGCTCGGTAACCGGCGACGTCGTGACCCAACGCATCAGCGTCGAAGATGGCGCGATCCTCAAAGGCAGCGTCCAGGTCCAGGCGAGCGAGCAGAAAAAGCCACAGCAGCAAAACAAGAATGTGGAAGCTGCCAAGCCGGTTGCGGCCGAAGCTCCCAAGGCAGTGGCCGCGACGGCTGCCGGCAACGCTTAAAAGTTCGCTGTACTCGGTTTTCCTGAGTCAAAACAGATCGACGGCGAGACTGGAAAAGGGCACGATTCTGTCGTGCCCTTTTTTCTTCCTGTTGGTTTTTAACTTACTTGTTGCCCGAAGGCTTGAGATCGAGCGACGCGGAGTTCATGCAATACCGCAGTCCCGTCGGCGCCGGACCATCTTCAAACACATGTCCCAGATGCGCGCCGCAGTGAGCGCAGCGCGCCTCAACCCGGGTCATACCATAACTCTGATCTTTATGCTCTTCGACGTTAGCGGGATCGAGGGGAGCGTAGAAACTCGGCCAACCTGAGCCCGAATCGTATTTCGTTTCAGAGGTAAACAGCGGTGCTCCACATCCGACACAGTGATATGTCCCCGGCTCCTTCGTCTTCCAGTATTTCCCGGTGAAAGCCCGTTCGGTGCCGGCTTCGCGAACTACGTGGTACTGCTCGGAAGTTAACTGCGCACGCCATTCAGCATCGGTCTTGGTGACTTTTTCATTAGTTTTCTCGGCCATAAGAATTTGCCATCCTGCACTTGGAAAGAATTTCAAATTTCAAATCCATCTATTGGATGCATGAGCGCGCCGAAAGTGACAACCTGCCCGGCGTCTAAGTTGTTGAAACCAGAGCTGATTCTCGCACGTTTCGCGGACCCTTAGATCTCCACGATCATGTCTTCCAGCCGGGTTGGATACGTGTTGAGAATCTCGCCGCGATCTCTTTTCACGACCACGGTGTCCGAGTGCCGAAACCCACCCCATGCTGGGTCGTAAACGCCCGGCTCACAGCTGAACGTCATCCCAAATTTCAGAACGGTTTTGTCCCCTTCCGCGATCCAGGGCGCCTCGTGTCCTTCGAGCCCAATGCCATGACCAGTCCGGTGTTTCAGGAACTTCTCGAATCCAGCCTTGCGGATCTGATCGAGACTTTTCTTATCGACGTCCTCGGCGATCGCGCCCTCCTTCATGTTCTCAGCTGCCGTATCGTGGGCTGCCAGCATCGCGTCGTACAGACGCTTCGCGTGGTCGCTGGGCTTGCCTACCGAGAACGCGCGCTCGCATTCGACGTTATAGCCGCCAACGCAGGCGCCATAGCTCAGGATGAGCGCATCGCCCGGCTTGAGCCGATCCTTGCTGGGAACAGCATGCGGGAATGCCGAGCGCGTTCCGAACGGCACCAGGCCTCCGAAAGGTGCATCCACGGCCACCCCAACCACATCCTTGAGCTCTTTTGACATTTTGTCCGCGAGAGAATCAGCGGTGGCCTTCAAGATCTGATCTTCGGTGACGCTGCCGGTTTTCTGGATGTAGTCGCGGCCCGCCTTCACGGTGAAGTCGGCAAAATACATGGAGCGACGCATCATGGCGAGCTCATCGTCGTCCTTCACGTACCTCATCTCGTCGATCATGTCTCCGGCATTCACGATCGTCGCTTTCGGCGCGCCCAGCTTGATCTGGGCCAGGCGGCTCGGCGAGGGCTCTTCCACGCCGATCTTCCCCGTGCCGAAGCCACGCTTGGCCACGCGCTCAAGAATCCAGCGCACACGATTTACGGGCCCAGGGAAATCGAAGTACGACTCGTAGTCCTTCACCCACCAAAGCTTTACTTGGTCTGATTCGAGTTCCGGCACAAACATTACCGGATCGCCGGACTTCGGAATGAGCACCGCCAGCGGCCGCTCGGTTGAGAGATGGAAGTAGCCCACTGTGTAGATCACATTGGTGGCATGCAGAAGCACCAGCGCATCGAGGCCGCGCTTCGACATCGCTTCCTGAACCTGGTGCACCTTGCGTTGATACCATTCCGGCTGAAGGCGATCATGCTCCGGAGCCGTGTCGGGAAGCAGACTTTTGAACTCCAGCCGGTGAACCCGGCCATAACTGCTCGCGCTCGCACTCACCACGAACGCCGCCGCACCCGCGATCGTTCGCAAGAACTGTCGTCGATGATTGCCGCTCTCCATGGAGTCTCCTCTGTGCACTTCCGTTTGAAATGAACGAAGGGCGCCATGGTAACGCGGCCTGCGGCGAGACGCCGGAAAAAATTGCGTTGCCGCAGGGTTGTGATCGCTCGCACGTCGTCTTGTGACAACTAACCTTTCGGCGCGTATTTGCTATTGGCTAATCTACTTTAAAGTACATTTCCTCGGGGGATTGTGGAATGGGTGACTTGAGCGCGCACTTTTCGCGCAAAGAACTTGCATGCCGCTGCTGTGGCCGTCTTCAAATCGATGCGCGACTCATCGATGCACTCGAGGATCTTCGGAACCGAGCTGGCGTTCCCATTGCCGTGCATGCCGGCTACCGCTGCCCGAAACACAATCTGGAAGTTGGCGGCGTTCCGAACAGCGAGCACACGTTGGGGCTGGCCGCCGACATTCATATCCCCGTGCTCAGTCTGCAGGCGATGTACGAGCTTGCTTGCCAGGTGCCGCAATTTGCCGAGGGTGGAATTGGCGCCTACGACAGCAATTTTCTCCATGTGGACGTTCGCGGCCGTAGCGCGCGCTGGGCGCGAGTTCGTGGCAAGTACGTTGCAATAGTGGAACTGGTGCGAGAGCCAACCCTGCTGGCTACGGCTGCAGCTCCGGCCGCTAAAGAAGGATAGGGTCGCGGAGAATTCGGGCAGCCGCGCGCTGGTTTGAGCGCGGCACCGCTTGGTGAGCCACGATCAGGGCTCCCGGCCGCGAGCGGCTAATCCACCGCCGGGCCCATCCCACGGTATCGGCTCTCGAAATAAAGCAGCGGGCGTCCATCGCGGACAACCACGTCTTCGACCTCGGCGATGAAGATGGTATGGTCGCCGGCATCCTGAGCGGTGTGCAGCTTACACTCCAGATAAGCAAGCGCTCCCCGCAGAACGGGAGTTCCATGTTCCGTGCGGTCGAAAGTGGCCCCTGCCTCTTCCGCGGCTCGATCGTGCGTGCGCCCGGCCCTCGCGTAATATTCGGAGATCACCCGCTGATTCTCCGCCAGGACGTTTACTCCGAAGCGCTTCTTCGCATGCAGGTGGGCGTGCGTGCTGGCACGTTGATCGACGCAGACCAGCACCAGCATCGGATCCAGCGAGACCGAGGTGAACGCGTTCGCCGTCATGCCGTGGACCTCACCCTCGGAATCGAGCGTAATCACGGTGATGCCGGTCGCAAATGACCCCAGCGCTTTGCGAAATTCTGCCTGCGTGACGCTCATGGCGGAAACTGCATGCCGAAAACGGCATCGGCTAACCTTCGGCGAACCACAAAGTTACCATGCTCTCGTTAGCGGGTTAACCTCCCCGATTGGGTAGCTCTGCTTGGCGCCGCTTGCAGTGTAATGGTTCAAGCTAATGTATGATTCGGCTACGAAGGAATGCATAGCGCCGTCCCGGAAAAGGTGAGCATCGCCACTCAAACGACTCGGGATTCAACTACTCTGGCAGCAGATCTGTCCGATCTGCGGTCTGGCTCTCCCCTGTCCCGCGACGCCGCCTGCCGTTTATTGCAATGCGACGACGACTTCCTTCCTGCGCTGATGGGAGCAGCCCGCGCCGCCAAGGAAAAATTCAAGCCCGCCGCCATCACTTACTCGCGAAAGGTTTTCATCCCGCTTACCAATCTGTGCCGCGACTACTGCGGATATTGCATCTTTCGCCGCGACCCCGGCGATCCCGGTGCGCACACGATGTCGCCCGAGGAAGTTCTCGAAGTCGTCCGGCGCGGAGAGACACTGGGCTGCACGGAAGCTTTGTTCAGTTTGGGCGACAAGCCCGAGTTAGTGTTTCCGGAGATGCGCGAGACCCTTCGGCGCCTCGGCTACAAGTCGACGCTGCATTATCTCGAAGCGATGTGCGAACTGGTACTGCGTGAGACCACCCTTCTGCCGCACCCGAATCCCGGTTTGATGAGTGCGGAGTGGGTTCGCCGGCTCTCCGCTGTGTCTCCGAGCGTGGGCCTGATGCTCGAAAGCACGAACGCTGACCTGCTTGGTGCGGGCCGAGCGCACGACAATGCCCCTGACAAGCTTCCCACGAAACGTCTGCGCACGATCGAAGACGCAGGCCGCCAAGGCGTCCCATTCACAACCGGCTTGCTGATCGGGATTGGCGAGACGATCGAGGACCGCGTCGACACGCTGCTCGCCATACGAGAGTTGCACAACCGCTATGGTCACATTCAGGAAGTCATCGTTCAAAACTTCCGCACGAAACCCGGCATTCCGATGCAAGACTCACCGGAACCGGCCCACGGAGACATGCTGCGCACGGTGGCCGTCGCGCGTTTGCTGATGCCACGCGTCAACATTCAAGCTCCTCCCAACCTCTCGGTTCCTTACTACGAGGATCTGCTCGATGCCGGAATCAACGATTGGGGCGGCGTCTCTCCGTTGACACCGGACTTCATCAACCCGGAAAAACCCTGGCCGCATCTCGACCAGCTGCGCGCTCGGACCGAAGCGAAGGGTTTCAGACTCGAAGCGCGCCTTCCGGTGTATCCCGAATTCTTGCCGAGCGTTCTTCGCAACCGAGGTCTCCTCGCCGACCGCGTCAGGGCCTCGGCCGACTCCCATGGCTTTGCGCGGAGAGCCGCATGATCACAGTGCTCACCGGCGGCACGGGCGGAGCCAAATTTGCGGACGGTTTGCGTCAGGTCGTTCCGCCTGAAGAGCTCACCATCATTGTGAATACCGGCGATGACCTGCTCTGGTGGGGACTGTACGTTTCGCCCGACATCGATTCCATCACCTACGTTCTCGCCGACTTGCTCAGCCGCGAGCGTGGTTGGGGCGTAAAGGGCGACACATTCTTCTGTCTGCAGGCGATGGGACAACTCGGCCAGCCGATCTGGTTTCACGCTGGCGATCGCGACCTGGCTGTCCACATTCTCCGCTCAAAATTATTGGCCGAGGGCAAAACACTTTCCGAAGTGACCACCGAGATCTGCGACAAGCTGGGAGTGAAA
>Ga0210405_10003470_pt1 | contig 15449 bp, 17 predicted proteins | sample IncBWH11MmetaG_FD_155492 | JGI IMG/M metagenome (GOLD analysis project Ga0210405, IMG submission 155492) | Forest soil microbial communities from Barre Woods Harvard Forest LTER site, Petersham, Massachusetts, United States - Inc-BW-H-11-M | ecosystem: Environmental > Terrestrial > Soil >... | reverse complement strand
TGGAGATTGGCGCGCTTTCGCCGGAAGAGATTGCTGTCAGCATCGTCGCAGAACTGGTGGCGGTCCGCCGGAATGCGGTGGCCGCCGCGCACAAAAAATTGAAATACGAAGCGCACGCTGCGCCCATTCTCCAATCGGGCGGGCGCTGAAAGGGAGCCGATGCTGGCCGCCGTCATCCTCTCCGGCGGGGCCTCGAGCCGAATGGGCTCGCCGAAGGCGCTGCTTCCCTTTCAGGGGCGCCCTTTCCTTGAACATCTACTGGAAGTGACCGCGCACCGGGAAACTGGCGCGCGCCGGGTCGTGCTCGGCGCGGATGCCGAGTCCATCGCCAAAGCGGTCAACCTCAAGGCCGATGAAATCGTCATTAATCACGAATGGGAAAAAGGGCAGTTGAGTTCCATCCAGGCGGCGCTGCGAAGCTTGCCGCCGGGAACGGACGGAATGCTGCTCTGCCTGATCGACCATCCGCTCATCAGCAGCGCCCTGGTTCAGGAGTTGATCGAACAGTTTTACAAAACGAAAAGCCCCATCGTCCTGCCCGTGTATGAGGGTCGCCGCGGTCATCCGGTCATTTTTCGCGCGTCTTTGTATGACGAACTGCTTCGCGCCCCGCTCGAAACGGGTGCGCGCGCAGTCGTCTGGGCGCACAAGGGAGAAGTCGAAGAGGTGCGCACGAACGAAGAGGGCTGCGTGCTGAATCTGAACGATCCGGAGACTATGAATACCGCGCTCCCTCCGAAAAACTAACGATTTGCAGAAAGCAATTTTTGAAGGAGCGCGTTGACCGCGTCAGCGGCCAGTTGCGCGCCGTGGAGAGTTGCCGGGGGGAGTCCGCCGAGCGACCGGGAGAGCGATTCGGCGGTGATGTTGCGGGCTTCCGCAGGCGTGCAGCCACGGAGTTCTTCAGTCAAAAGGGAGGCGCAGGCAATCGATGTGGTGCAGCCGCGGCAGAGAAAGCGTGCTTCCGCGATTCGCCCGTCATCAACGCGAGCCGATAGCTTCAGGATGTCGCCGCACACGGGATTGCTGACTTCCACGGTTGCCGTGGCGCCGGACAATTCTCCAGCATTGCGCGGATTACGAAAGTGATCGAGAACGGCTTCGCTGAACATCACTGAAAGTATCCCAAAGGCAGCGCCAGCCGTGCAATGGTGCCGGAAACAAGAGAACTCAACGCAGAGACTCAGAGGTCGCGGAGAGCAGAAAGAAGTCAGGAATACAGGTTCCCCTGAGAGACTTACTTCTTTGGGGGCAGGTATTTTTTCTCGACGGAAGCAACTACCACATAGTTTGGGTCGACCATCTCGGTCAGATGGATTTTGCCGACTTGGGAAAGCAGCTCATAGGCGTCGAGCTCCGAGAGGCCGTAGTCGGCGTGCATCCAGCCGACCAACTCGGTGAAAGCGATCCGCAGGGCATCATCCACCGGACGATAGATTCCCGCTGCCATAATCTCTTTTTCGTTTTCGAACCGCGGCCAATTCGTGTGCTTCCCTTTCACGACGTCGAACTGCAGCCGCGCCTTCATGGGCACTTCGATGGCCGTGCCCGCGATTTCGCCATCGCCCATGGCGGCGTGGCCATCGCCGAAGTAAAACAGCCCGCCGGAAACATTCACCGGGAGATAAAGCGCATTGCCAGCCGAGACTTCCGGCACGTCCATATTGCCGCCGAATTCCGCGGGCACGATGGAGCTGCGCGCTTCGCCATTCGACGGCGCTACACCGATGCAGCCCAGAAATGGATGCAGCGGAATTTTCACCTTGTAGTTGGAATCGAGCGCTTGAAAGGTGCCGGTGTTGCTGGCGTGGTCGATCGGATAGAACCAGATTTTTTCCGGCAGCGGAGGATGGAGCATCGGCGTGTAATTGGTTTCGTTGAGAGCCCCGAAGCCGGGCGCGAAGGCGCCGATGCCCTGGTTGCCGTCAACCTGCAAGTCGAGAATATGCACCACCAGCGTGTCACCGGGTTCCGCGCCTTCGATGAAAAATGGGCCGGTGAGCGGGTTATCGCCCTTGACGAGCGCAAGAGTATCACCGGGTTTCTTAATCGCATTGCCGAAGCAATCCAGCGAGTTGGCCTCCAGAATATTCCCCGGACGCAGCCGCGCTACCGGCGGCGCGACCCCGAAGACATACTTCACCGTGTCGATCGTGGCGTGATATTGAACGACTTCGGCTTTGGATGGCGCAGAGGGAGCCTGAGCTAGCGCCGAATACGGCAAGAGCAAACTGATAGCAATGAGATGAATACGCACAAATGGCCTCCTCCGAAAATTAAGAGACGCAGTTCAACACACTCATGGACATGAGTCAATCCGCACTCGCGCCAGCCAACGAACGCTCGGCGGTCTGCTATCCTCTTCCAATCACTATGAAAGCGAATCGGCGAGCACCATTGCAAATTGTTTCGTTGGCCCCAAGCGCGACCTCGATCTTGTGCGCCATCGGGGCAAAACGCGCACTGGTCGGCGTGACCAAGTGGTGCACGGAGGTCGCGCCAGTCGGCAATCTGCCGAAGCTGGGCGATTGCTGGCACATGGACTCTGTAAATGAAATTCTGCGGCTGAAACCTACCTTGGTGATCGGCTCGGTCCCATACAAGCAAGAAACGGTCGCGAAACTCCTCGAGCAGCCATTCATTTTTCTGGCGATGAATCCGCGGACGCTCTCAGACATTGAAGCGGACATTCGCTTGTTGGGCGGGATCGCGCAACGGGTAGCCGCTGCGGAGCGGCTGGTGAAAAAGATGCGCCAGGCTTTTTCGCAAATCGAGAAGAAATCGCGGCGCGGGAAAAAGCGAGTTCGCGTTTATTGTGAGGCATGGCCGAATCCGCGAATCAGTTCCCCTCCCTGGGTGGCGGAATTGGTGAACATCTGTGGGGGCGAGATGGTGGCTCCCGCGGGCGAGAAGATCACCGAAGCACAAGTGGGTGAAGCCAGGCCGGAAGTGATTATTCTCGCTTGGGCTGCGACGGGAGCGAAGGCAGACCCGGAACAAGCGTATAAAGTTGCAGCGTGGAAAAACGTGCCGGCCATTCGAAACCGGCGGGTGTACGTCGTTAGCGATGAGTTGCTAAATACTCCGGGGCCGCCCTTGGTCCATGGAGCGCGAAAGTTATGGAAGGCGCTGCACCGGCCAAATCGAGCCGCGCACCAGGGCCGAAAGAAAAGATAACGCAGAGACGCTGAGAGCGCGAAGGAGCGCAGAGAGATGATAACCGTAGTAGCGGCTGTGATTGAGCGCGGCGATCGGCGACTGCTGATCGGCCAGCGCCGAAAAAACGACACTTCGCCGCTGAAGTGGGAATTTCCCGGCGGAAAAGTCCGCGACGGCGAATCGCCCGAGGCCGCACTCGCGCGGGAACTGCGGGAAGAACTCGGTGTAACGCTCGTGAAAAGCGTCGAACTTGGCCGCGTGCGTCATCAGTACGCAGGAACACCCGAGGAGCTTGAAATCCGCTTTTACGCCGCGGCAATCGCCGAACCAGACGCGATACCGTACACCTTTGAGCAGATTGCCTGGGCCTTGCCAAAAGAACTTGGAGACTACGATTTCCTGGCCGCGAACCGGGAACTAATCGCACAACTGGCAACTGGCCGGATCAAACCTTCAGAAATTCTGGAATCGAACCGCGGCGAACCCCGAGCTACAGCGCCGGACCAAAGTAGCGGTAGTGGCCAGTGACCTTCCAATTGAACAAAACATCCTCCATGCGCGGCCCTTGGCCTATATTGTGGACAAGCATGTAACGGCCGCTCGGCGCGGATTTTTGGTCCACGACAATACCAATATGGGGAATGCCCCCGCCCAGATCCCAAGTGACAAGATCGCCTGGCGCATAGTCATCGGCGCGGACCGACAAAGGCAGTGACTCTCCCTTGCGCGTAAAGAAGACCATCAGGTTCGGCACGCGGCGGTGATCGATGTTCGGATCGGGCCGGCTCAGCAACCATCGCCAACTTCGCGGATAAACACCAAAGTTCCGAACCATATCTTCATGAACTTCCTTTTGCAGATCGACGCCCACGCGGCGATAGGACCGGATGATTTCATCCGTGCATACGCCGGTGTCCGCGGGCACGTCACCACCAGGATAGGCAATGCGAACATAGGCCGGATCGTAGCGGACGACGTGGTGAGTACGCTCGATGGCGGCGGCAGCAAGTTGCTTCAGAAACTCACCGCGACGTGATTCTGGGACGGAATTGGATTGAATAACTTCGAGCCGCGCAGCCGCGAGCCCCAAAACAGGCGCCAGAATGAGAACACCAATTCTCGCGAAATTGAGCCTGAAGCAAGATGTAGGCACAGCCTTCCTTACGAAATCACGGGATTGGGTTTGTCGGTGTTGATGCCCAGATCCTTGATGGCTTTGTCGAGGATCGCGCGCTCGATCTTGCCGTCCACGAAAAGCTCGTGCAGCGTGGCCACGGTAATGAACCGCGAATCGACCTCGAAGAAGTCCCGCAAAGCGGTACGCCCTTCGCTGCGCCCGAATCCATCCGTGCCGAGCGACGCCAGCCGCCGCGGCATCCATTTGCTGATCATATTGGGCAACGTCTTCAAGTAATCGGAAGCCGCCACCAGCACGCCCGGCGCGTCCGCCAAGCATTTTGTGACGTAGGGCACGCGCACTTTTTCGCCCGAGTGTAAACGGTTCCACCGCTCGGACTCAATGCCGTCGTTATAAAGCTCCTTATAGCTGGTCACGCTCCACACGTCAGCGGCCACGCCGTACTTAGTCTCCAGAATCTCCTGGGCTCGCAAAGCCTCATTGAGAATCGCGCCGCTTCCAAACAATTGCGCGCGCAGCTTGGCCTTCACATTCGTCGCAGGCCGGAAGCGGTACATCCCCTTCAGGATGCCGTCCTTCACATTACCGGGCATCGCCGGCATGGCATACGGTTCGTTCATCACCGTGATGTAGTAGAAGACGTTTTCGCCGTCCTTGTACATGCGGCGAATGCCGTCCTGGATGATCACCGCGATTTCGTACGCAAACGCCGGATCGTAGGCCTTGATGTTCGGAACGGGCAACGCCAGGACGTGGCTATTGCCGTCCTGGTGCTGGAGCCCTTCCCCGGAAAGAGTGGTGCGTCCCGATGTGCCGCCGAGCAGGAAGCCGCGCGTGCGCATATCCGCCGCCGCCCAGATGAAATCCGCAATGCGCTGGAAACCAAACATCGAGTAATAGATGAAAAATGGAATCGTGTTGATGCCGTGCGTGGCGTAGGCGGTTCCCGCGGCGATGCACGATGCCATCGAACCAGCCTCGGTGATGCCTTCCTCGAGGATCTGCCCGTCCTTCGCTTCTTTGTAGTACAGCAGCGTATTGACATCCACAGGTTCATACTTCTGGCCGGCGCTGGAATAAATGCCCGCGGTGCGGAAAAGCGACTCCATGCCGAAGGTACGCGCTTCGTCCGGAACGATGGGCACGATGAGTTTGCCGATTTCCGTATCCTTGAGCATTTTGCGAAGCATGCCCACGAACGCCATGGTCGTGGAAACTTCCCGCCCCTCGCTGCCCTCCAGAAATTCCTTGAAGAGTTCATCGTGCTCGGCGGCCAGCGGTTTCGAACGAATGCTGCGTTTGGGAACGTAGCCGCCCAGCGCTTCGCGCCGTGCGCGAAGATACTGAATCTCCACGCTGTCCTCGGCCGGCCGGTAAAACGGAACTTCGATGCAATCCTCGTCGTTCAGGGGAATCCCGAAGCGCGAGCGGAACTCGCGCAGTTCGTCCTCGTTCAATTTTTTCTGCTGGTGCGTGACGTTTTTGCCTTCGCCCGCTTCGCCCAGACCGTAGCCCTTGATGGTGCGTGCCAGGATGACCGTCGGCGAGCCCTTGTGCTCCACGGCCGCTTTGTACGCCGCATAGACCTTGCGCGGATCGTGCCCGCCAAGCCGCAAACGCCGCAAACTTTCATCGGACATCGGCTCGACAAGCTGGAGCAAACGCGGATCCGTGCCGAAGAATTGCTCGCGAACGTACGCGCCGGAGGAAACGACCAGCTTCTGGTATTCGCCGTCCACCAATTCGCCCATGCGCTTGACCAGCAAGCCTTCCGTATCGCGTTCGAAAATCGGATCCCACTCGCTTCCCCACAATACTTTTATGACGTTCCAGCGCGCCCCGCGAAACGCCGATTCCAGTTCCTGAATAATCTGCCCGTTGCCGCGCACCGGGCCGTCGAGCCGCTGCAAGTTGCAATTAATGACAAAAATCAGGTTGTCGAGCTTCTCGCGCGAAGCCAGCGTGATCGCTCCCAGCGATTCCGGTTCGTCGGTCTCGCCGTCGCCGAGGAACGCCCACACCTTGCCGTCCGTCACCGGCTTCATGCCGCGATCTTCGAGATAACGGTTGAAGCGCGCTTGATAAATCGCCATCAGCGGACTGAGGCCCATGGAAACCGTAGGAAATTCCCAGAAATCCGGCATCAGCCACGGATGCGGATAAGAAGAAAGCCCCCCGCCCGGCTTCAGCTCGCGGCGAAAATTTTCCAGCTTCTGCGCGCTGAGGCGGCCTTCCAGAAACGCCCGCGCGTAAATCCCGGGGGAGGCGTGGCCTTGAAAATAAACCGTGTCGCCTTCGAACTCCTCCGTGCGCGCGCGGAAGAAATGATTGAAGCCCACTTCGTAGAGCGTTGCCGCCGAAGCATACGTGGAAATGTGGCCGCCGATGTTGTGCTCGACGCGGTTCGCGCGCACCACCATGGCCAGCGCGTTCCAGCGGATGAGGCTCTTGATGCGACGCTCCAGTTCCTGGTCACCGGGGAAAAGAGGTTCCAGGCGCGGAGGAATGGTATTGGCATACGGAGTGTTCGCGGTGAAGGGCAGGTCGATGCCATTGACCGTGGCGTGCGCGCGGAGCCGTTCCAGAATTTCCGCCGCGACTTCAGGTCCGCTCGATTCCAGGACGGAATCCAGCGACTCAAGCCATTCCTGAATCTCCACGTCCGCCATTCCGTGAGGCTGCGTCGATATTTCGTTGTCCATAACTTCGGTTGGTCCCTCGTCTCTTGGTTTTCCGGATGCCCCGCGACGAGCGCGGCCGCTTTATGCCATCGATAGAATAATAGAATACACCGCGGCGAGATTCTCTGCACGGCCCGAACGGGATTTTCCTTGCGGCGTTTCGCAACCAGGCAACGCTCCGAACTTCAGAGCACGCGCCCGCCATCCACCACCAGAACCTGGCCAGTTACAAATTCCGAACGAACGAGAAAGAGCACCGCGTCGGCAATGTCGGATGGAGCGCCCGTGCGGTGCAGCGGCGCAAGCTTGATGAAGTCGGCCTCCCACTCCGGCGGATCGCCTGGCATGGTAATGGTGCCGGGAGCGATGGCGTTGACGCGTACGTCCGGGGCCAGCGCCTTTGCCAGCACTTTCGTCAGCATCACCACCCCCGCTTTCGAAACCGAGTGCGCAATGTATCCCGGCCAGCCCAGCAGCCCGCCGGTGTCGGCGAAATTAATGATGGTTCCCTTTGTTCTCCGGAGAAGCGGGGCCGCCGCTTGCGCGCAAAAAAAAGGCGCCTTCAGGTTGGTATCAAGCGAAGCGTCCCAAATCTCTTCTGTCGTCGAAACGATGCTTGCGGGAAGAAAGTTCGCTGCGCTGTTCACCAAAATGTCCAGCCGTCCGAACTGCTTTGCCGTTTCGTCAAACAGGCGCTTGATGTCAGTGACGCTGGTTAAATCAGCAGCGACCGCGTAGCCTCTCCGCCCCAATTTCTCCACCTCAGCGACCGCCGACCGCGCCTCCGATGTTGAAGAACGGTAGTGAATGACGACGTCCGCGCCCTCTTCCGCGAGACGCAGCGCCACCGCTCGCCCCAGGCGTTTTGCGGACCCGGTGACAACCGCAACGCGCCCTGCCAAAGAGTGCCCGTTTTTTTCGGACGGCATAGCCGAGAACGATATCACAGCCCGCGAAACTTCCTAGCCTCCGGACGCGAATCGCAAGCCGCCACCGTCGAAGCATCGCGAAGCGTGGAACTGATAGAATCGACGGCCAATGGAGGCCCGATGAACCTCGATCTATTGGCCATCGCCGCGCACCCCGACGACGTCGAGCTCACCTGCGGCGGCACGCTCCTGAAAATGGCCCAGCGCGGATACAAAACGGGAATTCTCGACTTAACCGCCGGCGAAATGGGCACCCGCGGTACCCCGGAGATCCGTGCAAGAGAGGCCGCCAAAGCCGCCAAGCTCCTCTCCGTCAAGTGGCGCGGCACCCTCGGCGTCCCCGATTCCGACGTTCAGCCCTCCCGCCAGCACAAGCTCCGACTCGCCGCCATGATTCGCCAACTCCGCCCCAAGACCGTGATCCTTCCCTACTGGGAAGCGCGCCACCCCGACCACTACCACGCTTCAACTCTCGGCTACGAAGGATGCTTCCTAGCGGGACTGAAGCAGCTCCCCGTCGAGGGTGAAGCCTTCCGCCCGTTCAAAATCCTGTATTCCAGCTCCTACGCCGACGTCCGGCCCACCTTCGTCGTGGACATCACCCCGCAGTACGAGCAGCGCCGCAAAGCCATCCTGGCCTTCGGGTCTCAGTTCCGGCCCGAAAAAGGCGAATCCGCCGCCACCCACAAAAAGCAGCAAGTCTTTCTCGCCATCGACCGCCTCGAAGACCAGATGAACCAGCTCGCCCGGCGCTACGGAGAGTTGATCGGGGTGAAGTACGGTGAGCCCTTCCTGCAAAAGGAGCTAATGAAAGTCGAAGATGTTGTAAAGATGGAAGTTCGCTCGATTTGAACCGGAAACTTCTAGTCATCTTGGGCGGGAGAAAAGCCAGGAATGCTCTGGCCTCCGGCGGCGCGCTCGACCTTCACGCGAATCTGTTTCTCATCCTCCGCCCCTGACTTGCGTAAGATGACGATGGTATTTAGCGCCTCGGAATACAGCCGGGTGACGAGAAAAATATCCCCAGTACCATCCTTTTTCCAAAGCTGCCCTATCTGAATCTTCGAGACGCTCATAAGGGACCGATTCTGACTGTAGAGTGCCCCGCGAAGCGTGTCAACTGCCCCCCAAACACGCAGTACTCACTCAGTACGCCGCAGCGCGAGAGTTTCCCGCCCATTCAACCCGCGCCTCCCCCCGCTCAAGTGGGCCCGCGTGCCTAAAACCGCCCGGAACTGCGCGGGAATAGGAAACCTTCCCCGACCGTCTTACATCCTAGTAGTTACTCATGAAACGTTGGGGCCTGCCCAGCGGTTGTAGGTGTATAATCATGAGTAGCCGGAGGTACACGTCATGCAAGAGATTCTGCGGCACACTGTGAAGCTGGCGTTGGTTGGCGCCCTGGTTGCCGGTTCAGCCTTCGCTGCCCCCCAAAGCCAAGATCCCCCGGCCCCGGATTCCGCAAAGACCCCGCCCCCCGCGCAACAGCAGGCTCCGCCGCAGACCCAGCAGCCAACTGGCTCCCAGCCGGTCCCGCAAAAAGACACCGTGACTCCCAAGAATTCCAAGGAAGACGTCGAGGCCATCGGTAACCGCAACGTCGGCAAAGGCGTGAATCTATTCTCGCTGGAGCGAGAGATCGCCCTTGGCAAGCAATTGGCCCAGGAGGTCGAGCGCTCCTCGAAGCTGATCGACGATCCGGTCGTCACTGAATACGTCAATCGCGTCGGTCAGAACCTCGTTCGCAATTCCGACGCGCGCGTTCCTTTCACCATCAAGGTTATTGATTCCGACGAGGTTAATGCCTTCGCTCTCCCCGGCGGGTTCTTCTACGTCAATAGCGGCCTCATTCTCCGCGCCCAGGAAGAGTCCGAGCTTGCCGGCGTGATGGCCCACGAAATTTCCCACGTTTGTGCTCGTCACGGCACCAAGAACGCCACCAAGGGCGAATTGATGCAGCTCGCCACCATTCCCCTGATTCTTCTCGGCCCCGGCGGTTGGGCCGGCTATGGCCTTTATCAGGGCTTGAACCTCGCCATCCCCGTGACCTACCTCAAGTTCAGCCGCGATGCCGAACGCGAAGCCGATTACCTTGGGATTCAGTACATGTATAAGACCGGCTACGATCCCAACTCCTACGTCACTTTCTTCGAGCGCATCCAGGCCGACGAGAAGCGCCGCCCCGGCACCATCCCCAAGGTCTTCTCCACGCATCCGCCGACGCCCGAGCGCATCGAAAACACCCAAAAAGAAATCGCCCGCATTTTGCCCGCCCGGCAGGAATACATCGTCACCACTTCCGAATTCGATACTGTGAAAGCCCGCCTCCGCAACATCATGTTCAAAACCAAGGTGCAGGACGCCCCCGGCAAACCCACCCTGCGCACCAAAACCGAGCAATCCAAAAAACAGCCCGGCAGCACCGATCCCAACAGCTCCGACGACGACCGCCCCACTCTCAAGCGCCGCCCCGACTCTCAACCGTAGCGGCGGCCTTCTCAGGCCGGCCCTTTGCTTAGCTTCGTAGGATGGCTTAACCGCAATTGCTGGCGGGTCTTCAGACCCGTTCTTTATTCTTTTCCCTCCGGCGACAGGTTATCGCCTCAAGCCTGCACAATCCCCTGCCGCACCGCATAGCGCACCAGGCTCGCCGTCTCGTGGATATCCAGCTTCTGCATCAGTCTAGTCCGGTGAGATTCCGCGGTCTTCACGCTGATGCCCAGCAAGGACGCCACGCTTTTCGTCGACTTCCCTTCCGCGATCAACTGCAGCACCTGCCTCTCCCGCAGCGTCAGTGGATTCTTCGATTTCTCCGACTTCGAGCGATACGCCTCCATGCGTCGATTCTCCTTGCTGGCAACGGCCTGAACCTATACAGACGAACGACTGCGGTCCCCTACAGATTCCTGACAAATACCATGCCTTACCCCCCTGCTCAAGCAAGTGAACCCCTGCGAATGCTGTCAGGTAAATACCTGAGCCGTCCACTAAGCCATTGTCAATGTTCATGTTCCTGCGACCATCCTCCGAGCTGGCCACCCCCCTTCACCGCCCGTACTAGGGGATTTACCCGCATCAACATTACTGTCCTCACCGGCTATTCGGCCATCCAGCTCAATGCCACCATCCACTTTCCAGTGAGGCAACTGGTCCCCCTCGCTGGTTGGAGAGCGTATGCCCATTCACGAATTGCACCCGCCAGTTCACCGCATCCCGGATGCCGGCCTCAGGACAACTTCACCGAGGCACACCTCGAGCCGCAGAGTGCTTGCCATGGGCCGAAGAAGCGGCCACGCGGAAACGGGCCTCGAGGAAATCTTATCTTCTGCTTTGCGATCCGCCGACAATGACCTCAGCCAGATTCTCCAGGAAGTGGACGAAATTTCCAAAACTCTCAAGTCCGACGCCCCGGACGCGCAGTCTCTCAGGGTTGCCCACCATCCCGCGGTCTGGTCCGCCCTCAAGCAGACCCTTCTGGACAGGGAGCTGCGCTATCTCGCTCTCACCGATGATCTGACTTGTCTTTACAACCGCCGCGGTTTTTTCGCCGCCGCCGCCCAGCAGCTCAAGCTCGCCGCCCGCAACTCCCAGAGCCTTCTGCTGCTCTATTGCGACCTCGACAACCTCAAGCTCATCAACGACTCCTTCGGCCATCAAGAAGGCGATCTGGCCCTCATCCGCGCTGCCGACGCCCTCGAGCACGCTTTCCGCGATTCCGACATTCTCGCCCGTCTCGGCGGCGATGAATTTGTCGTCTTGGCCACCGAATCATCCGCGCAGACCCAGGAAGTTCTCCTCCGCCGCCTGGAAAAATCCCTCAAGAAGTCGCGCGCCAGCGAGTCCCGCTACGAGTTGTCCCTGAGTGTCGGTGTGGCCCGCTTCGATCCCAAACACGCCGTTTCGCTCGGCGAACTCATGGCCCAGGCCGACGCCGCCATGTACGAACAAAAACGCGCCCATCGCAAAACGTTCCCTCACCCTGCCTGAACTACAACTTCCTCGGCGGGTGGACGGGTGGCCCGAACGATAAATCCTGATACGAATCAGGGTGCGGGTGCCCCACACGTCGGGCTTACGTGTGGGGCTTTTGACTCTCGTTGTTTCACAGTTTTCATTATCCTACTGGATCGATCGGAACCAAGCGGGTGCCCCACACGTCGGTTTTACGTGTAGGGGGCCGGGTGGCCCGGACCATAAATCCTAAGATGAATTTGGGTGCCCCACACGTCGGTTTTACGTGTGGGGCTTTTGACTCTTGTTGTTTCACAGTTTTCATTATCCTACTGGATCGATCGGAACCAAGCCGGCCTCGCCTTTCGCGTAAAACGACCAGCTACTCCAGGGCCAATCCCTCGGATGATCCACCAGCTTTCGGATAACTGGGTTCGCATGCATGTAGTCGAGCTTCTCGCGAACTTTCTTTATACTCCAGACGTTGAAGTCATAGAATCTCGGCTGCCAGAAACGCGCCAGGCTCCCGTCGCCTCTTGCAAACGCCAAGCGTAGTTGTCCTGTAGGTGCGCGGCGCTTGCTTCTACGGAGGCCCCGCGACACGCGCTGCTTCAACACTTTCAGGACAACGGATGGTGTCGCCTTAGACGCCTCGCTGATAAGCAGATGTACGTGATTGGGCATAACGACGTACCCGACCAGCAGAAACCCGTAGCGCTCACGAATCTTCCCCAGTGCTTGCACGAAAAGATTTCGCGCCCGCATCGTCTTGAGCAGCGGCAAACGCCGATAGCAACTGAAGGTCAGGAAGTGTAGATCCCCGCGTCCATAATATCGTTTCAAGCCCTTCGGCATGACCAAACCCCCACGCGTAAAACCGACGCGTGGGGCACCCCCATTTCTGTACGTCGTGGTGTATTGCAACAGTGGTATCCTCTCATCGAGGGACGCCGTCAAGTGCAAAGCACGCAAATGAGCCTGGGCCACCCGTCCAGAATATGAAGCGAGGCTACTGTGGACCCGTTACCAACTTATGTTAGAGGCCGCACGAAAAAAAGAGGAGCAAGAGAGGAGAAAAAGTCGCTGCAAGGAAGATCCCGGTCGAAATGAGTGCCAATAATGTGGAAAGGATAGGAAATGCGTAGTTTTCAGCGGGATTGGATTGTTGCGGGACTACGCGTGGCTGTTGTGTTTGCAGCAATAGCCAGTATCCCGTTTTTAAGGCTGCCTCATCCTGAATCGATTGGCGCTGCATGTCTGCTCTTTCTGTCGCTTCCGGGAGGACTGCTGTTGTTACCCTTTATTATGAAAAACTTTCATGACGCCGACACGGGGTTCTTTGTAGGCGCTATTTTCTTTAATTGGCTATTATATACTTCTCTGCTGCGGTGGCTGATTTCCCGAAGACGCCGTAGAACGACCGCCGCCAGTGGACGATAATCATGGGGAACCGGGCACGGGACGGGACGTTTTCTAACCATTCACCCGCCCTAATGACCGTTCAACCCTCATTTTCGACCATTCCCTGCAAAACACTTAACATCTTCATTACTTCGTGCTATCCTCAACCATGTGACTCGCGCTCAACATCCTCGCCGCCCTTCCCGTTCTAACGTTCCGACGTGCCAACGTTCAAGCGTTTTGCCCCTAATTCCTTTCCTTTCAAGGCCTTGCGCACTCTTTTGCACTCAGCAAGAACTCAACCCTCTTCTTTTCAAGCGTTTCCGCACTCTTTGCCAAAAACCACCCGGGGTGGGGGGAGGGGGACAGCAGTGGCATTCCTAAGGAACAACTTTGAGTGTATGGGAATTCCGACAGACTCGAGGATCCGGCCGGGACTAACAACGACTACGAGGAAGTTACGACCGATGCCGGTCGTCGGGAGCGGCGGCGATGCCCATGCGGCGAAGCTCGTCCTGGTAATACTTCTTATGAAGGACGTCCCACTCCTCGCTGCCTTCCAGTATCTCTTTTTTCTGCGAGGTGATTTTCTTTCGCACTTCCAGCTCAATCTTCTCTTCTTCTTTCAGCGTATCCGTCAGAATCTGCACCACCTGCTGGCGAATGGTGTCGCGGTCGTCGACGAATTCCACTTCCTGGCTTTCCACCAGCACCTCGGTGATCTGGTGCGACAAGCGAATGATTTTTTCCCGCGTCAGGCGCATCTTCCCTTTCCGTTTTTACAAGTTGCGACTACCGATTCCGGCAGCTCGCATGCTGGCCATTTTCCCATTTCAATTTTCCAAGTTCTACCGCAGGATCAGTTTGCGGTCCCTCGCCAGTTGCTGCTTCACCTTCTTGTACATCTCCTGGTAAGAGACGCTGGTTCGCCGCATTTCGTCCTGGTGGTCGATCAGAATCTGCCGCACCTCATCGTTGAGCCGGTCTTCGACGGTGAGCTCTTCCAGCATGCGCTGGCGCACGCGGTTGGCCACGGCCGCGGCCGCCTTGGTTTCAATCTGCCCGCCTTCGACCAGCCGTTTCACAATTTCGTTAGCCATGTGCGCCACAAAATCCCGTACGAGTAGCATCTCGGAGCGTTTCCTTAACACCAATGCAAGAGAGTGAGTTTACTGGCTGCGCCAATAAAGTGCAAGGAAAGCTCGGGAATCCCGCGAACTTCTCCGCCGAAGGCACGAAGCTTTCTCCTTCGCGTAGTCGAAGAAACGCATGGCCGCGACCGGCAACACATGCCAACAAAGGAGCGCATTCAGCAGAAACGAACGAGATCACTTCGGTGTGCGTTGACGCCTCTTGCCGCTTCCTGTACGATGAATCAAGGAAGGGCGCTTAGCTCAGCGGTTAGAGCGTTCGGTTTACACCCGAAAGGTCGTCCGTTCAAATCGGACAGTGCCCACCATTGTGACGCACCACCCATCAGCGGGGACGTAGTTCAGTTGGTTAGAACGCTGCCCCGTCATTCGTTAGAGTCCCACACTGTCACGGCCAATTCCCTTTCCCCCCTCGTCAACAATCCCAGAACGCGCACCCCAGACCGTATAATTAAGGATGCCTTTTACATTTCGCAGAGCGTTCCGTAACAGTCGTTGGAACTGAATCCAATCGATCCAACAGGGAGTGGACCGCTAACTTTGGTGTGGATATGGCGCGCCGCTTTTCCAACGCGCTAGTTGACGGTTGCGCGCCAGTTAAGGACCACAGAATAAGTTTCGAGAAAACCCTTGCGAGGTTCTAGCACCAGAAACTTAAGTCCATCCTCGGTGACCGCATACTGATTCACGGTAGGGTCTGGCACAAGTCCCGTGTCGAATAGCTTTCTTGGGATGCCTATTTTGGAAGGCGATCCGCGCTCCACGGTGGCCGACATCATTTTTCCTTGGGGATCGATGAAGAAGAGTTCTTTGCCGTCTCCGCGCCATCGCGGCTGGACGCCGCCTGCCATCGAAACCTGTTTGATATCGTGAAACGACGGAAATGAGGCCACAAAAACTTCCCATGTGCCGGTGCGATTGTCCCCGTAAGCGATTACCTGCCCGTCGGGAGACAGGTGAAATTCATCTTTCACGGAGCTTGATGAATAGAGTGTCTTAGGCTTGCTATTGCCTGTGACAGGTATTATCGAAAATGTTT
>Ga0210405_10003467_pt1 | contig 15458 bp, 14 predicted proteins | sample IncBWH11MmetaG_FD_155492 | JGI IMG/M metagenome (GOLD analysis project Ga0210405, IMG submission 155492) | Forest soil microbial communities from Barre Woods Harvard Forest LTER site, Petersham, Massachusetts, United States - Inc-BW-H-11-M | ecosystem: Environmental > Terrestrial > Soil >... | reverse complement strand
GAAACGTACGCTCCGTCGTCCGGCACGATCGCGCGCAACTCATTTACGCTCTTGTGGATCTCTTGCCGAGATTTTCGTCCAGCCTCAACATCCGGCTCATGGCCGCGCACGCCCGGATATCCGCCGCCAGCATCGCCTACGATGGCAAGCGCAAACCCATTCAGCACTGCCGGGTTCGTCGCTGTATCGCGTGTCGCTTCCATTGCCTCGCGCGGCGCTCCCGCCAACCCTTTGTTGAAATGCAACTCAATGTCTTTGTGCCGTGAACCGGCAAACAGCGCCTGCGCGAGCCGCTCCTGCGAATCATCTTCGAGCAGAGACGCCGGCATCCACAACGATTCGTATCCGTAAAGGAACCACGCCACTTGCCCCGCGTCTCCCGTCCACCACGCGTTGTTTGAACTCGCTCCCGGCCGCTGGTCCAAATTAAAAACTGCTTGATGGTTCTGCTTCCTCCACTCCACGTCCCACCAATGCCGAGCCGGCATACTACCCAGAATCGGTTGCCCTTCGATCGTGTAAGCGGCCGGCGAGCGTGCCACCCAATCCAAAAAGGGCTGCCATATCTTTCTTACTTCTTCCGTACTCAAATCGTGGCACACCATCAACAAGTCCAGCACATTGTCCCCTGCAATTTGCGCGTGCTCCCCCCAGTGATGGTTGAACAGATTTTCCCGATAGAACCCGACGAAGTAGCGCAACAAACGCCGAAAGGCATCATCGGATGCGGCCTTCACCGTAAGAATCGCCGCGCCCCAAAATTCCGGCAGTTCCCGTACGCGCAGCGTCACTTTGCTGACGGCGCCGAATGTTCCCCCTCCGCCGCCCTTCAGCGCCCAAAACAAATCTGGGTTCGTACATGCATTCGCTACGCGCACTTTCCCATCTGCCGTGACTACTTCCGCCTCCAACAGTCCCGCCGCCGCGGTTCCGTAATGCTTCGAAAAACTTCCGAAACCTCCGCTCTGGACCAGGCCCGCCACGCCGACCGTGGTGCACCCGCCGCCTTGCACATACGCGCCACCTTTAGTCGTCACCGCGTCGTACGCTTGCATCCAAATCGCACCGGAGCCGAGCGTCACCGCGCGTTGTGGGGCATGCCTGTCCTTGCATCCTTGTGGAACAAATGTTTCATGCATGGTGATGTCGTGCATGTGCCGAGTCCACACCAGCAGCGAATCCGCCGCATTCGAGGTTCCTTGATAACTGTGCCCGCCGCCCTTCACCACGAGCCGCAAATCATTTTCCCGTGCGAAGTTCACCGCCGCCGCGATGTGATCTGCATTGCTTGCCGCCACGACGTAAACGCTGGGTTTGCTCACCCACGCGTCAACCCATCCCAACGTTTGCGTCAAGCCAGGCTGGTCCCCGATGTAATAGGGATTGTGAATATTGTTGAACAGATTCTGGCATCCTGCGCTTCCCGTGTCTTTGACGCAAGCCTCGATCGGAAATTCCACCGGAATCAAATTCCCGTCGACTTCATCATTCAGCCGCTTCCATGCTGCCTGCGAAGGCCAATTCGCATCCGACGGCCGCCGCCGAATCCCCGCGCCAACGCGCGTCGCACTCCGAAGGTCCGCAGTTCCCGCATCGCGCGCAACATTCTTTGCGGCTCCCCATAGCTCGCGCGCCCACAGCGGACCCAGCGCCGCCATTCCTGATCGGTATAAGAATGTTCTTCTGTCCATTGAACTAGGAATTCTGCTACGGCTTCCAGCTACACCGGTGAACCGTTATCGGCAGCTTCTTATCTTATTCTAAAGGATTTTTCTCGCCGCGCCCTTGGCCACTGGTTTCGGTGATGTCGCTGAGCACATGGTGGAGCTGCGGGTTCATCTGGCTGAGCGCCTTCTGCATATGCAGAAATGTGCTCGGCGGCCATTTCGAGCAGGCTGCCGCGGTGCCGACATAGGGTGCGAATGGCGCAGATGGCATCGGGTGGCCGAAAGCTCGCCCGCAGCAACCCTACCGAATGCAGATACTGGATCCACTGGCAGTCGGATACCATTCCGAAGAATGGTTTCTTACGAGTTGCTGCGTAATCGTGGAAGCTCCGCGAGTGCGCTGTGAAGTGGGGCTATTTGGAACAGAATCCGATGGCTGAAAACTGAAGCCTCCCGAACAGAGTTGTCATTGCCGGAAGATGTTGTTGATCTTCTGATCCAATGGCGCTCGATCACCCGTACAACCGACCGCATGATTGGAAGATTGGCTGGCACAGTTTTCGGCAACGAAGACGGCCTCGGTTCAGTAACGATTGTTTGTAACCCTTATTTGACCCGATGGAAACCAGTGAGTCCCGCTAAGACACAGAAAAGGTTGGTTGCGGGGGGTGGATTTGAACCACCGACCTTTGGGTTATGAGTGAACCGAGTAACGGTAAGTTATAGATTCTACGGGTACGAGGGGCTCTCGAAAAACCCCTAAGTCATTGAAAATCTCTTTGGGTAATCCTTATTGGGGGTCTAAAAGGGGTTTATGAAACTCCAAAAGTGTCAAGTTTTATTGCAACAAAACTTGACATAATAATTCCGGGGAGTTCATACTTGCGATGTGGGACCAAAGCCAAAAACGCCACGTCGATCACCTCTCATCATGGGATTAGTCCGCCAACGTATCGAACAAGGTGGCGAACGCTTGTGGCGCTTCGAGGACTTTCGCGGCCTCACGTTTTCGGCAGTTGCACAGGCTCTTTCCCGTCTAACGCGACAAGGAGCCATCGAGCGGCTCAGTAAGGGTGTCTACTACCGTAATCGCGAGACCACCCTCGGAAAGAGCAGGCCAAACCCGGCGTCGATTCGCAATCTGGCGTTACGGCGGAACACGATGTTTCCATCGGGCATTGCCGCTGCCAATCTCCTAGGATTCACCACACAAATACCGAAACAGGGTGAGATCGCCACCAGTGCTCTCAGTCTTCCGAGAAAGCTCGTCGGCAAGGACACCCGGATTCATACTCGACGACCGCAGGCTTGGGCCACTCTGTCCGAAACAGACGCTGCCTTGCTGGACTTCTTAAGACACGGCGCTGAGTTTAGTGAATTGAGCCCGGAAAACACAATCCGAAAGTTGACAACCCTGCTGTCCGAACGAGGACGCCTCGGTCGAATTCTCACAGTTGCAGGTTCCGAACCCCCCCGTGTTCGGGCTATGCTTGGCGCACTCGCCGAGCAACTGGGCAACAATCGCCGGGCTTTACAACATTTGCGAGCTTCTCTGAATCCACTGTCTCGATTCGATTTCGGGACACTCACCGCATTGCCTAACGCATCTGCCTGGCAAGCCAAGGAGAAACGGTAGCTTGCGACTCTTTGAGCATGCCGATTTTGAACAGGCAATCCTCCGCGCTGCGGAACACTTTCGCGAGCGCAAGCTGCGTCCGGCGATTATTGAGAAGGACTATTACGTCACCGAGGCCCTTCGCTTTCTCGCCACAACCAGCCGCGATAAGATCATTTTCAAGGGTGGTACGAGCCTCGCCAAAGGATGGAACCTAATTGAGCGATTCTCGGAGGACATTGACATCTTTCTTGATCCGAGAGCATTTCAGCCAGCACTGGGAAAGAATGCCATCGACCGGGAGTTAAAAAAACTTCGTGACGCCGTAGGTCGGCATCCTGCGTTGTCGTTTGTTCAAAACGAGAGCCAGACCATCGGCGGCTTCGGACGCAACGATCGCTTCTCCTACGCCCAGAAATTCGGCGGCCCAGGTGAGGTTGCTAATCGCGTCCTTCTTGAAGCCGGAACCGCTAGCGGACCCGAGCCATCCGCGGTCATCGAGTTGTGGTCCTACTTAGGTCAATATATGCATGAGAACAAACTGTCACTCGGTGCCGAAGACGAAGGATCATTCCCTCTTCGCCTCCTGCATTTTCGCAGAACGTTTGTTGAAAAAATGTTCGCCATCCATAGTAAAGTCGAACTCCTCAAGCGCGACCGCCAGGCTCTCGGTAGCTACGCCCGGCACTACTACGACCTGTACCAACTATCCGGACACCCGGAAGTCCAGACCATGCTCCGCTCGACCGAATACGCCACGATCAAAGCGGACTACGACCAGATCAGCCGAACGTATTTCCCCAAGAGCTATTTCTTCCCGGAAGGCATGAGTTTCGCGCGGAGCGATGCTCTCTTCCCGCAGCCAGCACTTACGTCCGTCGTAGGCCCCGAATATGAGGCGCAATGTCGAGTGCTTTGTTACGGGTCTTACCCGTCATGGGACAATGTGCAAAATCGCTTCCTGGAAATGCGCGACATCCTTTAGTGGCTAGGAGCTTTCATCGTTGCGACACTGGCAATTCTGGTGGTCGGTGTCTTCATCATTGGGGGCAAACAGTATCTTTTCAGCTCCACCTACCAATTGAAGGCGCAATTCGACAATGTAGTGGGCTTGGATGCGGGCGGCGATGTGCGGGTGGGCGGGGTTCACAGCGGAACTGTGCGCAACATCCTGTTGCCTCACAAGCCGGGCGAAAGGGTCACGGTGGTCATGGATCTCAGCAAGTCGACGCACGAGATCATCAAACAAGACTCTGTAGCTTCAATCGAAACGGAGGGGTTGCTGGGCAACCAATATCTGGCAATCTCGTTCGGATCCGCTGGGACGGCCGACGTACGCGATGGCGATATCATAGCCAGCCAGCCGCCACTCGAAATGTCAGACCTGCTGCAAAAGGCGAGCGGCCTTCTCGATGGCAGCCAGCAAGCTATCCAGAACGCCACTCGGGCGACGGCGAATCTGGACTCGATCAGCGCAAAGATCGATGGGGGTCAGGGAACTGCAGGAGCGCTGGTTAACGACAAACACCTCTATAACAACCTCGAACAGACAACGAGCGCCATGCGGGACACGATGGTTCAAGCGCAAGCCGGGGTTACCGACTTCCAGGAGAACATGGAAGCCATGAAACACAATTTCTTTGTGCGCGGGTATTTCAAGAACCGCGGCTACGAAGATTCCTCCGAGCTGGCAAGAAATGAGATCGAAGGCCTGCCACAAAGCACACCGGTAAAGGAGTTTACGTACCTAGCGAAACAGCTTTTCGATAAGCGCGACTCAGCCAAGCTGAGCAACCAGAAATCTCTGAACGCTGGCGGGGAGTTCCTGGCCAATAACCAGTTCGGGTTTGCAGTGGTCGTGGCATCGGCTGGTATGGAAGGGGATACCCAGAAAGAGTTGGTGCTAACGGAAGCCCGGGCCATGGTTGTGCGCGAATATCTGGTCGAAAACTTCGGCTTCGATGATAGTCAGCTTAAGACCTTGGGAATGGGCAAGCAGGCGGACGCGAATTCGGATGCCGGCTGGGGTACGGTGCAGATTTTCATCTATCCTACCGGGACCGAAATTCCGCTGAACAAGCAACCGCGTCCGGGTGTCTCATCCAAAACAGCCTCAGACCAACCGGTTCAGACTTCTGCGGCCGCAACAGCGAAACCACAGTAGTGTTGCCGTGACCGGCGAATACAGGGATGGCTGCGAAAGCAAAGCCTTCGGACGGCTGGTCATTCACCTTGCCAATCTTGGTCCCTCCGACATTCTGACAAGAGTGTGCAATTTTGAACAGTCGGCCTATTTTGGGCAATGTAGGATCAGGCCTGTTCGACAGGGCAGTCATGGGTTAGTGTCGATTGGCAGTATCGGCGTTCAGACCCTCACGGCTGCTCTCTATGTACTCAGCCCTAATGCAATATGCATCTCCTACGACTGTTATTGATGACATGGCTTGGACTCGGAATCGTGTCTTTGTTCTACCTGTTCCGGCTGTGTGAGCGAACCGCCGCAAAGGTTGACGATTCAAACGAGTTATTCTCTCGCCAACGAGCCGAGGTGCCTCTGGCTGGGAATGGCGCTGCGCGGTGAATGCCAGACCCTCATTTTCCCTACCTCCGTTCTGTGGTCGCGCTTGCTGACCTGCAAATGGACGTTGTGAACTGCTGGAGGCAGCTATGGTTCGCCAGCTCCACGGAAAGCGCGTCCCCAACGAACGGGAACTGAGAGTGATCAAACTCGTCGCGGAAGGACTGAAGAACAGCGAAGTCGCAGAAGCTATTGGTACGACTCAGCATGTCATCAAAAACTACCTCCGCGCCATCTACGACAAGCTTGGACTTTGGAATCGGGTTGAACTCGCTCTCTGGTACGAAGCGCGCCTGCACCGCGAAGAAATGAAGCTTTGAGAGGGCAGACCGGGGAACCTGAGCACGACCCCCGTCAACACAACGACGTATTGTTGGACGGTGGCGCGGCGTAGGCCGGCGTCGAAGATGGTTTCCGAGAGCGAGGTGCCGACGGACCAGAAGCGGCTCGGCCAGGAGAGCCAATGAGTAAAGGCTGAACTCTCGAGGCCGCCGTCCGCGCGATCGCAGCAAGTGTGGCATTCATTCCTCGCATAAAACGGGATTAGCATCCAAGGCGGATAATGCCATTGCCGCGCCTGCTGCTCGCATCAGCGCACACCCAACCAACACGCACTAAAAATCAATTGGAGGGCTAGCCAGCGCCGGGCGATTGCGTTATCGTAATTCCAACATGCCGGACGTTTTCATTTCCTACCCCCATGAAGCTGTTCGCGAGGCCTCATAATTAGACTCAATGGCGCATCCTTGGAGAGCCCGTCCCGCTCTTTGCTGCTATTGACTCGCCCGTTGCACAGGTGCTACCTCTGCCAGTCGGTCGCCAATCGTCTGAATCTCCTCGCGGCTGAACCCAGTTCCTAGTAGTCCCAACAAGAAGTCTTTGAAATGCCACCAAGTAAATCTGAACACAGGTGAGCTATGGAGAGCGGGCATCAGGCTGAAGCTGCAGGACCAGCCCTTCAAGGTGCTGTCAACGCTTCTGCAACGGCCCGGTCAGGTGGTCACTCGGGAAGAATTGCGACAGCTGATCTGGCTGGAGGAAAGCTTTGGTGACTTCGATCACGCCATCAATCTGGCGATTAATAAGCTACGGAGCGCGCTGGGCGATTCGGCCGATGTGCCTCACTTCATCGAAACACTCCCTCGTCGTGGTTACCGCTTCATTGCGCCTATCGAAGGACAACCTGTTCCACATCGTCCGACGGGGGTTCTGCCAAGGGTCGTGGCAAGAAAAAGATTTTGGCTGGATACCAGGAACTGCCGCGTGCGTCCTGTTGTCCGCGGCGTTCTTCTGGCTACTAACGCGACGCACGGAGCGGTCTTCATCCGCAGTCGAGGTCGTGCCCTTGGTCTCTATGCCTGGCCAACAGGGCCAACCTGCGTTTTCTCCAGACTGCAAGCAGGTTGCTTTCAGATTTTACGGAGGACCGCATCCCGGCATCTACACCGCCCTTGTTGGGGGCGAAAAGCCTCTGCAACTCACCGACAGTCATGATGACTCCAATCCGTCTTGGTCACCCGATGGCAAGCAAATCGTGTTCGCCCGTTATTCCAAAACACAAAGAACTCTGTACGTGATCCCAGCCTTTGGTGGATCGGCACGGCGCTTGTACACCGCGTCGTTTCCCAAATGGTTTCACTGCAATAGAATCGACTGGTCCCCTGACGGAAAATCGCTGATATTTACCGAATCCCTTGACGACGATGCTAAGGCTCGTCTCGACTTACTTTCGCTTTCCAATTTGACAGCTCAACCGCTCACTTTTCCGGACAATCAGCAATTTGATTGCGACCCAACCTTCTCACCAGATGGCGCAACTGTTGCTTTCGTACGCGGATCTATGGGCGGTTGGCTGGGTGACTTATTCGTAGTAAGAGTTGCCGGGGGCGAACCCTTGCGTCTGACTTCCGGTAATTCCGGGGGTGATCCCGCCTGGACTCAGGACGGCAGTGAAATCGTATTCTATTCTCACATCGAAGGTGGTGGTCTATGGCGAATCTCCGCTTCAGGCGGGATACCTCAGCGCGTTGTCGGAGCGGGCGTGGACGCCGGGAGCCCTTCGATCTCGCGCGGGCGATTCTGGTATATCGTGTCTCAGGTTTTCGAGTGTCGAAGGGAATGCGATTGAAATGGACGGACGGACCATCGGCTCGGTGGTAGGAGTCGCATTTGGCTGCGCCTGGGGAATTGCCGGGGCGACAGCGCTGCCGCGTCCCTGGCAGGTCTGGGCACTCGGTTCCTGTATTGGTATCTCAGCTGTTCTCATCGTGGCGCTCGCCTTGCCCCACAAGCAGCGTCCGTCGAGCACCTTTCGCGGTCACATCTATGGAATGGCAGTCGCGTTCGAGGCGGCTGGCATCTTCGCGACGATCTGGTTGCTAAGACAGCTCGCTCTGCCGCAGTTTCTCTTGCCCGCGATCGGATTGATCGTCGGGTTGCATTTCCTTGGGCTGTGGAAGGCGACAGACCTTCGGGTCTTCCTCTGGACCGCGCTGTCGATGTGCCTGGTGTGCGGACTCGCGGCATTCCTGCCTGGCGCAACTGAGAATGGCAGCGTCGATGTGCGGCGGGTAGTGGCCGGGCTGGGCAGCGCACTGGTGCTCTGGGGAGCAGGCGGCAAGACTTTGGTTTGAGAGATTCGCGTAGGTAGGCCGGGTTGTTGGCGTAATCCCGATGTTTCGCCACTTGAGACAACCCCCTAGCGGTGGCGGCTCGGATAACTTCCGTTTTGCCGACCACAGGGCCATTAGAGCCACCCCGCGGCACGCTTGGGTCGGCTATTGCAACGAAAGGCGCATGCCCTGATTGTTTTTGTCGAATCGGGTGGTTAGGACCTTCTCGCTGCCTGGGGCAAAACTGCCACGGATGCTTCTGGACTGGTCATATGAATTATCCTCAGATAGGACACGAACGCGAATAAGGTGTTCTCCGCCCGTCACTTCTACCGAATCGGAAAAGTAACCCTGGACACCCTTAAGCAGAAGCATGCGCTTCTTGACGACGCCGCGCAGAGAATAGTTATAGGTTAACTTCTCGTCGATCCACACAAAAAGATGGGCCGTTCCAAAGTGATGTTCCACCAAGATACGCAGTGTGGAAGGGAGGGATTGCTGCAGAGCCTGCGGAGGTCCTGCCGCTTCGCGTAGCGTCTGAACGACCTCAGGGGAATTGCTAGTGACTCGCCCGCTTATGCGGGTAGGCCGCCGGCGTTTCGTAGAACTTGCCTCAGCGTCCGGCGCGCGTTCCCATACGGTGTTTGCCAGGACGGTTGACGAGTCGAGCGTTGCCTTGGGCCGGTCGGGAAGAACGGACGACATTGCAGCTACGTGAGCAGCATTGACTGGAATCGCTTGCCAAAGGCCTGCGAATGCCAGCGTAAGAAAGCCAAGAGTGAGAAAACCGATGCTCACTTGCTGCCACGGCTGACTGAATCGAACGGTTGCCACTTCCCCATTTGAGTGCGAAGAGCTCTCTTCCCGGGAGCTCCCGGTCTTCACTATAGCTCCGGTAGTATCCGTCAGAGCGCACTGCGGAAAGAGGCGGCCCCGGCTCGCTGGCTGGTCCTTCAAGTGCCTCGCCAAAGACGCGCACTTGCTGCTCCGTGGCGCGACGCCTCCCCGCAGGTCTTGGAGATCCAGAGCCATTTCCATTCCCGTCTGGTAGCGCGCTGACGGCTCCTTGGCGATGGCACGTGCAATCACATGGTCGAGTTCTGGAGGGAGTTCTGAGTTGAATGCTGTGGCACGAATCGGATCGCGGTTGACCACCTTGAACGAAATGGTAAGGACACTGTTGCCTTGGAACGGCCGATGTCCCGTGAGCAGCCGGTACAGGATCACCCCCAGCGAAAACAGGTCGGAACGCCCGTCCACAGGATCTCCCCTCAACTGTTCGGGCGACATATAGGCTGGCGTTCCCCGGGCGATACGTCCGGATTGTGCCAAGTCAAGAGCATTCGGCAGCTTGGCAATCCCGAAATCGGCAATTATGGGATGACCGTCTTCTGCCACGATGATATTTGACGGCTTGACGTCCCGGTGGACTATGCCCTGCGCGTGAGCATAATCGAGCGCTTCCGCTAGTTCCTGAGTGAGCTGCAGAGTGGTGTCCAAAGGCAATGTTCCGTTCTCCGTGCAGAGCATCTCTTCCAGAGAACGACCGGACACATACTCCATCACGATGTAGGGAGTCAGGGTATACGGATCTTCGGCAACATCAAAGATGGTGACAATTCGGGGGTGAGACAGGCGTCCGGCCGCCCTGGCTTCGACAACGAAGCGTTCGCGGTATTCGCGTTCTGCATCGGGTTCCAGACCTAAAAGAGATACGGTCTTGATGGCAACCGTTCGATCGATTCTCGGATCTCGGGCGCGGTATACGACCCCCATGGCGCCTCGTCCAAGTTCGGCGTCGATCTCATATCGGCCTACAAGTGTGCCTACATGTATTGCCATGATTTGACTATTGAATTGAGCTACCTACGTTGGCGAATACATTGCCCGCGTGCGAGCCGATCAATCGGATCGTGCCAATCGCGATCACCAGAATGACAGCAACCCATCAGCGCATACTTAGCCACATCGTGTCCGTGCCAATTCCACCCGTCAAAGCTGCCATAACTCCGGCAAGAGATCTCTCCTTAGAGTGCACCCTACGCGATTTCGACACAATAGCCTGTCGGTGTAAACGGACCTACAGTCGTAACAAGATTGTGATAACTAAAGTCACTGACCAAATGCGCCCTGCTCCTGCCTCGCGCTTGTTTCTTAACTTTCGCCGCCGATTGGGGATGACGCGTAAACCAGAAGTAATGCGCCTCAGTGAAAACCGGTTTCATGCATGTGAATAGCGGGGCTGGCCCTTGCTATTGAGCCGCTCGGCTGTACGGGCTGGCAGTGAGTTTTGTCGAAAGATCACCGGCAATTGGACGGTGAAAATAACGAAAGCAATCTCTGGGGAGCAAAAGGCCCGGCCTCGCTTTACTTCAGCAGATTCCGAGAATCGCCATGGTGAAACTACGGTCAAAGAGGCCGGCAATATCACGCCGTATCTGACCATCGGAGAGAACATCGTTGTGACCGGTCGGCGAGAAAGTATTGGCCGGTGTGCTTATCGCGATGCCGGCGCGAGCTCTCGGGCGTGAGTGCTCTCGAGAAGCGGCACCGCCAATGCCACTCCTGCATGTTCTACGGCCTGCAACATCTCGAGCAGCAATTCCTGTTGAATCCCAAGGAACACATCGTAGTCGGAGGTTGCCGCATAGGCGAAAATCTCTAGGTCAAGCGAATAGGTCCCAATTCCAGTGAAGCGAACTGGAATATCGCCGGTTTCCAGCTTCGAGTGTTGCTTTAGAATCTCTCGCACAGCAGACAACACTTGGAGCAACTGGTCCGAAGTGGTGTCTCGGCGGAGGTTCAGCGTCACGTGGAACCAGATCTTGTCTCGTGCGCTGAAGTTCTCCAGCTCCATAGCCGAGAACTGGCTGTTGGGTACGCTGACGATCGTTCGATCGAGCGTTCGAATGCGGGTAGATCGCAACCCGATGTCCATCACGGTTCCGATGTGGGTGCCGAACCGGCAGAAATCACCAACCAAGACGGGCCGGTCGCCGATGACCGAGATGCCGCCGAAGAGGTTCTCAATGGTCTTTTGCGCCGCCAGCGCGATGGCCAGGCCGCCCACTCCAAGGCCAGCAAGAATCGTCGCTGTGTTGTACCCCCATGCGCTCACTACAGCCAGAATCGCAACCAGAAACAGGGATAGCTTGGCGATCTGCCTGCCCAGAGGAAGCACGGAGTAGGTCATCGCCTTCATGCGAGGGTCCAAGCGGGAACGCCAACGCTCTGCCGTGAAATCGATCACGGCGGAGCCTGCCCATGCGAGTCCAAGGAAGAAGGCCATTGCTAGCGCGCGCTCCAGATATAACCGTGGCACGGCGGCCGGTGGTGCAAATGCCATCGCACCGCGAACACCCGCGATCGCCAGACAAACGCGCGCAGGTTCGCGAAACGCGTCTGCATTTGAGTGTGTCAGCCGGCGGAAAGTGACAACGATCGCACTTGAGACCAGTCCCGCGCCAAACCAGAGCACGAGACCGACTGCTAACAGAGCAGTCCAGCGCCACAAAGGCGTGTCGAGTATTTCATGCGTCACCAGCACTTGCGGCAGCTTTCTCTCAAATGACGTCTCGTCCACAACCTGGTGGGCTTTCGGAATCAGCGGGATGCTGTTCTCGGAGACGAGCCAGACCTTGACTCCGGGTTTCAGCTCCACACGCTCCAGATCCAGCTGCATAGTCTGTCCGTTGACCTGGAAGGTGGCAAGGCGCGCGCGCGAAGGCGAGAGGCCGTCAGACAGGTCTCCCTCCGGACTGCGGCTCAGCGTCGCGATGTCAAATGGCGTATCGTCCAACAGATCTTCCAACTGCTCGGCAAGTTGCGGACCCTCCTTTTCGCGGTCTGCAGGGGACAGTTGACGCAGATCGAGGTAATGGGCCGCCTTTGAATATTGACGCGCATGGCAAGCTTCAAGGAACCCGAAAACCGCGTCCTGTGGACTAATCCGACCCAGAGGATCGCTTGCTGGGGGCTCGGAACTTTGTGCTTGCAGGACCGCTGCCAGAAGCATGACAACCAAGAGTCTCAGCATTGGCTAGTCTCGACTTCAGAGGCCTTCGCCTCAACGCTTGCGATTAGGAAGCAGATTCCATCGAATCTGCCTCCTTCAGGAGCTTCCACAATCTATGTTAGAGCGTCCATCGCTATGCTTAACCACCCATTCTTGCTGAAGAATCGCGGTATCACCGAGTTCGATATTCGTCGCTTGTTTGAGGGCCTGCATGACAGATCGATCTTGCTTTGGAGGTAACCACTTCCGCATCAACCCACTATGGGAGTACATACATCAGGACAGTAATATCGCTGCAGTCATTTTTGTTCACCGACAGAATTCTTGCGCTGGCATTGCTCCACCTCATGGTTAAGAGTTCGCACGTCCGGTTAGCGAGATGATTGGTGCGATGGCCATGGTCTTACGCTGGCTCCCGGTCCCATGAATTTAGGCTAGCTGACAGGGCTCGGGGGCGGAACTAGTAAGTCTTACAGGGGACGAATGGAAAATTGACAGAACGGCGGAAATCGCCTGCTGCGGCTCATCGATAAGCACATGAGCTTCAGTTTTGCGCGGGAACGGCTGAAGGACAGTTACAGCGAGACCGGCATACTCAACCATGGCACGTAACCGCGTTTTCAGTGGCGGGTATATTTCACAACCTCCATCCATTTTATTGAGTAACGGGGCGGTCGGGATCGCGCACCGTAGCAGCCAGAGGTTCTGATTGGGCTGCGTTTCATAACCTTCGCGCTCTTAGTTGCGTGCTTCTTAGTCTTTGGCTGGTATGTGATCAAGGGGAGCGCGGTTCTTCGCCTCCGGCCACGCAAGCAACGATAGGTGTTGAAACCAGGTCAGGATGACCGGACTCCGGTCACAACGAAGCATGAAAAGAGGCTCTACGCCAACCCCTGTCTGCAGTGAGTTACGGCTCTTTTAAGGGAGGCCATCACTCAAAACCCCCGTGCCAGATCACGCAGCATGGAGCACGTCGGTGGGGCGACTCTAGGTCAGACGTGCCATTCACAAAAATTAGAAGAGGACTTACATTCCTGATTGAGGCAGTTCTGGGGGAGGGCTGCCCGGGCGTCCAATGCTTTGGCCCTTCCCTTTTTAACCTGGCAGGGAACTGGGGCCCCTCCCCCACAGACACCCCCCAGTTTCCCGAATGCGGTGATTGGGTATAACGAGGAACTTGGAAAACTTCGGAACCAGCACGACAGTTAATAGGACGAGCATGGGCTGTGCGGCGGTTTTCAAGTTCACAGATGAAGACGCGCTCAGGTCGAGAGTCAACCGGCTGGTTTCTCATAAGTTCGTCCTGTAGCTGTGATCCGCGTCGTTGACAGCGCTGGCTAGCCCTCGCGTTCGCTATCCTCGGACGTATATTGGTATGCGGGTGTCCAGATGATCTGAGACATTCGGATATTCTCTTCTCCTTGACAAATCTTCCCTGCTCAGCGCAGCATAAGCCCAGTTTGCTAGGGTCGCTATCTAGTCCCCCCGGCTTCCGGTCGCGACCTTTGGAATCGCATCACCGGGCCGAACCCTTGGGAGTAACTAATCATGAAAACAAATGTGGCAGTGAGTGTGTCGTTGCTCGTCGTCGTGGTCGCAATCGCAAGTTTAATTCCCGGACGGGCGCAGAGCGCGGGAACGCCGACAGCGCATCCGCCGGGTAACGGCGCACCGCCCGCGAATCCACTGAAGGTAGCGTTGCTGAAGTGGTACGCGGCCAATACCACCACCAGCTTCAAGGTCGGCAAAGAGCCCTACGGAGTCGCTTTTGACGGGCAGAACATCTGGACGGCGAACTCCGGCGATGGCACCTTGACCAAGCTACGGGCAAGCGACGGCGAGCGATTAGGCGAGTTCGTATGCGGTGCGGGTTACGGGGTGGCCTTTGATGGGGCCAACATCTGGGCGACGCGCATCGATAACAAGGTGGTCAAGGTGAGGGCGAGCGATGGCAAGGTACTGGGAATCTACGACGCAGGCACCTCACCCTTCTGGCTGGCCTTTGATGGGGCGAATATTTGGGTGGCTAACTTTGGCGTCGGCACGGGCAGCGTGACCGAGTTGCGTGCGAGTGACGGCAAGACCCTACCCTTTGCTTCGCGTCTGTGACGTTGGGTTAGGCGCGCGGCGGGAACGGATTGGCCAGGCTTTGATGTCGTTGACCAAAGCTCACGCACAACCCATTCCGCAATTGGTGCGACGGCGCGGCCCCAAGTCAGCGTGCTTTCGGCCAGTTGAACGGCAAACGGTCCCATTAGGCGACAGTTGCCATTTCGTTGTTCGAAAAACCATTCCCGCTTCAGATATTCGCGGGTAATCCAGTCCCAAACATAGGCATCAATCTGCGGACGAATGGGCTCCATGAGATCGCAAGCCAGGCTATCGCGATTGGGTTTGTCCGTATGCAGCATACCCAGACCCGGATCGAGTCCAAGAATTGCGGAGCCAAGGCGAACCTCTGATTCGAGGATCGCATATAAGTAATTCAACATCGCGTTAGCTGGGCTTGCAGCCGAACGGGGTGAACCAGAGAGCGGCGAAATGCGAGTTCCAAATACGCGCCAGTGGTCGGGTACGCGCCGAAGATCATTACGCGGAAAATTGATCGCTAGATTGTGCCACGCCGACCAGTAAGCGGCACCAGCTTGTGATTCGATTAAACGAATTGATTCGGGAGTCTGTGCCGTGGCCAGCTCATCGCGGAAATCCGAAATGATCTGTGCCGTTCTAGAATTCAGGAGTTTGTCGTTTACGACTCGTGCTTGTCCAGTAAGTTTCTGGCTAATTAATTCCCGCACGATTCGCACACCAACATCTGATCGACCGGCAAGCGCTTGCGCACGTCGAAGCCGGGCATCGGACGGACAAATGATTCAGCTGATGCCACAGCTTTCATTTCTTTCTTCCGTCGAAGATGGCTGTAGCGGCAGTAAATCCTCGTCAGCCAACGCTTGCGACGCTTCCCCTTGCG
>Ga0210405_10003465_pt1 | contig 15460 bp, 11 predicted proteins | sample IncBWH11MmetaG_FD_155492 | JGI IMG/M metagenome (GOLD analysis project Ga0210405, IMG submission 155492) | Forest soil microbial communities from Barre Woods Harvard Forest LTER site, Petersham, Massachusetts, United States - Inc-BW-H-11-M | ecosystem: Environmental > Terrestrial > Soil >... | reverse complement strand
ACGGGCGAAGAGGCTGTGGAGCGCGTGCAAAAAGGATCGCGGCCAGACTTGGTGTTGTGCGATCTGCTCATGCCCGGCATTGATGGCTTGCAGACTCTGGAGCAAATCCGCCATCTTCAGCCTGGGGCGAAAGTGGTAATGCTCTCCTGCGTCGGCGACACCCGCAAAGTGGTGCAAGCGATGCGCCTCGGGGCCTACGATTACTTGACCAAACCCTTTCAGAAGGCGGAATTGGACGCGGTTCTTGACCAGTGCCTGGGCACCAATCAGCAGAACTATCCGGGCGAAGTGGAGGAATTGGCGGAGGACCAGTTCTTTGTCGCAGCCAGTCCGATTATGCGCAAGCTGCGTTCTGAAGCCGCGCTGGTGGCCAATGTCGACATTCCGGTACTGATGCTGGGCGAAAGCGGCACCGGAAAAGAAATTATGGCGCGGCTGATTCACAAACTGTCTCCTCGCGCTCATCGCACCTTCCTCAAAGTGAACTGCGCCGCAGTCCCCGCTGATCTGCTGGAGAGCGAACTGTTCGGCTACGAAGCCGGAGCCTTCACCGGTGCCAACCATGCCAAGCCGGGCAAGTTTGAATTGTGCAATAAAGGCACTATCCTACTGGATGAGATCGGCGAAATGCCGACCACGCTACAAGCCAAGCTGTTGCACATTCTGCAGGACGGACAATTCTCCCGCCTGGGCAGCCGCTCGGTGATCAAGGCCGACGTGCGCATCCTGGCCGCTACCAACATCAACATTCCGGAGGCTCTGGCCACCAAGCGGTTGCGCGAGGATTTGTACTATCGGCTCAATGCCTTCACTCTGAACGTTCCGCCGCTCCGCCAGCGCAAAGAAGAAATTCCGATTTTGTTGAAACATTTCATGTCGCGTCAAGCTGAGCGCTATGCCCGGCCGCCCTTGCCGCTCACTCCCGACCTGCTGCGAGCCTGCATGGACCATCCCTGGCCCGGCAACCTGCGCGAGTTGAGCAACTTCGTCAAACGCTACCTGGTACTGGGCGATGAGAAGTTGGCCATCAACGAGCTGCGTCCGAAGGGCGACGGTAGCGGTGCGCAATTCGATCCGGCGGGAAAGAATGGCGAAGGTTCCGGAGGTCTAAAATCTCTGGCCCGCACCGCCAAAGACGGGGCCGAAGCTGAGGCCATCGCCAAAGCGCTCGACGAGACTAACTGGAACCGGAAACAGGCCGCTGCCCTGCTGAAGATCAGCTACAAGGCCCTGCTTTACAAGATCCGCCAATACGGCATTGCCCAGGCAAAAGGGCACCACAAGCTGTCGGCTGGCGCGTAGATAGGCCACACTCTCGGTAACCACGCCTTGCGGGTGCCGCTTCCTCATTTTCTCCAGCTTGACCTTCTCGCGTATACTTCCCCCGAATCGATCCAAGGAGAAAAACATGCGTAGGGTGATTTGCGCTGTCGTACTCATGCTGGGGATCGGCGTTTTGACTCTGCCCGCCCACGCCCAGGAAGCGGCCAAAAAGGATATGGCCATCAAACCTGCACTCAGTGTGTCACAGGCAGTGTTGGAGGCTTGGAACGATATTGGACGCAAGCTGATTGCGATGGCAGAGGACTTCCCCGAGGACAAGTACGACTTCAAGCCGACGCTTGCGCAGCGCGGTTTCGCGGACCAGTTGCTGCATGCCGCGAACGCGAATTACTTCTTCACCAATCTGGCCTTGGGACAAAAGCCGCCGGCGGAAGAGGATCCAAAGCGTGAAAACTACAAGACCAAAGCCGATGTGGCTGCGTTCGTGAAGAAATCATTTGCCGACGGTGCGGCCGCGATCAAGGCCAAGGGCGACAAAGGCATGTCGGGCCTTGTGGTGGATCCTGACAGCCGCCAAGAAGAGCGCCTCCACGACCTCGCCTATGGCTTGATCGAGCACAGCGGGGAGCATTACGGTCAACTGGCGGTCTATTACCGTGTGGCGGGCCTGGTACCACCGGAATCGCGTCCAAAGAAGTAGCGCCGCGGACCCGTTGTAATCCCCGGTAGCTACAGCTCTACTGCACCACCAGCGTCACCGTCTGGGTGCGCGTGGCTGAACCAGAATTCGCACTCACTGTTATCACGTAGGTTCCGGCCGGCGTCCCTTGGGTGGTCGTCGTTGTTGCGCTGGAACTGCAACCCACTTGGAACACGATCAGCGCAAAGAATGCGCTCAACAGCAAACCCAGCACAGCGCGCCGTGTGCGCGAGACTTTCCCCACGCTGATTCCCAGTACCGCCAAACCGAACACGGGCAGTCCCATGGCGTAGAAGAGTCCTCGATGCGGAGCCAGGTGCGTAGTAGTGGTTACCCGCGCAACCGTGTTGATGATGAGATCGGTGCTCACACTGCCGTTGAGGTTCTGGAAGCTTGGAGTCGTCTCGGTACATGTAGCCGCCGTCGGCAACCCCGAACTACAGGCAACCGAAACGGTGCTGGGGAAGACGCCGGTGGGCACCAGGGTGGCAGTGTATTGGGCGGGCACGCCCGCCACAACCGTGGCCGCGGACGGCGCCATAGTGAGATTGAAATCATTCACCGTGACCGTTGCGCCATTACCGGCTGTAAACGTGGAACCTGCCACACTGACCGAGCCACTGTTTGACAATGAAATGGGGATGGTTTGAGGCGTGGTGTTGGCGATAGGCGTCACGACCACTGTGACGGTGGCTGTTCCCCCCGTGTCGCCCGTTCCACCGGCATTGAGCGATCCGAGATTGCACAATACGGTTCCACCGTTAGGCTGACCACAGGTATTGCTCGAGTTCGAAGTGGTGGCTGAGACAAACGTCGAGCCGCTCTGAAGATTATCGGTAAAAGTAATACCGCTGGTAAAATCGCCCTCGTTTTCTATGGTGTAGGTGAATGTGACCGGGTTGCCCACACTCACGGTGGTGCCCGGAGACGTCACCACCGTAACTTTGAATGCGAGTAGAGGACCCAGTTTGCTTAAGAACGCATCGCTGCCTCCGTTGAGGCTGGGCTGGAATGCTGCGGTCAGCGGAGGCGCAAGCGTCAAGAAATCGGCTGACTTGGTTTCCCCTGCCACATAACTTGCTCCCTGCAGATCGACCGCAATCCCGGTGCCGTAGTCGTCGCTGCTTCCACCAAGAAACGTGGCGTAGTGACCAGACGCGGTTGAAGTGGTGGCAGTGGTGTCGATGCGGGCCACAAACGCGTCATGTCCACCTCCAAAGACTGCCTGCACCGGGTTGTTCCTTGCCGGAAAGTCCGCGGAAGCCGTCCATCCTGTAATGCGTGCGCCCTGACTTCCACCCACAGCCTGGCCGGTATTATCGACCACGACCCCCAGCCCTACATCGTCGTCTGCCCCGCCCAGGTAGGTAAAGTAGTTGAGGGGAACTGTCCCCACATTGATCCCGTTAGTGCCAACAGCTCCCAGCTTTGCCAGGAAGGCGTCGATCCCGCCACCTTGGGAAGGTTGGAATACACCAGTTCCCGCAGCTGGGAAATTGGTCGAAGTAGTCGAACCTGTGACATACGCACTCAGCGCGGAGTCCACTGCAATACCGTATCCGATATCGTCACCAGTGCCACCCAGATAGGTGGAATACAGGAGTTGCGTGCCCGTGACCGCGGCTGGATTAAGCGACGCCACAAAGACGTCCAACCCACCTGCCAGCGTCGCCTGAAATGCATTCAGCACTGGCATGTCGGTGAAGTTTGTTCCGCCGGTAATGTACACATTAGAATTGATATCGACGGCAACACCGCCTCCCACCGTTTCACCGTTGCTGGGTGTACTGCCGCCGAAGTAGGTCGAGTACGGCACGCTATTCGCGCCCGAAAGTGATGGGTTAACTTTGGTCAAGAAAAACTGACTCGGAGCTTTGGAAGAAACCTGAAACGCCCCCAAGGTCGAGGGGAAACCAGTCTGTGCTTCTGTGGAGGTGGTGGTGCCCGTTACATAAGCATTGCTGCCGACGTCGAGGGCCACGCCGGTCGCTGTGTCAACTCCATTGCCCGAAAGGTAGGTGGAGTAAATCAAGGTGTGGCCCAGGCTATCCAGTTTGCTTATGAAGGCGTGGTTATGAGTACTGAGCGGTGTGGCCTGAAAAGCCGCATTGGTCCCACGAGTTGGGAAATTGCTCGAAGTCGTATTTCCCGCCACAATCACGTTGGCACCGGCATCCACCGCGAGACCGGCGGTGGTGTCAACCTTGTTGCCGCCGAGGTAGGTCGAAAACAGAAGGGTGTTGGCGGTGCTGTTGAATTTTGCGACGAAAACGTTGGCGGTGCCGGCCAAGCCGGCTTGAAACGGCGATCCCCCCTTCGGAAAATCCGCGGACATAGTGGAACCCGCGATGTAGGCGTTGAGCGATGTGTCCACAGCAACCGCCGGACAGCCAGCAACTCCGGTTGCGACTCCCAGAATCACTGTGCAGGCTTCGTCGCTGCTGCCCCCAAGATAGGTGGAATACGTGAGTACGGGATCGATGATTAGGGTCCGGCGTTGGTCGTACGTGCCCAGCGCGAAGCCAACACGATCCTGGCCGCGCAACTCGAAGCGGCCGTCCACCCTCCGCTTTTCTTCGCCGAAACGTTGATAAACACGCGGTGCCTCCAAACTTACACGGCCGTCTCCGACTGCCAACACCAGATTTCCCGCAGCATCGATGGCAAGGTTCTGGGCTCCCTGGAAGCGGAGTGTTACTTCTCCCGGATTGCTGCCAGGAGCAGCTTCAATGTCGTATTCCAGCTGACCCTGTTTTCCGTAATAGACCAGGTCGATACCCGGATAGACTTCGTGATAGCGCACCCGCGCGAATTGAGGGACGTCCGTATGCCACTTCGCCGGATCATTGCCTATGAAGTAATTGCTTTTGCCCGGAAGCTCGTCAGCTCCGCTCACGGCGGAATTCGCGTTCGCGCCTTCCAGCGTCATGCGGACCACGGAAGATTGGGGAACTGAATGCCGGGCACCACTCGCGGAATGCCGCAAGGTGAGCACGGCTTCATCCGTCGTGAGAAAGAGGCCATATCCGCTGCCATGAGCCAGGAACTTAACTTCGGGATCGCTTTGTCCCTGGTTTGGCTCGAAGATCATCGGAAGACGACGGTAGGCAGCCATCACCGGGACCGCATCTTGAGAAGATGCTACCGGAATCGAACTCGGACCCTGCCGTTGAATCTTCTGTGAACCGCCGGCAACTTGACTCGCGCGCGAACCAAGCATCAAAACGGTGGCCGCGAGGGCCACCAAGAATGCAACGGCCACGAAAACTCCGCCCGGCGCGCAAGCCACTACCAACCGATGGCGATTCAATCTCAAGAGCTCCTCCGGATTTCCCGATTCCCTGGACGAGGAAGACGGACGGTGTACAAACCTGGCCGCGCTGCCTGCGAAGCCGTGCCTATCACCAGAAATTGTGTGCGAAAAATAAATAACTACTTAATCATCTGACGGATAGCATGTCAAGCTACGGCATCGGTTTTCCGGCCTTTGGAATCCTCAGATGCTCTGAATACGGCCCTGAGATGCCGCCGGATGACTCAATTTCCATAGAATCGACGATTCTTCTGAAGAGATGTGCTCAATCCGGAGCGAGAAACTATCGCTTTCGGTTTACTTCCTCGATTTCTTTCTTCAAGCGGGCGTAGCTGCGAGCCAAATGTCCAAGATACGCAATGTGGATAACCCAGGTGGCCACGTAAGCAGCGAAGAGGTAGGTCATCGCGAACTCCCGGCTGCCAGCAGCGACTCCAGCGCCTGAGTTTCTTCCACTTGCCGGCGCAGAATCTCGAGGCGGTAGCGCGACCAGCAAACCAGCGTTGCAAGACACATGAAGGCCAACCAGTTCATGAGCAGTACGTGCAGCATTCGAGGATCGATCGATCCACCACCGCCAATTACCGGCTGCGGGTGCTGGGTGCGGAAAAACCAAATAGAAAAGTAAACCAGCGGCACATCCAGAGCGCCCAGCACTGCCAGCACGGCAGCCATCATCGGGGTTTGTCCGCTGCTGGAAAAGCGCCGCAACATCAGGTAGCTGACGTAAATCAGCCACAGCACCAGCGTCAGTGTTAGGCGCAGGTCCCACGTCCACCAGATTCCCCACACCGGACGCGCCCAGATGGGCCCGGTTACTAGCACGACGGTGCAGAACACAACCCCGACTTCCGCGGCGGCCAAAGCGAGCGCATCAGCCTTGGGATTGCGCCGGACCAGATAAATGATCGAAGCGACGAGATTGACAAAGAACAAACAAAACGCCGTCCAAGCGGAAGGCACGTGGTAGTAAAAGATGCGCTGGACGTCGCCCATGGTCTGTTCGGTGGGCGCCTGGATCAAGGCTCCGTACAGGCCATAGGTCAGCAGGCCAGCCGTCAGAATCGCGAGGATGGGGAAGGCCCGTTTCATTCGCCGTGCAGAACAATCTCAAAGAAAAGAAGGCAACCTGTAGTAAACACCACATCGTAGACCGCAAGCAACACGATCCAGAACTTGGCCGAAAATTCGCCGGTCAGGATCGACGAAGTGGCCTCGACCATGGCCAACAACGCAGGAATGGTGATAGGGAAAAGCAGCAGCGGCAGCATGATTTCGCGGCTGCGGGTACGCACCGACATGGCAGCAAAGAACGTCCCATTAACCACCAGCGCCCAGGCTCCCAGCACCGCGACGAACAGTAGCTGATAGGCCGGACCAATTGCCCGCAGATTGTAAAAAACCACAAAAAGCGGCGTCATCAGCGCTTGCAGCACGCTGACAAAAATGAAGTTCCCCAACACCTTGGCCAAAAACAGCGAACTCGCGGGCGCCGGAGATACCCGGTATGCGTCCAGCACTTGGTTGCGTAGTTCCCGCGCCCAGGTCTGGTTCAGAGCGACCACGGCGGCAAATAGAAACGCTACCCACACCAACCCCCCGGCGATGCGTCTGGACTCTTCCGCTGTGGGATCAAAAGAAAAGCTAAAAATCACCACCACCAGCAGGGCGAAAAATAGCATGGAGTTGATGGCGTCTTTGGACCGCCACTCCAGGCGCAAGTCCTTCACCAACGTCGCTCGCGTTACGCCAGGAGGGCTGCTCATAGTACTTCCGCCGACTGGAACTCGGGAGTACGGTTCACGATCTGACCAGTTTCCATCCACACGAACTCGTCCGCAATCCCGCGCAACAATGCCGCCTGATGCGTCACCACCAGTATCGTTTTGCCACCATCTCGCAATTGCCGGAGCAGTCCGGTCATTTCACGGGCAGAACGCACATCCACGTTGGAAAATGGCTCGTCGAGCAAAAGAACTTTGGGATCGTTCAACAGCGCCCGTGCCAGCGACATACGTTGCCGCATGCCCTGGGAATACTGCCCCACGGGAAGCTCCAGCGACGGATCCAGATTGACCGAGCGGATTACCGTTTCGCAGCGAGCATCATCGTGAATTCCATACAGGCCCGCAAAGTAACGCAGGTTCTCCATGCCGCTCATCTCGTCGTAAAGCAGCGACGGATGAGCCATGTAGCCGAGCAGGGCGCAAACTTCGCGTAGCTTGGTAGTGCCAAGCATAGAAATGCTGCCACGGGTGGCGGGAGTCAATCCCGCGAGCGCGCGCAACAGCGTAGTCTTCCCTGCCCCATTGTCGCCGAGAATTGCGTAGAGTTGTCCCGCTTCGAAGCTGGCATTCACTCCGCGCAGCGCCGCAAATCGTCCGAACTGTTTCACCAGATCAGTGACGGAAATGAGGGAAGAGTCGGTCACAATCGCAGAAACTGCCTGAACTGAGTGAAGATATCCGAAGCAGGGTGGGAAGTCGAGAGCGGGCTGGTTTTTCTCTGTGTCCTTCGGCGATTTGCTCAGCGATCTCTACGACTAAGGCTCTCTTGCCGATCGATGCTCATCCGAGACCAGTTTTCGCCTATGTCATGCCCTTCGGCGACGCCGCGCCAGGCGCCGTTCCCGGCTGTTGCGGTGCGTACTTCGATGCGCACTTGGCTTGTAGTTGCTTGGCGTGAAACACGCCATCGCGCCCAAAACTGCCATCCGCCAATGCCTGGGAATTGTCTTTGAATGTATCGGGAGGGGCTTCGCTGCCGCTATACACGACGGGCAGAGTCTGGTCGTTTTCTACAAGCATGAATTCCACTTTGATTCCCGCCCGCTTGATGGAGCCCGGTTGCACGTTGCCGGCCACCCGCAGGCGCTTACTATAAGCGTCGTCTCCCATGCGGCGCAGTTCCTTGATGGTCACGTAGTAACTCTTGCTCTGCTGCACGCCGGTGTACGCGAGGTAGGCGAGCGACACCAAGATGAGAGCAATGGCGCCTCCGAACCTCAGGAATCGGCTGCCTTGAGTGGACATGGGAATAGTCGACATTTAAGTAGAATCTATTCCCCGCTAGAGCGCAGGTCAAGCTCCGAGGATGAACCCTGGCAAGACGGACGGACGGCGAGAGGCAGAGCCGGTAAATCCACTAGGAGGACAACCGAACACGCAGTGCCTCTCGCCGCACCGCCGTTTCCATTGACTTAAAAGACGAAATCGGAGGAGCGGTTTTCGCCCGCGCCAATGTTGCCCGCACAACAAATGCTCTCAGGATTGGTTGTGGCGAGCGAGTTCAGTGTAATTATGGCTGGGGCGCCGGTTGTCACCATATCGTCACGGATTCGTCAATTCGGAGTAAATTCTGCGAAGCACCGAGCACCAACCAGACCTCGCCTCACAGCACACGCCTTCGTCTCATCGGCAGCCTGGTCTACCTACATCGGCTTAAAAACGAAATCCACGTGCTTGGTTTCGTTGGCTCCAATAGTTACCTGCTGGCTGGCTGTCCCCAGCTTTTCATGCCAGGCTTTGATGGTGTAAGTCCCGGGTGGCAGGTTGCCCAGCTCGAAGCTGCCGTCCTTGCCCGTGACCGCAAAGTAGGGATGGTTGAATACAGCGACGTAGCTCCGCATCCAGGGATGAACGTTGCACTTGACGGGGATGGCAATTTCCTCGCGTGAGAAGCTTTCTTCCGTAGTTGTATTGGGACCCTCAGCCTTATTCCACTCGCGATTGTTGGCGGGCAAAGGATGAATGTTGTGCAGCGTGGGGTCACTGTTGACCACCTCCAGTTGCTGATTGGCGCGCACCGCCAAGACGTGCGGCGCATACATGCAGCCCTTCTGCTCGATGACTGCCGGTTGGCTGGGAGGTTCAAAAGTGCGATTGCCCAGACCCTCGGACACAAACACCACGACATTCTGCAAGTCGCCCTTGGCGTCGGCCACAATGTCCTGACTCATCGCCGGAGATGAATGTTGTTTCGCGCAGCTGGGGTCGGCAGACATGTTGATGGGTTTGGACGCCGGCACGGTTCCCTGGAACTTGACGGTGCCTTTCAACGATACTGTTCCACCGCTGACGCTTACTGGACCAGCTGCGTTCACTATCCGTTGACTGAGAAAGAGAGCGGGAATTGCCAGCGTAACCAAAATGACGATGTTTCTGGGTTTCATGACTCCTGCCTATTACCTCTCAAGTACTGAGGGGCCAAACTCTGAGGATGCCGGGACTTGTGCTCCGGTGAGATCAAACGTATGGGGAATCGATTGGCGGAGTGTCACCGTGCGGTCATGGCGCGGTTAATTTGCGTCACTACGCTGTCATTTTTCTGTCAGGAGTTTGCAACATGGAAGAGACAAACGGGAGGGATTGCAACGACGTCAGCGCAAGAATGGCCGGAGCGGCGGGCAGTCCGGCCATTTCGCCAAATCTAAACTGAGTGCGCTGCTACCAGACCCGGCAAGCGTTTTGTGCAACCATCGGCTGTCCCGCTTTGCAGCCCCACGCCTGTTGAAATTCCGGCATGTTCTGCACCACACCATCCACACGAAACTTTCCCGGGGAGTGCGGATTGGTGGTTACCTGCATGCGTGCGTATTCGGGACGCCGTTTCTCGCACCACACCCGCGCGAACCCCAGGAAGAAGCGCTGCTCGGGGGTATAGCCGTCAATCTTCTTGCCTTCATTTCCGGTTTTGTCGTCGGCAATCATATGTTCGAGGGCCCTCAACGCGATGCGGGCGCCGCCGTTGTCGGCGGTATTCTCACCCAGCGTCAGCCTTCCATTCAGCTTCAGATCATCCACTACGACAAAATTGCCGTATTCATCGGCCACGCAACTGACGCGCTTTTCAAATTCCTTGCCATCGTCCGCTGTCCACCAGTCGCGGAGATTGCCTTCTGGATCGAACTTGCGTCCCTGATCGTCGAACCCGTGCGTCAACTCGTGCCCAATGACCAATCCAATGCCCCCGAAGTTCACTGCGTCGTCCATCTTCTTGTCAAAAAATGGCGGCTGCAGAATGCCTGCCGGGAACACGATTTCGTTTTCTGACCCGCTGTAGTAGGCATTCACCGTGGGCGGCGACATCCCCCATTCCTTGCGGTCGAGCGGCTTTTCAATCTTTGCGATATCGCGTTTGGACTCGAATTCATTGGCCCGCTCGAAATTGCCCAACAGATCGCCGCTCACCACCGTCAGCGAGCTGTAGTCCCGCCACACGTCGGGATATCCAATTTTATTGCGGATGGCTTGTAGCTTCACCTTCGCCTGCTTCTTGGTTTCACTCGACATCCAAGGCAGGCCCTGGATGTCGTCGTCCAGCGATTTCTCCAGTGCATCCACCATCTTCAGCATGCGCTGCTTACCATCGGCCCCGAACGTCACCTCCACGTATTTCTGGCCGAGCGCCTCACCCAAGGAGTTGTCGGTAAGGTCTACGCAGCGTTTCCACCTCGCCTGGATTTCCTTTTGTCCCGTCAAGGCCTGCCGCATCTTGAAACTTGCGTCTACATAAGGCTGAGAGAGCCACGGCGCCGATCCCCGCAGCAGATGCCAGCTCACGTAGGTCTTCAGATTGTCCAGGGACTCGGTGTCCAGTACCGCGTTGACCTGCTTGAAGAACTCTGGATTGGAAACGTTCAAATCAGAAAAACTGGGCGCAGCCACGTCTGCAAAATAACGGTCGAAATAGAAATTCGGCGCCATTGCCAGCACGGCATCGCGCGTCATCTTGTGGTCACGGTTCTTGGGATCGCGGCGCATCGTGCGGTCCATGGAAGCCTTGGCGAGGGACGTCTCAATGCGCAGCACCGTCTGCGCCGACGCACCCGCTTGCTGCGCGGACTGACCTGACAGCGTAAATGTTTCGGTCACATATTCCACCAGGTGCTTGCGCATTTCCACCATGCGGGCATCGTCCTTGATGTAGTAATCGCGATCGGGCAGCGACAACCCGCCCTGGTCGATGTAAGCGATGACCTGGTTGGCGTTGTGTAGATCGGACCCTGAATAGAAATTGAACAGGGGATTGGGTCCAATCAAGTGCACTCGCGCGATGGCATCGATCAGCGTGGCTTTGTCCTTTGCGGCAGCAATGTGGTCCAGTTCCGCCTGCAATGGGGCCAGACCTTTGGCGTTCGCTGTCTTCTCGTCCATGCAGGAGCCGTAGAAGTCTCCGATCTTCTGTTCCACCGCGCTGCGGTTGGGACCACCGGCAGACGCCTTCTCGAGAATGTCTTTCAAGGTCACCAGGTTTCGCTCGTCCAGCTCAATAAAGCTCACCCAGGCGCTTTGGTCGGCCGGAATTTCGTTGTTCTTCAGCCAATTGCCGCAGGCGTATTGATAGAAATCGACGCAGGGATCGAGCGTCTTGTCGATATTGTCAATGCTGAAGCCGACCGCCTTCTCGGACGGGGCGGATTGTGCAAGACTGACTAGGGCGAACCCCAGGAAGAACGCGGGCAAGAGACGCAAGAAACGCATAGGAACCTCGTTAGGATTGAACTGGCGATTGTAAGCCTGGTGGGTTTAGACGCACAAGCGGCGGTGTGGTAATCAACCCTCCCTGCTGCGCCGCGCTCATTCATGAACGAGCGCTCTGACCAGTTGGATGCGCATGGCGCGGGTAGCTGGTATTGCGCTGGCGGCAGCGGCCACCAGCAGCAGGCCCGCCGCACCACCGATGAATGTTGCCGGATCGACTGGGCGAAATGCCGAAGAGCAGTCCGCTGATCAGTTGACGAGCGGCGAACGCGCCGGAAAGGCCGACCACCGCGCCCACGAGGGCCATGCTCAACCCCTGCCGCAGAACCAGCCACAGAATGCTTACCGGACTCGCCCCCACCGCCATGCGCAGCGCCAGTTCCCGAGTTCGCCGGGCGACCAAGTACGTGACGCCGTAGATACCCACAATCGTTAGCGCGACTCCCACAGCGGCAAACAGGACCAGCAAAATTGTCGTGAAGCGCGACCGCCGGTTTGTTCCTCGACAACTTCATCGATGGTTTGCACTTGAGCGAACGGGATGTCGGGATCGATCTGATGCATCCGGCCTTCGATTTCGGGGACCAACAGACGCGGCTCCGCGACGGTTCGAACCAGAATCTCCTTGAATCCGTAATTCACCAGCGGATGCTGAGGGTAGACGCGCTGCCTTCATTTTGCATAACAGGATCGGACATGTCCCGGGATTGGCAAGGGGTCTGGGATAGACTTGTGGATCAGACCGATGGAACCAGCCGGGGACTTCCCTCGTATAGAAGGGTGAAGGGGCGCTCATGAGGACTTTCAAAATCTCGTTAATCGCGAGTTTGATCGGGACAGCGGCCGGCTTCTGGGCCTGGAAGCTTGATCTGACCAAAATTTTTTGGGCCCACGCATCCCCAGCTTGCGGGCTTTTTCCTTACCATCGTGGTCGCCATCGCGGTGCAACTCACGTGGCCCGCGGACAAGGCCAAAACGTAAATCTAAACCTCTCCGAAAGCGGCCTCTCCCGCCCTCGACGGCGTATAATTCCAGCTTAACGATTTCTCCGGGTGGATCATCCATGTCTTCAGGCAACGGTAACTCGAGCAATGGTGGCGGACACGGCGTTTCTCAGTTCCGGGCGGAATGGATTGCCCAGCGTAAGGTTCAGAACACCGACGGCAATTTCTCCCAGATGCACTATGCTCGCCAGGGCGTGATCACCCAGGAGATGGGGTACGTAGCCGGACGCGAGAAACTTTCCGCTGAGCTAGTCCGCGATGAAGTCGCTCGCGGACGGATGATCATTCCCGCCAACATCAACCATCCTGAACTGGAGCCGATGTGCATTGGGGTGGCTTCGCTTTGCAAGATCAATTCCAACATCGGAAATTCGGCAGTCACCTCCAACATCGACGAGGAACTGAAGAAGCTGCACACGTCAGTCCACTATGGCGCCGATACAGTGATGGACCTCTCCACCGGCGGCAACATCCACGAAATTCGCGAAGCCATTCTGCGCCACTCGCCCGTGCCCATTGGCACTGTCCCGATTTACGAAGCCATCTCGCGAGTAAAGCGGATTGAAGACCTGACCGCGAGTGTGATGCTCGAAGTGATCGAAGAGCAAGCCGAGCAGGGCGTGGACTACATGACCATTCACGCCGGCGTGCTGATTCAGTATCTGCCCATGGTTTCGAAGCGCATTACGGGCATCGTGAGCAGGGGCGGAGCGATCCTGGCCCAGTGGATGGCGCATCATCACAAGCAGAATTTCCTGTATGAATGCTTTGACGATATCTGCAAGATCTTCGCCAAGCACGACGTGAGCTTCTCACTTGGCGACGGCCTTCGTCCCGGCTGCATCGCTGACGCCAGCGACGAAGCCCAGTTTGCGGAGCTGAAAACCCTCGGCGAACTGACAAAAAAGGCATGGGCGCATGACGTGCAGGTCATGATCGAAGGTCCGGGACACGTCCCGCTCGACAAGATCAAAGAGCAGGTCGACAAAGAGAAAGAGCTCTGTTACGAAGCGCCCTTCTATACGCTGGGCCCCCTGGTTACTGACATCGCACCCGGCTACGATCACATTACTTCGGCGATTGGAGCCGCGATGATCGGCTGGCACGGCGCGGCCATGCTCTGCTATGTCACCCCGAAAGAGCACCTCGGCCTGCCCAACGAGAAAGACGTGAAAGACGGCATCATCGCTTACAAGATTGCCGCCCACGCCGCCGACCTGGCGCGACATCGCCCAGGCGTTCAGGACCGCGACAACGCCTTAAGCTTCGCCCGCTACACATTCGACTGGGAGAAACAGTTCGCGCTTTCGCTCGATCCCGAAACCGCCCGCTCCATGCATGATGAAACCCTGCCCGACGACTACTACAAGGAAGCCGCATTCTGCTCGATGTGCGGTCCGAAATTCTGCTCCATGAACTACTCCAGCAAGGTGGATGAGTACAACAAAGCGGTTCACGGGTTGGAGAAGAAGGATTATTCGGAACTGGTGGAGAAACTGGTAAAGATCGGCTAGGCTCTTCCCCAGGGCGAGCCGACGCGTCCGCCGCCCCCTTGGGCCTTCGCGCGCCGTGGTTCACGATCGAGAGTGCTACCCCTCCTGAATCGCCGACTCCACTTTCGACTCCAGGTCGAGACGGACCTGCATCAAGTATGCCTTCTCCAGCGCGGAGACTTGTGTGTCCTTCGGCCTGGGAACTGGAGGTAGATGCAGCAGTCGGATTAGGGCAGTAATTCCAGTAAGTCTGTGAATCTCTTCGAACATTTGCGCAGCTTACTTCCCTCTGGGGTGGTCAGGCTGTGACGCTCGTCACATCAGTTCAAGCTCGAAGCTGTGGAGGATGACCCCGGCGTTCGGGCTTTCCCAGGACAGAACCTCCACCCAGGCCGAGAGCCGGGTTTTTCGTTGACCCGATCATACCGCCGGAATATAATCCGCTTGGCGGACGGTGCAGGCTTCGCTCGATCGAGCTCGGTTCGCCTGAGTTTCTCTTCTGATTATGTAGTCGGATCGTGTCCCGGGGCTCAGAACTTTCATCCGCACAGGCGGTTCGCATGAAGGGTTCTGTCGCAAGAATAAAGCCAGTCAACCGCAAGCCGGCCCCGGTTCACCAAGCTGAGTTATTTCCCATTGTCGGTATCGGGGCGTCTGCGGGAGGTCTGGAAGCCTTCACGGAGTTGCTGCGGGGGCTGCCACAGAAGACCGGCATGGCGTTTGTGCTGGTGCAGCATCTCGATCCCAGCCATTCCAGCGATCTGCGAGCAATCCTGGCGCGGATCACCCAGATTCCGGTGCAGCAAGTGACCGACGGCGTCGCAGTCCGGCCGGACAACATTTACGTCATCCCGCCTAACACCAGCATGGCCATGAAGAATGGTGTTTTGCGGCTGGCGGCACGGGTGCTCACCCGCGGGCAGCACATGCCCATCGACCATTTTCTGCGCTCCTTAGCCGAGGACCGCGGTAACCGAGCCATCAGTGTGATTCTTTCGGGTACGGCGTCTGACGGAACCGAAGGCTCGCGCGCCATCAAGGCGGCCGGCGGAATCACGTTTGCTCAGGACGAAAAATCGGCCAAGTACTCCAGCATGCCACACAGCGCCGTCAACGCGGGCTGCGTGGACTTTATTCTTGCGCCCACCGAGATCGCAAAAGAACTGACCCGTGTGGCGCAGCAT
>Ga0210405_10003464_pt1 | contig 15469 bp, 12 predicted proteins | sample IncBWH11MmetaG_FD_155492 | JGI IMG/M metagenome (GOLD analysis project Ga0210405, IMG submission 155492) | Forest soil microbial communities from Barre Woods Harvard Forest LTER site, Petersham, Massachusetts, United States - Inc-BW-H-11-M | ecosystem: Environmental > Terrestrial > Soil >... | reverse complement strand
CCGGGGCGGAACGAACAAAGACAACGCCATCTGGTCAATCCGCTGGTTGAAGTAGTTTGTCAGGCTTGTGGCCTGTGTCCGACACCCAAAGTGGATAAGACGCGGTATTATCGACGCATTCCATTCCAGCCGCGGTCTGAGAATGCTCCACATCATGACTGAACCCAGCGCTAGCGCCGCGACGTATCCCGCCAGGGTGAAAAATACAACTGCGCTGAGGTTTCCACGATGCGCGAAGTACAGCCCCGCGAGCCCGGAAGCGTAGGTCAATGGCGCGGTCACACGGATGAGATTGAATCGCAGTAGGTCTTGCTCACCCTGAAACAGATTGCTTGTGTACACACCTAAAATTAGTGCCGGCGTGAGCAGTACGAACACGATTCCCAAATGCTGGACTGCCGGAGAATACTTTGCCAGCGCAAAAGGAATGACCGCCAAACCGACAATGATGGACAGAGCGCTTTGGATCAAGCCGATGGTCGCGGCCCCGGTCGTGATCTCGGAAATCGTGAAAAACCCGCGCCCCACATTGAACGCGACTGCTTGGTTGATCCCAAGGGAGAGTAGGGTAGCAATTCCCGTAGGCCAGATAATGACGGCCGCATACTCGCCTCGCCCCACCGGTCCCAGCATCCTCGCCGACAAAATGCCGGTTAAGGTTCCCAGCCCGAGAATGAGACTCTGCCCCAGCACCGTTGAGGCATAAGTTTTCACAAATTCTTCACGCTTGCGCATGGCAGGAAGCTGATACGGTATGGTCTCAGAGGTGGACATCGACTCCCTTTTAGAATTTCCAGTTAGGATTTTCAGAGGAACAGGTTGGCAATTCCAGCTAGATTGTTTTCGTGGAATCAGGAAACCACAAACGGCTCCTGCTTACTCAGTGTGTTGCTATCGCGTAGATGGAAGCTGACGACGCTGAAGCCAGGACCGAGGATCCGTTGCTAAAGATTGCCTTGAGCTTATCCGTCGGCACATAAACCACATCCCTGGCGTGCAGTTGCACATCGGCGCTTTGCCCGCGGACAAGCTTCTTGTAAGACAGTGGAATATCAACTACTGCACCCTCATCATTCCGGCGCAAAAGGTGGATGGTGCCAGTGTTCGCTGTAATGGTCGTCCCATTCGCCAGCGAGATGGCCTGCAACACGTTAAGCGTGCCTTCTTCCTGCATCACATACCCTCCGGGCCGATTCACCGCACCCAATACGTATACGATGCCGGCCTGCTTCACGAGCACGATGTCACCGGGATCTACCATTACTGCGTTGACTGCGTGCGGATCGGTTGCGCGAGAATAGTCCACAAGAATCGGCTCTGCACTGCCACTGGCACGGGTGATCTGCACTTGGTTGCCCGCGGTCAACGTGGCTCCGCCGGCAAACGCCAAAACATCGACCAAACTTCGTGGAACCAATAAAGGATATCTGCCGGGGCTGGCCACTTCTCCAATGATGGTCACTTGGGGGACGGTGTATTCCAACACTCTCAGGTTCACTTGCGGATCATTGAGGATCCGATTCTTCAAAAGCGCATTTTGGATCTGAAGCCGAGCTTCAGAGATGGTCTCCCCAGCGACGTGCATCGTTCCCAGAATAGGTAAGGAGAGATCGCCGTGCTGGTCTATGCGAAAAGTTCCCACGAGATCGGGATCATCCAGAACATTCAAGCTCACCAGGAATCCTGGCGCCAGCATCAATTTTGCAAAATCCTCGGGCACCGCCAGTAGCCCGGAGCCGCGCATCGCGGAGGCAGCATCTGACCGATCCTGGCTGGCGATTTTAGAAGGCCCGGAGCTCATTTTCGAAGGGTCGGCGGTCGACTGCATCGCCACTTGAGCAACGCTAAGGTGCGCGAACGCCAGAAACACAACCATGACTAGCCCTGCACGGGAGAATTTATGCTTTATGCATTTTCCATTATTCATAGTAAGCACCGTAGTACTCGTATCCGTAGCCGGCCGACCTGGTATCAATGCTATTCAGGACGAAGCCAATCACTGGCATTCGGTTGCGCTCAATCAAATCAGCGGCGCGGGCCAGCATTGGCCTGGTGACGGCACCCGCCCGGGCGACCCAGATGACGACGTCCACCTTGCTGGAGATGGAAACGGCATCCGTCACCAATAGAGCCGGAGGACTATCAATCAGAACAATGTCATAGCGAGACTGAAGATGCTGCAACAACTCGTCGAATGCGCTCGATCCCAGAATCTCCGAAGGCATGGGTGGATGCGGGCCCGACGGCAGCACGTCCAGCGTAGAGACGTGGGTTCCCTTGATAATTGCCTCATCGCTTGTCAATGTGCCCGCCAGCACATTGCTAAGGCCGGCTTTATTGGAGACTTCCATCATCTGCTTCATACGCGGCCTACGCATGTCGCACTCCACGATGATTACCTTCTTGTTATGCTGCGCAAAAGCGACGGCGAGGTTGGTTGTGATTGTCGTCTTACCTTCCCCCGGAATGCAGCTTGTGACAAGAATGGTCTTGGGGCCGCCGCCGGTACGGGAAAGCATAATTGACGTGCGCAGCGCGCGAAATGCCTCGGATGCACCGGACTTGGGTTCTGTCAGCATCCAGACTGCGGCTGAATTGGTGGAGGGCACTTCTTCCCGCTTGACTTTGTCCTGCAGGAGGAGTGTCCCGTATGTTCTGACCGGGTCCCCAAACCTCGGGATAAGACCGATCACAGGCTTTCGAGTGATTTCCTCCGCCTGCACGATGGTGGTCACTGTCCGGTCGAGATTGTCTGCGGTAAATGCGGCCGCGAAACCGACGAAGAGGCCGAACAGTGTTCCCAACGCCAGGTTCATCAGGGGTTTCGGGCGAATTGGAACCGATTGTGATCTCGCCGGATCGACAACCGTGATATTCGTGGCTTTGATCCCCGCAGACACATTTGCCTCTTGCAGCTTGGTGTAAAGATCCTCGTATAGTTTTTTGCGGGAGAAGGCTTCCTGGCTCAAGACTGCAAACTGAACCGCCTTTTCATTGAGCTTGCCGGCCGCCGCCTGCTGCTGGTCGAACTGTCTGCGAAGCGCGTCTTCCGTGTGCTGCGCCAATTGAAAGTCGACTAGCGCACGCTTAGTAATTGCGCCTAGTTCGTTGCGAATTTGCTCATCCAGCGCCTCTATCTGGGTTTGCATTTCCTTAAGATGGCGGTTATTCGCGCCGTAGCTCGTCGATGCCTCAGCAATGCTGATCTTCAGTTGGCCCTCTTGCAGCCGCAGCTGTTCCAGCAGCGAGAGTCCACCGCTCTGCGTGAGCACCATGGAGTTGCTTTGCAAAGCCAGAGGGTCCTTTCCAATTCCTAGAACCACATCGGCATTGCCTGTTTGCGCAAAGCGATAGATCGCTTCTTTCTCGATGCGATTCGCTTCCGCCACGGTCAACTCAGCGTTGAGTGCGTCAAGCTTCTGAATCACGACGCTATGGATCTCTCCCCCCTCCCCTCCCGAATTTTCCCTAAGACCCGCTGGTGTCGTCACATTCAAGCTAATGATTCCGGTTTCCTTTTCGAAGTCAGTGAGCTTTTTTTCTGAGTCTTCCACGTTGGCCTTCAGGTCTGACAACTGCTTGGTGAGCCAGTCCGAGGCCTCGGTACTGGCGTCATAGTGAGATTGAAGATATTGATTCTTGTAACTTTCGATCAAGGCATTCGCAATCTGTTCTGCCAGCTTCGGATCGTGACTCTCGTAAGTGACCTGAATCAGGCGGGTCCCACGGATTGGTTCTACTTTCAAATGCGCCTGGAAAATCCTCAGCAAGCGCGTCCGGGTCTGTGGCGCGTTCTCCAGCGACAATCCCTGCTCGGAACGGAGCTCGCGAGCTGCACTTCCCTTGACGGTAAACTCTGGCCGCGAGATTAGATTGAGTCTTTTAATCACTGCTAAGGCCAGCGAGTCGCCTTGGAGAATCGCGGTCTCAGTCTGAAGATCGGTGAGCAGGCTATCTGCGCCCGCACTCAATTGCTGAGATAGGGCGTCATCGAGTCCTAAATCCAAAGAACCGGAACCGCTCTTGTTCAACTCGATCGTCGCCGTCGACGCATAGGTTGGCCTCATTATGAACGTCAAAATGCCGACCAACAATACACACATCACGATTGAACCAATAATCCAATAACGCCGCTGCATCAACACTCGCATGATGTGCTGCAAGCCATAAGAATTGTTCGAGTTGTGATGAGCAGATGTCACCATGGAACTGGTTGGTGTCTCGCTTCTTGCATCGACTATTAAGTGGCTACTCAATTGGTGTCCTTGAAAGCGAAGATGCGCCATGGCGCTGGGGAATATTGAATGAGGTCGTCGTCACTGGCAATGCCCCCACGGCGAGGCTGGTGATCACAATGTTGTCGGTCACAGAATCTCTAAGTGAGTTTTATCGGGGACCGAGTTGGTTCTCTCCCGGCAGAACCTACGGCCCGCGCAATCGACCGCCCGCTTATGGCGCAGTCGACAAAGCGGGTTCTGGTATAAGCGCTCTCATCCAGAAGTCGCTATAAGCAGCAATTGCCTCATCGATGTTTGCGTAGGGCAAGCCGTCGCTGCTCAGCACGTGTTGCAGGCCCCGGTGAGCGGCAATTGAAGCGGCCAAGCCCAGGGTGGCAACTCCGGGCTCGAGGTTACGGATCAACCCCTTGGATACACATCTGGCCAAATATTCGTGAACCGGGTCAAAGAGAGGCATGAGATGCTTGCGTAATATCCGTTCCGCACCGTTTTCCAGTTCAAATAAACTTAGGTAGAGCAGTCGAATCATCTCGGGTTGATGCTGAACGGTTTCGACGAGCATCGCGACAATGCCTGGAATGGCGGTTCGAGGATTCTCGTCGCTTTCGAGGCGCCGCTGGAGTTCCTGGCTGATCCGCAAACGGCACAGGCGGGATTCAGTTGCGGCCCAGAAGAGATCTCTCTTTCGGGGGAAATGGCGGAAGATCGTAACTTCGCTAAGTCCTGCCAGTCGCGCGATCTCATACGTACTACTGGCAGCGAAACCTTGCCGCGAGAATAGCTGCACGGCCGCTTCAATGATGCGGTTCGCGGTGCCATTCGTGCTTTGGACTTTTGAAACGGTCATGAGGCGCAGTCTAGGTTTGGAGAGCGTAGGGAGATGCGACAGTAGAGAAAAGAATCGTTACTAAAGAAGTTCGACAGCGTCGGCGTCCAACTCAACAGCTACGCTTTGCTGAATGAGATCCACGGTGAGCACGACCCGCAGACTTTTGGCGTTTCGAATCAGCGTGCCTTCCAGCCCTTGCAGCGCTCCTCGGTTGATCCGCACCCTCCGGCCGATTGCGAGACCATGATAAGGCTCAAATTTCTGCAAGTGCAAACCAGAGCGCAAAGTCTCGATCTCGAAATCAGATAGCAGTGCAGGTTCGCTCTTGGGGCCGACAAACGATAAGACCCCGGGCACGTCCAGTACTCGGAAGCGTTCGCTTCGCGGGATGTTCACGAACACATAGCTGGGAAATAAGGGAAGCTCAACTTGGACCTTGCAACCGTTCTTCCAGCGATGAACGCTTCGGAACAGTGGGAGAAAGCAATCCACACGCCGGTGTGCCAGATGCTCACTAACCCGCTTCTCATGTCTTGGACTCGTATAGATGGCGTACCAGTGGGGAGGGCGCTCGGCGGCCTGACATGGCGGAGGCAACAAGCTCGCAGTCGTCGCTGAAGTGCTGGCGTTGTTCACTTGAGACAAGGCTTCGCCCCCGTCGCTTAGATAGCGCTAGTTTTGATTTGAAATGTTGTTGGTGCTCGCGGTCGATGCTGGAGACCGCTTACCTCAACCGCGAGTTGATACAGCTGCGGTGTAAGTAGGCGACTACACTCTTCGCCGCGATTCCTGGATGCATGGCGGGTGCCAATTCGGTATTTTAACCAACTAGCTTTTTCTCAAGTGTTTAGCCGTGCCAATCCGGGAATCGTCGATGAGCGGCGTCTCAAAACGAGAGCCGCTCAGGAAATAAAACTCGGCAATGTCTCAACCCGACCGATCATCGACCGTGACGCTCTGGCTTCAATCTTGTGCGAAGGCCCGGCAAGCTTTTCAGCTGGCGTGATGATGAGCGCCACAGGCGGAGCCGAGGTCAGAATAGAGTCCTGGTGTCGGCAAACGTATCTGCAGAACCAGGTAGTCCGCTGCCTTAGCGTCTCAAAGCGAGAGAAACTTCCGGCGATTTAATCCTCCCGTCTCATTCGTGATCAGCGAATGGCGTTCGGTTGACCGCGACAAACCCGGGTTCGACAACCGATTAAATTTTATTCGGGCGAGACGAAAGAAGCGACAGCTCGTGTAAGTGTCGAACTCTTCGTGTTTTATCGAACGATGTCTGCGCATGAATTGCAATCTAAAGTGCTAGTTCCTCGGCTACTAGTGTCGAGTGCCTGCTTCAAGTTAGTCTCGGCGATTAAAGTGCTCTAATGCGGCGGGGCTCCGCGTGTGATCTCGGCCTACCCAGTTTTTTGCAGCTGGTGAAGGGTCGCGGCCGTTCGCGAAACTGAAGCTTGAGCACCGGGAGGAAATGGTGCGTAACCGTTATCAGCGGTCTTATATATGTATCGCTTTCGTGTTGGCGTCGGCGCTTTCTGTGCTGGCCCAGTCCGATCGCATGAACATTCAGCAGCGGGACGACCTTCAGCGGAAGGTGAGCGACGACGGAGCGCCGCAGGTTGCCGCGATGCTCGCTCAGCCGGCGCCGGTCGCCGGTGTAAGCGGGGATTCTGACCTGCCCGATGCTCCTAGCGCCACAAAGCCGGATGCCTCCACCGCAGATCCATCGTCTCCGGCGGCTTCTCCGGCAATTAAAAGAGAGTCTCACGGAGCGCCAGTAGCGGCGCAGGGTGGCCCACTCTGGGTCGATCGTACGGTCGCTGACCGGCCCTACCTGGCACTCACCGGGGGGATGTTCGGCGCAAGTGTTGCCAATGCGGAATTGACCATATACTGCCTGGGCAAGCACCCTTCCTGCAACGATGTACCACCCTCCTTAAAGAGCCGGGCGGCGATCTATGGCATTGGAATTCCCGCTGACTTGGGGGTCGCGTATCTGACCTATTGCCTGAAGAGGAAACACAACCACATTTGGTACGTCCCCGCTGCGGCTGTAACCGGCGCCAACATATTTTTTGCCTACCACGCTTATCACTGGGGGCAGGAGCGTGCAATACCGTGATTTCGTAGCTCTCCGTCTGCGAAGCAACCGCGGGATTTTATCGCGAACTGGAGATGCTCTTGATCTGATAGCGATCGCAGATCCGGTTCGCGGTGTCCCAAAGAGAGTCAAACTCGCTCAGGCGCGGAACTACAAAACGCAAAGTCAGCTCCCGTAGGATGTTTTCCAGCAGGCAATCGAGTTGAGCCAGGGGAGACATGTTCTTTGTGGGCCCGGGCTTGCAACCGGGCTGCCGCATTACATGGGAGCAGGTTCTCTCCCACGTGCTCTGCGTTCTTCGTCACCGCTGATACAACCATCGAGCAGAGGCGATCTTTGAAATTCACTCCGTACATATCGTTGGATTCAGTTATGGCCGATGAGGGAGCGGCGAGGTTGTCACTTAATTGTTAAACGATTGTCCCGAAGCTCCGACAGTTATTCTTTCTCGAGACGATCTAGTCTGCCCCAACAACCTCCCAATGAAAACAGGCATGCGAAGAACGATTTTCGCATGCCCGTTTCTGTTCCAGCTAATTCAAAACCTGCATCAGTCCAGGAAGGTCTCCGGGGTAATGCCAGCTTTGCTATCGAACCGGTTCGCCCGTGCTGGGATCGAGGAACAATCGGCCATCGCTTCGCTTGTGTTCGAAGTCGAACATTTGGCTGATTGAGCTTGCAATTCCATCGAAGGATCCCTGGCCAATGCGCTGCCCGCCGAGCCAGTTATCCTCGACGAAGCGGATGACCGAAGTTTGATCGGTTATGGTGTGATCCACGAAGTTCTCTTTCGACCACGGAGAGATGACCAACAGAGGCAATCTTGGACCGTAGCCGCAACGACCGAGTGCGTGCGTGTTGCTGGAGTTAATGCCGGGGAGAGAGTTCGCGGCCGTACCGCACGCGTTAGGTCCGGTGAGAACATCGGCTGGCCCGGTAGAGGTGTTCACGATCGGACCCATTTGGTGGTCATACCATCCGTCGGAGTCGTCGTACATAATCACCACTGCGGTGCTGTCCCAGTCTTTCTGTTCTTGCAGGAAGTTGATGAGTTTGACGATGAAGTGTTGTTCATCGATGGGGTCCGAGTAACCGGCGTGGCCGTCCTGATATGCGGGTGCCTTCAAGAAACTGACAGCAGGGAAATTGTCTTGTTCTACCGCAGCGAAAAAGTCTTCGATATCGTACTGATGGTTAGCCGGACCGTCATGTCCAATTTCAGAGATTGATGCCGGACGCGTGTGTTGCGGATTTGCGGTGGAGGCATAGTAGCCGAACAGCGAGTGGTGCGGGATGTAGTCGTTCGTGGTCCCCGCCAGCCCGGTCGAGCTTCTTGCGCAACCAGTGGTGCCGTTTGGATTCTTAATATTCAGATTGAAACCGCCCATAAATCCTCCCCACGTGACACCCGCGGCATTTAGCAGATCGCCAATGTTTTTTCCTCCCATCTGGCCTTGGGCGCGAGTCGGGTTGGAGCAAACATCTCCGATTGGATCCGCATCGCCGATCATCGTGAGCGAGCCATCGCTCCCGCCGTTCACCTCGTCGCTAGTACCATTCAAAGTGCTGGTGACACCGTTGGTCTGGCCCGAAACGAGGTTGAGCACGCCTGGAGTCGAGGGACCAAAGGTCGTCCCGTAGGAATTGTCGCTCATCGAGTAAGCTTGGGCGTAGTACCACAGGGCGGTTGTTGTGTTGCCGTCGAAATAACCCATTACCTCGTTGCTACCGCCGCCGGTACCAGTAGGGAATAGATCCATCAGGCCGGCGTCGAAAGCTTGCTGCTCAGCTGTGTAGTCGTGGTCCTGATCGGTGGTTACGGCTTGTGAACGATCGAGACGGAAGGGATTCGAGGCCGCAGTTCCGTTGGCGGGATTCAGGTTGGGATTGAACGTCAGCAACGCATTGTTGAGACCGTTCACCGTGGGCGTTCCCCGTCTAGCATAGAACGGTGGCTCTCCCTTAGGATTTAACGCGACTGGGTAGGTCCCGAAATAGTGGTCAAAGGAAATATTCTCGTTGAAAATGACCACGATGTGCTGGATGGGCATTTTCTTCCCAGGCGCCGGCGAAGCGCCAAATGCGGGGGAAACACTTGGTCCCAGGGCGGTGGTCAATGCGGTCAGTAAGGCCAGCATTTTCCTGGGGGTGGCTGATGCTCTGATGCGGTCGAACATATTTCTCCTCCGTCCCCCGGTCAACAGTCACCATTACTCTGAACGGTTGTTGCCGTGGAAAACGAAGGCTAGCTGGTCCGTGTTTCGCGAGCGTGACACGATTGTTAAAGCTTTGTGAATTTGAAATCGCTTGCAGAAGATTGGCAAAAGACGAGGTTGCGAGGATCATAGGAAATCAGCCATGCCTAAGGGAGCGCATTGAGCCAGTCCTTCGACCCACGCGACGGGCCGATAGGCCAGTTCGTCCAGCCATATCAGGCCCGTCACCGCGTTTCCGCAGCGGGTGCTTACGCGAAAGCGAGCACATCGCCGCTGCGACGCAAATGCGAATCTCAATGAGGGTCGCGCGATGCGATCGCCACCAATTCCCCAGATGGAGCTCCACCGCTTTTGTGGGCAGGGTTATGGCTGCTTTGGAGTTGTGCGTCTTTCACGCGGGCCTTCCCGGCGTCCGGAGCCGTCGACACAGATGTGACCGCCTGTTGATACCGGTGAGTGGCAGCTGGTAATTGAGAAGAGTGCAAAGCCGCTACTGGCTGAGCAGGATGGACGACTGCCGCGTTTGGCGCAGGGTCATACCAGTCCGGACTGACGTCCTGCTGGCCATAGGCCGGGAGCAGCATCAGGGTAAACATCGCGCCAAATAGCATTGCCATGGACGCCAGGACTCGGCACCGTCCGATACTTTTTGATCCGTTCATGAAATCACCTCCGTGATGAATTGAATTCGACTCGTGGCAGCCGCAACGGGAAGAAATCATGGATGCGATCTTGCACCCGATTGCCGGTGACGTCCATGGAGACAGTCTGAATTGTTCTGAAGCAATCTGAAGATTGAATGAGTCCTCGTCCGTGAGGCCATCAAGACGGGCGCGCGGCGAGTCTCCGGCTGGCGGGTTAACTTTCAGACTTCGTTCGGTGTTCGGGGCGAGCCTTCGGGGTTCCTCGGGGATTTTCTGGATCCAACCCGGCCGCGGTCATGATGGCGCGTCCCAGTTCTTCGGGGGAGACGACAAATCCTTCGGCCGGCGCCTGGCTACTGGCATCTTCTTCGGCGGTGGGGGCGACAAAGCGATAGCCCCGGCCGACTACGGTCTGCAGGTACTGTGGCTCGCCGGCATCGTCCGCCAGGGCGCGGCGGATCTTGCGGATGGCGGTATTGATTCCCTGTTCGACATCGACGAAGACATCCTTGCTCCACAATTCGCTGGAGATCTGCTCGCGGGTTACCAGTTGGCCCCTCTTCTGGACCAGAAACATGAGCAATTGCAGCGGCAGGCCCTCCAGCGGAACCAGGATGCCACGGCGGCAGAGCTGAAAGCGACCGTAATCCAACTGGAAATCGTCGAAGCGGACTTTCTTTTCCGGCACAGCACAACTCCTATGTCACTTGTACGCCACTAAAGCGGTTTCACTGCAAACTGGAGACGCGGCAAGCCGCGTCTCTACGGGTTCAGGAATTCTGTTCTGCCGGCTTGGCTGTGTCAAGCCCTGCCTCTACGAAAGGTGGGTATTTCTGCAGCCTGTGAATCGGTTCTTGTTCCGTTTTTGTAACAGGAGGGTAGATTGGTCCCTCAGGCACTCTCTATGTGTTAACAAGAGGTTGTGGAAACGGCCTTCGCATCGTAATTCAGAGGGGGGCCATCTCGCCGGCACTATCGAAATGCGCTGCAGGAAATGCAGCAAAAGGAGGCACCGCGTGGGCACGATCGCAGCCGGTTCTACTTCAAGAGCAATGTCAGCTTTGCCTCGAGGAATCAGAGTGCTTAGAGAAAGGGTACTGATCGCCGAGGAGGCGAAAGAGACTCGTGGAGTAATGCGCGATTATCTTGAAGACAAAGGATATGAAATCGCGACGGCCCCGACCTGCTCCGTTACTGAACAAATCTGGCGTACAGCCCGGCCTGATATCGCAATCCTCGATTACACTCTGTCCGACGGAGACGCGGTTGGGCTCGTACCTCGTCTGAAGGCCATTGACGCGTCCATCCCCATCATTATTCTGACTGGATACGGTTCGATCGACCTGGCAGCTGAAGCAGTCAAGCTGGGAGCTGAGCTCTTTTTGCCGAAGCCCGCGGATTTGTCCACGCTTTGCGCGCTGATCCAACGTACTCTGGAGAACCAGCGAAACCACCGTCAGCACCTGGCGGAAAAGACCAGGAATGGTCGCGGGACTGTAGATCCGTTCCTCGGTAAAAGCGACACTATCCGAAGACTTGCTGAACTGGCTCACAAAGCAGCGTTGAGTGATACCCCCGCCTTGATTCAAGGAGAAGCCGGAACCGGCAAGGGAACGATGGCGCGGTGGTTACATGACAACGGACCCAGAGCTTCGGAGCCTTTCGTGGATCTGAATTGTGGTGAACTCCCGGGGGACCTCCTGGAGATCGAGTTGTTCGGAGGCGAGCGCAACGCTCTTGGCGACGCTTTCCCGAGTAAGGCCGGACTGCTGGAAATCGCACATAGGGGAACGATTTTTCTCGATGAGATCGAAAGTGTGGATTTCCATGTTCAGCCCAGACTCCTGAAGGTCGTGGATGACAAACAGTTTCGCAGGCTGGGGGAAGTTTGTGATCGCAGAGTGGACATTCGCTTGATTGCAGCCACCCGGCAAGTGATGGCGCCGGTCCTGCTTCGCAAACAGTTTCGTGGCGATCTGTACGATCGCATGAGCTGGATTTCGCTTTCAGTTCCACCCCTGCGAGAGCGCGTCGAAGACCTGCCCACTCTGAGCGCCCATATCCTCGGCGAGTTGACTGCCGATATCAGGACAGAGGCTTTGGAACTTGGCGGGGTTGCGGTGCGAGCCCTGCAGGCGTATTCGTGGCCAGGAAACATTCGGGAACTCAGAAATGTTCTGGAACGGGTTGTGCTCGTCACAGGAAAGGATGCTTTGGCCGATCAGGACTTTCGTCTTGATGTACAGATCGAGCAGTACCTTTCGGGCATTGGTCAATTCAGAACTCTAGAGGAGATGGAGCGTAATTACATTCAGCAGGTGCTCCGCAAAGAACGAGGTCGAGTCCAATCAGCCGCCAGGAAGCTTGGCATCCCGCGGAGTTCTCTCTACCACAAACTAAAACAGTACAAAACAGATCAGTCCGGGCTGCAATCAGTTTCCTAGGGCACGCAACCGAGAACCACGAGCCCGACAATCGCCGATCAACTATTGCCCGATCGAACTCGCAACGGACGAGAAAACATTGTTCGAACTACCGCCGATTAACCGCACCGTTCCAACCACTAGAACCAAGATCACTGCCAGCATCACGGCGTACTCCGCGATGTCTTGACCCCGTTCGTCGGACCACAGCCTTTTCATCAACTTAGCCATAGTACCTCCAGTATTGATGTCACAGTGCGACTATGATGCGCGGACGGGGCGCCTGTCAATTCATACTTGTATCCCCGGTTACGAATTTATGCGGCCTGTCTGCGTATGTCGCGCAAGCCATTTAGAATAATCGGCGATGCGCCTTGTGCTCGAGTTCGACAATGTTACGAAAGAGTATCGTAGCTTCGCCAGTAACCGTCGCCTTCGCGCTCTGGACGGCTTCAGTCTGAACGTGGAGGCGGGAGAAATTTTCGGCTTCCTGGGACCAAACGGCGCAGGTAAGAGCACCGCAATCCACCTCGCGATGGGTTTTATGCGGCCGACGAGCGGTACTGGCCGTCTGCTCGGAGAGCGTTTTGGTCATCCCGGCACCCGCCGGCGTGTAGGCTTTCTGGCCGAGAGCGTCGCTCTCTACCACCGCCGAGCGGAACGGCTCGTGCGTTTTTACGGGGCGCTCAACGGGATGAGTGGAAAGCATCTTGAGGACCGGGCGCGACAGGTTCTGGAAATCGTGGGACTGCAGGATCACGCGAACCGCAACGCGGGTAAGTTCTCCCGAGGCATGCTCCAGCGCGTCGGGTTGGCCCAGGCGATAGTGAATGATCCTGAATTACTCATTCTGGACGAACCTACCTCGGCCTTGGATCCATTGTCGCGAGTCATGGTTCGCGAGTTGCTGCTCAAAGCCCGCAATGCCGGCAAGACTGTCTTTCTCAGCTCCCATTTGCTATCTGAAGTGGAACTGGTGTGTGATCGTGTCGCGGTGCTGCATCGGGGCAAACTGGCGCGACTGGGACGGACAACAGATCTTCTTCAAGCCGGCGATCAGACTGAAATTGTAGTTCGCGCCATCGCCGTAACCCAGTTCGAAGGCGCCGTGGCCCGGGATGGAGTTGTGAGCTTTTCCGTGCCCGCTCCCAACCAACGCGAAGCACTGGAAAAAGTCTGGAACCTGGGAGGCGAGGTGGTAAGCGTAAATCCGCTGCGGCGCTCGTTGGAGGAGATTTTCCTGGAAGTAACCGCTGACCCGGAATCTACCGCTTCGAAAGGCGTTCAGTGAAGCCCGTTCTGCTGATCGCCATCAACTTCGCTCGCGAACAGCGTTGGCCCATGCTTACTCTGTTGCTGTGGGTCCTGCTGCTCGCGTTTCTCGGGCTGGTTTCCGACATTCACCGCCAACGCGACGACCTGCTCTTCGTTTTCAAGCTGGATGCTGTTTATGTCTCGGCGTTCAGCATATTCTTCGGCGGTTCAGCTATCTACAACGAGCGCAGGTCCCGTCGGATTCTAGCCGTACTCTCGAAGGCTGTGGGACGCCAGCAGTATCTTTCTGGACTTGTGCTTGGCGTAACCATTGCGTGCGCGGTCTATTGCTTCGCCCTCGGTATGACCGGAAGCTGGACAGTCGGAGCGGCAGGATTTCCTATCTCGCACGTTTGGTTCCTCATGGTTTGCCTGCTCGCCGCCTGCGCCTTAGCCGGAACCGTAGCTCTGATGTTTTCCACGTTTCTGAACCCTTTCTTCGCAGCCGGCGCCACCGCGATGGTCCTGGGCCTTCCCGCTCTAGCTGGCCAATTCCTGGGCCCGCACTGGGGATACGTCATACCGGTGTGGGAACTCGGTGCCACGGTAGTCAATTCTTCTTTTGAATCACCGGGAACAGCTTCCTGGTTTCCAATCGTATTAGCGGCAGTAGAGACCCTGGCATTCTGGCTACTCTCTGCCCGTATCTTCGCGTATGTGGATATCGCGGTCGCGGTGGAGTGAAGCGATGGCGGTCAGCGTGCCCACTCAGCTGCGGTGCGCGCGGCATAGTCGAGAAGTCGTCCGGGGAGCACGCCAAGATAAATGGTTGCCGCCAAACTGATCGCAAGTGCAGTTCCGAGTCCGAGCGGAATCGGTGACACCGGCACTTCCTCTCGTGCTTCGCGCATATACATCACGACGATCAGCCGCAAATAATAGTAAGAAGCCACCGCGCTGTTGAGAACGCCAATAATCACGAGCCCGACCAGATTGGCCTGGAGCGCCGCACTGAATACGTAGAACTTGGCGAAAAAACCGCCGGTAATCGGAATCCCGATCAAGGACAAAAGAAAGATCGTTAGAATCGCCGCCAGCAACGGACTGCGCCGTCCCAGTCCCTCGTAATCTTCCAGCGTAACGTAACGTTCGCCCTCGCCAGCGATATGGCTGATCACGGCAAAAGCTCCGACGTTCATCGCTGCGTAGGTGGCCGTGTAAAACATCACGGCTGGAATGCCATTGTTGGGCAGCGCAGCAAATGCGATCAGCATGTATCCGGCTTGAGCAATGGAAGAGTACGCGAGCAACCGCTTTACGTTGTCCTGCACGAGAGCGCCCAGGTTGCCCACGGTCATCGACAGTGCGGCCGCGACCCAAATCAACCAGAGGCGCCCCGGAGCGTCAGCTTCAAACATGATCCGCAGCAGCACGGCGAACACCGCTGCCTTGGGAGCAGTGGACATGAATCCGACTACGGGCGCGGGTGCACCTTCATACACGTCGGGCGTCCACACGTGGAACGGCGCTGCCGCCACTTTGAAGCCCAGGCCCACGAACATGAACGCGACTCCGACATAGGCCAGGATTGGAATGTCCCCGGAGCGCAGAGCTTCGCCGATTACCGTGATGCTCGTCGAACCGGTTGCTCCGAACATCAATGCGACTCCATAGAGAAAAAACGCAGTCGCAAACGACCCGAGCAGGAAGTACTTGACCGAAGATTCACTGCTGATCGCGGCGCGCCGTCGAAATCCCGCCAGAATG
>Ga0210405_10003463_pt1 | contig 15471 bp, 11 predicted proteins | sample IncBWH11MmetaG_FD_155492 | JGI IMG/M metagenome (GOLD analysis project Ga0210405, IMG submission 155492) | Forest soil microbial communities from Barre Woods Harvard Forest LTER site, Petersham, Massachusetts, United States - Inc-BW-H-11-M | ecosystem: Environmental > Terrestrial > Soil >... | reverse complement strand
AAGTTCGTAACCAACGCCAAGCCCCGGCTGCCCCGAACCAATGCGGGAAGAAACCACCAATCCAGCCAACGCCGCCAGGAAACTTGCATATACGTAGATAAGCATCTTATAGCGGGATGCATCGATGCCCGAAACCCGCGCCGCCTGTTCGTTGCCACCAATAGCGTAGATGTATTTCCCGAATTTGGTATGGGCATAAAGGATATGGGTAACGACCGCCATGACTACCAGAATAATAATGGGTACCGGAAGACCGAACACATCCCCCTGGCCGATGAAGTTATATTCATCCGTCAAATCGGAGATCGGACGACCGCCGGTATAGAGCAGGGCCGCACCGCGAACCGCAGTATAGGTGCCCAAAGTAGCGATGAACGGCGGAATGCGAGTTTTAGCAACGAGAGTGCCATTGATCAGGCCCACCAAAGCGCCAACCGCACAGGCCGCTAATATCGGCACAATTAAGGGAAGGTGAAGACCGGGATAGAAGGCACCTGAATTATCGGGCGACTGAGCCAGGCTGGCCGCCACGACCGCGGTTAAACCGACCACAGAGCCAGACGAAAGGTCGATGCCTGCACTGACGATAATCCCAGTCACACCAAGCGCGATCAGGCCAACGATGGACATCTGGCGCACAATGTTGATCAGGTTGGTAGAGCTCACGAATGCCGGTGAGAGCAGCGAGGCCACCACAATCATCACGGCAAAAATTAAGAAGATGCCGTATTTACTGAACAGGCTCGAGATGGTGTGACTCATCTGTCGCCGCTTTTCGGGCTTGTCGGCCGTAATGACTCCAGGGTTTGCCATATATTCCTTTTTATGCAGTCAGACTCATTCCCGTAGCCATTTGGAGAATCTTTTCCTGGGTGGCTTCTGCGCGCGAAAGCTCACCGATCTTGTCGCCTTCGTGCATGACCAAGATTCGATCACTCATCCCCAGGACTTCCGGTAGCTCCGAAGAGATCATAATGATCGCCTTGCCGGACCGAACGAATTCAGTCATCAGCCGGTAGATTTCCGATTTGGCGCCTACATCAATCCCACGGGTTGGCTCGTCGAGGATCAGAAGATCCGGTTCGGTCAACAGCCAACGTGAGATTAATACTTTCTGTTGATTGCCACCGGAAAGGTTCCTGATGATTTCCAAGAGGCTGGGTGTCTTGATGCGCATCAGGCTCCGCATCCTTTCGCAATCCTTACCGATTTTTCCGAAGTCGATGAAGGGTCCTATCATGTAGTTATTGATGTTCGCGATGAACATATTCTCGCGAACGCTGGCATTCAGGTACAAGCCGGTTAGTTTGCGGTCCTCGGTCAGCAAGGCCATGCCTCTTCGAATAGCATCAGCCGGGGAGTTGATTTTGACGGCCTTCCCATCCACACTGATTCTCCCACCATGGGATCGGGTCACTCCGAAAACTGCTTCTAAAAGTTCGGTGCGACCCGCTCCCATCAGACCAGCAACGCCTAGAATCTCCCCGCGCTTAACCTGGAAACTAACATTGCGAAATCCTTTGCCGCTTAAGTTTTGCACATCCAGGAAAACCGAACCCATATCTGTTGTTTCCTTGTGAAACATATCGGTCAGAGTTCGCCCCACCATCTTTTCGATGAGGATCGCATCGGTTAAATCGGCGGTAGCATCAGTGCCCATGTATTGCCCGTCGCGGAAAACCGTTACTTCATCGGTAATCTTGAAGATTTCGTCCATTTTATGGCTGATGTAAATGACAGCGCATCCCTGGGTCTTCAATGATCGGATGATATTAAAAAGTCCTTCCACCTCTGCCTCGGTGATAGCCGAGGTTGGTTCATCCATGATGATCAAGTCTGAGTTATACGAAACAGCTTTGGCGATTTCGGTGAGCTGGATATTAGCGATACTAAGCTCGTGCATTTTCGCGGTTGGCTTTATCTTGATGTGAAGCCTATCTAAAAGTTCGCGGGCCATGCGGTTCATTTTTCGCATATCAACCAAGCCACCCCAGGTCGTGGGTTCACGACCGAGGTAAATATTCTCCGCAACCGTCATCTGGGGGATTGGGCTCAGTTCCTGGTGAATCATCGAAATACCCTTGGACAGTGCATAGTGGGTATTTGTGATGTTCAGTTTTTCACCTTTGAAGGTGATGGTGCCCGAATCGGGCGCATAGATGCCGATCAAACATTTCATCAGGGTCGATTTACCTGCCCCGTTTTCGCCCATCAGGGCATGCACCGATCCCTTGCGGGTATGGAGCTTGACATTGCTAAGGGCACGTACGCCTGGGAACTGCTTGGAAATGCCCTCCATACTGAGCACGTACTCGTCTTCCATAGATTTTCTCTCCCGTTTAATGATGACTGTCTACCAAGACCAGGTAGACGGTGGGTAAGCAGAAACTCATTTCATGAATGTCTTGTAGTTTTCCTTGGTGACGGGCTGGTAGGGAATCCAGATAATACCGTCTACTACTTTCGGATTGGGTTCCTTCTTGACCATCAGATAGGCGGCATTGACAGCTTCATCGCCTTGGCCAACGGGATCCTGGAACACGGTGTTGCTTAGTTCACCCTTGGCCATTGACTCCAAAGCGTCGTGGCTGCCGTCCGTACCACCTACAGGGATCTTACCGAGTTTTCCGGCAGCCTTGATCGCCTGCAGGGCGCCCAGTGCCATCTCGTCGTTGTTGGAGGCGACGCCGTCGATCTCCTGGCCGGAAGCCAGCCAGTTTTCCATGATGGTCTTGCCTTGGGCGCGCTGCCAGTTGCCGGTCTGTTCCCGGGTGATCTTAATGTCCGGGAACTTTTCCTTCACTACTTTTTTGATGCCATCCGTGCGGCCAAGAGCGGCTTCATTGCTTAATTCACCCATCAGGATAACCAGATTACCTTTGCCGCCCATGGCCTTACCGAGTTCCTCCATGTTCATAATCCCGGCCTCGATAGACTTGGATCCACAATAGACAACACCCTTTGGCAGGTTCGCGGGCTGGCGGTTGACGTACACCAGGACTTTCCCAGCTTTGGTGACGGTCTTGGTCATCGGTCCGGTCGCCGCAGTATCCACCGGAAGGATAACCACCGCATCCATTCCCTGAGCAAGGAAGTTTTCAACCTGGCCGACCTGCTTGGCGGTGTCGTTGGCCGCATCGACAATGGTCAGTTCGACATCGGGGCGGGTGCTAGCCCACTTGGTCATAGCATCCCGAACATTAGTCAGCCAGACATCGTCGAACAGGGCCATGGCCACCCCGATCCTGATCTTCTGGGCGGACAGGGCAGGAGTATTGCCCAGCGCAATTGCCATTATGGCAATTGCTGAAAGGATTAACTTAGCGAGCTTCATCGTTTTCATTCTTATTCTTTTCTTTCTAGGGGGGTTGTTCCGCGACGCGGAGGGGTCAAGCTGAAATCGGGGTTTTAGTGGCAATTAATGGTCATCTCTTGCGAGCGCCGACAGCGACTGTATTTTGTCTAAATGGTAGAGGGCAGGTCGTCATGGTAAAGGCCGGGACGTGTACCCAGTTTTATCTCAACTATTTTACCGCTCTTCTGCGCTTCGACACACGCATCGGCAGTGACGGCAGCGGCATAACCGTCCCAGGACGACGGGCCTCTGATTTTGTCAGAGCTCACAGAATGGATCCATTCTTGCAACTCGACGTCATAGGATGCAATGAATCGCTTTTTCCAGTCCGTGAGAATTTCAACGCTAAGTTTAGCCTCGCTCCGCATCAGCACGTTGGACGGTTCAGGAAGCCGAGCCACACCCGTTTCACCTACCAGCTCACACTGGATGTCATAGCCGTAGGTGGCATTGACGAACACTTCGACGTCGATCCGGATGCCAGTGGCGGTTTCAAGCAGCACAATCTGGGGATCGGCGAGGTGTTTGGAAGCCTTGCTAGTCTTCTTGGGATAAAGGACCTGGGCAGAAACATATTCGTCGTCCAGCAACCAGCGCATGGTATCGATCTCGTGGATGACGGTATCGGTAATGGCCATGTCAGTGGTATAATCGTCACCGACCGCCGGATTGCGGTGGGCGCAATGAGCGATCAGCGGGGCGCCAATCCCCCCTTTGGTGACGAGCTCTTTCAAAAGGCGATAGCCCGCGTCATAGCGACGCATGAAACCGACCTGGACCAGGCGCTTGCCCAAGGCGACTTCGGCATCAAGGATGCGTTTGCACGCGGCTGCGGTAGTCGCCAGAGGCTTTTCACAGAACACTGGTTTGCCTGCTGCGATTGCCGTCAAAACGAATTCTTCGTGGGTCGAACCGATGGAGGTGACTATGATAGCATCCACGTCCTTCGCTGCGATGAGATCTTGCCCGGTGCTTTCGGCCCGACCGCCAAGGCCCTTGGCAATCTTCTGAGCCCGCGCGGGATCGATATCGGTCACTGCCACCACACTTCCTCCGGACAACGCTTGAGTGATACGGCGGATATGATCTTGCCCAATGTTTCCAGCTCCAATAACGCCGATTCTAATAGCCATGTTTAAATAGTTATTTTGCTTTGCCAAGTCGATTGAAAGACTTGCTATCCATTTGGAAGGGCATCAAGCTAACAAATAGTCTATACTTTTTTGGAGCTGTCCCTTCAGCTCAGACAGCGGCAGTTCCCGCACTTGTGACGAAAATGGTTCGTAGGAAATGGGCGCTGTACACCCGCTATCCAGCAGGGCTGCAACCTGGCTACGGTTATCCATAACGTCGTCCTTGGTTACCAGGATGCGGTCTTCATCAGTAATCGCTACCTTGGTCTTGCCCGCCAGAACGCCGGAAACGTGGATGATGGCGGTCTGCTTTGGGAAAAACTCGGTTTCACCACTCAAGTAATGATGAAACGTGTCATGGAGCAATTGATAGGATTCCGGATAATTGCATCTGGCTATTCCTTCAAGGGCGGTGTTCTTGGTCCGTAATGAGCAGATCTCAAAACCCAGAGGCTCGACTAAGCCGATCATCTTCGCTTCAGCAAACAATGGACCATAGGCGTTTAATGCGGTCACAAGTTCATCAGACCGCTGGGCAGGACTGCGCTTGTCGTTGGCGTCATTCAACGGACACAGCACGATCTGTGGACAATTGATCCGCTTGGCTTGGCCAATCAGATCCTTCAGCTTCTCAATATTCTGCTTCAGGACCTTGCTGTTTTCAAAGGGATACAGGGCATTGATTGTCAGAGCTTTAACCCCGGTCTCCTTGAAGGACATCTGCAGAGCGGCGTCCGATAACCCGTCCAAAACTCCCTTGTCGGTGAAGTCGTTACGGACCTCGACGTATCTTATGCCCAGATCAGCCGTGAATTTAAGGAATTCCTCCAACGGAATCTGAGGCTTGATTACCCGGTTCAGGCAAAGCAGGTCAGTTCTTAACATAACGCATCCTCACTCGGTTCATTGCGGAGTTGTTCAGTGCAGCCCGGGTACTAACGTTTCTTTATAGTTGGAATTGCGGAGTTCCGGGAAGGCATCATCTGCTCGATTCCCTTCAATACAGCGTCTTTGTGATCAGAGGGAAAGGTGATCTCCAGTTTTTCTTCCCCTTGTGATGCCCGTAGCTGGAGAGTAAGCAAGCCGTTTTCCTGATGGCTCACCTGAAAATCTGCCAGGCGAACACGAGGGACAAAGATGATGATGTCCGCAAATTCGTAAACGTTTCCCGGAACCGATGGTGTGTCGGTAGGATTCACTGCCTTAGGTGGCATCGGCGTAGCCAGCGTTTCCTGCGGCTCCTCTGCAGAAGAAGCTACCGGAGAGAATTCTGCCGAAGACTTTTTACCCTCCGAAATCAGGACAAGCTCGCGTTCGGTCATCAACAGTGCGCCGGCGGGAGCAAGTTGTCGTGGGTTAGCCGGCCATTGTACAGCAGTCAGCATCCGTTGCCCCCTGGGCCAATAACGCTGCGCCTCGTTCCGGAATTTCAAGGGCCAAGCCTCGAACATCGAAGTCTCGTTCCGATCCTCTCCGGCTATGGCAGTGCGTGCCGGATCGATGCCCGCGAGCATCAGATCAATTGCCTTGTGGTAAAACTCGTCCTCGACTCTTTCGAAAGTTATCGTTACGGAGTGCGCCTTGCCTTCCTCGGAAAAGGAAATTATTAGCTGGCCCAAAAGAAGAATAGAGGTCAGTTCAAAAAACAAGGTGTTGCTGAAGTCGGACCTTACTAAGGCGGCGCCGCCGTCTTCGGTCTCCGAAGCTACGAGCCAACCATTGTTCGTAACTGCAAGCAGGGTCGCTGGCGATTTTTCATCCCCCGTTGGAAAAGCCGGAGCATGCACTAGTAAACGGACGGGATCATTTGAACGTAAGCCTTTTACTAATTCACTACGAAGTGGTTCAGGCGCGTCGGAAACAGTATCGAGCTTAGTGGGAAAGCGTGGGTCAATTTTCATACTCAAAGTTAGCGAGGCTATTCCTTATTCGTGATTTCGTACTATTAGTCGGTAGTCCACTTTGACGCTGCGTGGCAAGTCCTGTCTAAAGGTGATTTGCTAACCATTGGATAACTACCTCCAGCTCAGGAGATTTGCTCTTCGGATTCGAACGCGTCCTCCTTAGACTTTGGGGGGATGTTTGTAGCTAGCCACAAGGTAATCAACAAACGATAGAACAATCAAGCGTATTCATTTTATTTTATAAAGATAGTGCGAAGCATTGGTCCAATGCTTCCCTCAGTTGTTAAGACCGCCAAAGCAAAGGTATTTCACTTCCACGAATTCCTCGATGCCGTAGTGGGAACCTTCACGGCCGAGCCCAGATTGTTTGACACCTCCAAACGGTGCAACCTCGTTTGAGATGAGGCCGGTGTTAATACCCACCATTCCGCATTCTAACCCCTCGGCTGCTCTCCAAATGCGGCCGATATCGCGACTATAAAAGTAGCTCGCGAGTCCGAATTCGGTGTCGTTGGCCATTTGAATTGCTTGCTCATCGGTGTCAAAACGGAACAAGGGAGCTAATGGGCCGAAGGTTTCTTCTCTAGCCACCTTCATTTGAGGAGTCACACCCGCCAATACGGTTGGTTCAAAGAAGGTTTGGCCTAGAGCATGCCGCTTACCGCCCAGGAGGAGGCGGGCACCTTGCGAAATGGCGTCTTGAATATGTTCCTCGACTTTCTCCACTGCAGCCTGGTCGATCAAAGGACCTTGGAGAACGCCTGGCTCGAAGCCATTGCCGACTGTAAGTTTCTTGACTGCGGCCACGAGTTTCTCGGCAAAAGCATCGTAAGCACTCGCTTGGACATAGAGACGGTTAGCGCAAACACAGGTCTGACCGGCATTGCGGTATTTGGAAATGATCGCACCTTCGACAGCGGCATCCAGGTCCGCATCGTCGAAGACGATGAATGGCGCATTTCCACCTAGCTCCAGCGAAAGCTTCTTGATAGTGCTAGCGCTCTGTTTCATGAGCACGCGCCCCACCTCGGTCGAACCGGTAAACGTCACTTTACGGACATCCGGATTAGATGTCATTTCTCCACCAATCTCTTTCGAGCTGCCCGTCAAGACGCTAAAAACCCCGGCTGGGATGCCAGCGCGTTCCGCCAATACCGCAAGTGCCAAGGCCGAAAACGGCGTAGAGCTTGCGGGCTTTGCCACCATGGTACAACCTGCCGCCAAAGCCGGCCCGGCTTTGCGTGTGATCATTGCTGCCGGAAAATTCCAAGGAGTGAGGGCGGCACAGACTCCGATCGGCTCTTTGATGACCACCAGTCGGCGATCATTCCAAGGCGAAGGAATAGTGTCTCCGTAAACGCGTTTTGCTTCCTCGGCGAACCACTCAATAAAGGAAGCAGCATAGGCGACTTCACCTTTTGCTTCGGCCAGCGGTTTACCTTGTTCCGCGGTCATCAGCTTCCCCAGATCTTCGAGGTTTGCCAACATTAATTCATACCACTTGCGCAAAAGACCGCTTCGATCCTTGGCAGGCTTGCGACGCCAGTCGCCCCAGGCGCCCTTCGCCGCTTCGATGGCGCGCCGAGTTTCCGCAGTTCCCATCAGGGGTACGGTACCCAATATCTCCCCAGTGGCGGGGTTGTTGACGTCCAAAGTCGCGCCGTTGTCGGCATCACACCAATGCCCACCGACGTAGGCCTGGCGGCGAAATAGATCCGGATCCTCTAAAGAAAATCTAGTCATTGGTATCAAATCTCCAAGAATTCATTTTATCACATTCACTTTCAAGTGAAAGTGCCGAAATCTGCGAAATATTTTTTTCCTAGGGTCCAAATAATTTTTCTTGACGATGAGATTACGAATGAATTACGAACGAAGGAAGAAAATAATCGTTGTTGCGTAAAATTTTTTCATATGAAAAGCAATCGTAAATTTCAGAGGAAAGCATTGGAAGTGGCTCAGAATTGCCAAGAGGGTCTCTTTAAGGTCGACCCAAGTGTTATAAACAAACGGAGTAACCCCAATTGAGGAACTCCTAATCCGTTCCTGAAAAATGGCCCCGAAGAGAACGCCTTCTACTCCATCGATTTGCCAAAAACGTGCTTAAGACCCGAGGCCCGTCGTGAATCTAACCCAGATGCCACAAACCTGAATGATTAGACGCCTGGGGTAGTGGATTAACTTAGCAAGATCCAGCAAGACTTATGATGACAGAAGAAACAAGAAGAATCAGGGTCGGAATGGTTGGGGGCGGACCGGGCGCGGGGATCGCCGAAACCCATCGGACGGCGATGCGTCTTGACGACAAATGCGTTCTGATTGCGGGCGTCTTTTCGCGGGATGGTGGGAAGTCGCGCGGAGCCGCAAGACTGCTTCGAATCGACCCGGACCGCGTCTATCCCGATTACAGCGTGATGGCGGAAGTTGAATCCAAGCGGGAAAGCGACAGGATCGATGTCGCGGTTATTGTCACCCGAACCAACAGCCACTTTGAGATCGCGAAGAAGTTTCTGCAATCGGGCATCCAGGTGATTTGTGATAAGCCTCTTTGCCTTTCGTTGCCAGAAGCAAAGGAGCTAAAACGCCTTGCCGAAGAGAAAGAACTGATTCTTTGTCTGACGCACAATTATTCCGGTTACGCGATGGTTCGCCATGCTGCGCGGATGGTTCGAAACGGTGATCTTGGCAAGGTGTGCGTCGTTCAGGCTGAACACGCTTCAGGATGGGCCGCCAAGTTGCTGGAAAATCAGGGGCACCCACAGGCGGCCTGGAGAACCGACCCGGCTCTTTCGGGGGATGCGAGCGTTCTTTTCGACTTGGGGACGCACGCTCACCAACTTGCAAGATTCGTGACCGGGCTTGAAGTCACTGAAGTAGCGGCGGAGCTCAACCAGATTGTGCAGGGCCGGGCCATCAAGGACAATGCGAATCTATTGCTTCGATTTTCCAACGGGGCACGAGGGACGCTCTGGGCGTCGATGGCGGCGATTGGCAACGAACACGGTCTTCGGATTCGAGTCTATGGAGATCGAGGCAGTTTGGCCTGGCATCATGAAGATCCTTGTCATTTGCGGTATTGCCCGCTCGATGGTCCACAGCAAATATTGGCGCAAGGAGCTGATGGGCTTTCGGCTGAGGCCAAGCGCTGGACCCGGGCTGGACTGGGTCATCCTGAGGGGTTTTTTGAGTCTTTTGCAAACATCTACACTGAAGTGGCAGAAGCCATTCTGGCAAAATCCGAAGGCAGGGCCTACATAAAAGATGAGCTCGGTTTCCCGGATGCATCCGACGGAGCACGCGGGGTAGCGTTCGTGGAGTCGGCCATGCGCTCTTTCGCGTCTGGAGGGGTCTGGACTGGTGTTGAAGCCATCTGAAGAGGAGCACTCGAAAGAGCAAAAATGGAGGCTCACCGTGTGCCTGAACGTGATGATCGGTAAAAATTGTTAGTTGAATAACGAAAATGACGGTTTCAAAAATTTCCGGGTCACAAGTCAATTTGGGGGTCAGTCCACTGAGTTGGACAAACGACGTACTGGCAGAACTAGGCGGAGATATTCCATTGGAAGTCTGTTTGAAGGATGCGGCAGACAATAGCTATGACGGGGTTGAACTGGGGAGGAAATTTCCGAGGGAAGCCCACGAACTGTTGTCGAAATTGTCTAGCTATGGGCTTCGATTGGCCACTGGGTGGTACTCAGGGTATCTCGCTGAGCGTTCAGTAGAAGCCGAATGGAGGGCGGCCGCAGACCATGTTCAATTGTTGGAGAGCTGTGGTTGTCAGGTTCTTGTCTATGGTGAGTGCGGAATGATGGAAGGCGATTCCCCTTGGGACGAGCCCCTGAGTCGAGGGACTAAACTCAAATCAATCGACTTGCCAGCGTACGCGGAGAGGCTCACAGAATTCTCCGTCGGGCTGAATAAACGAGGCATCAAGCTGGCGTACCACTACCATTTGAAGATGCTAGTCGAGACGGCGGAAGAAATCGCCGCTTTTTGTCAGGCCGCGCCCCCGGAGGTTGGGCTTCTTCTGGACACTGGCCATGCTTACGCTGCCGGCGCGGATTACGGCGAAATTCTCCGGCGCTTTGGAGATCGAGTGGTGCACATTCATCTCAAGGACGTTCGTCGCGATGTCCTGGATTGGGCACGCAAAAATGATGTGACTTTTAATTCCGCGATCAGGGAAGGGCTCTTTACCGTCCCGGGTGACGGCAATGTCGACTTTACAGAAATCGGCAAATTTATTCGGTCATCCGGGTATAGCGGGTGGGTGGTAGTAGAGGCGGAACAAGACCCAGCCAAAGCGGCACCGCGGATCTATACGGAGAAAGCCTACCAGTACGTTAAGAATCTCCTCTTCTAATCAAACACCTTAAAAGGTACAAAATGATAAAATCTTTAAACATTGGATTGGTTGGCTCGGGCTTCATGGGGCAAGCCCATACGGACGCTTATCGGCGGGCCGGAATGTTGTATCGCAATCTGCCCTGCATCCCAGTCTTGTACGCCATTGCGGATCAAAACGATTCATTAGCGGAAGAAGCCCGACGGAAACTGGGATTTGGCAAGGCTTACGGCGACTGGCGGCGTTTAATTGAAGACCCTGACGTGCATGTGGTCGACATCACGACACCGAACCATCTGCACGTGGATGTGGCCTTAGCTGCGCTCGAGGCGGGCAAACATGTTTACTGCGAAAAGCCGATGGCCGTGAAGGTCGAAGATGCGCAGCGAATGGCCGCTGCGGCCAAGAAAGCGGGCGTTAACACGCTCGTAGCCTTCAACAATGTGAAAACGCCGGCCGCGCTAGTGGCCAAGCAAATCATCGATCGGGGCGAAATCGGCGAACCAGTACGCTTCCGCGGGAGATTCGACCAAGGCTTTTTCAACGACCCGTTGTTGCCGTGGTCCTGGCGCTGTTCGAGAGACCTTGCGGGGACTGGAGCGTTAGGCGACCTCGGCGCACATACGGTTTCAGTAGCTCAGTTCCTGATCGGCGACATTACTGCGGTGTCGGCCCAGGCTCAGACGGTATTTAAAGAACGTCCCGTGCCAGATTTCGATGCCGGCTACGGCAGCAAGGCGACGGCAGACGCGAAAAAACGTATCGTGGAAAATGAGGACCAGATCCAGTCCATGGTAAAATTTTCTTCCGGAGCCGCCGGCGTGATTGAAGCGTCTCGGATTTGTGCCGGACGGGTATTTGGAGTGTTCTGGGAGATCTCCGGAACGGAGGGTACCATCGTCAATAACGGGGAAAGATTCAATGAGCTTCAGGTTTTTCGGATGAGAGATGAAAAGCGCGACCGAGGCTTTACCACCATCTATTGCGGTTCACAAGTTCCGCAGTACGCGGCTTTCTTTGGCTTTGATTTTGCCGGCGGCGGCCTCGGGTATTTTGACATCAAGGTATTCGAAGTGCACGACCTCGTCCAAGGCATCGGCCGAAATGAGCACTGCTTTCCCGATTTTGAGTTTGGCGCCAGAAATCAAGAAATCCTTGAGGCCGTAGACCGGTCGGTTCGCTCCGGGGCGTGGGTATCGACCAATCCTTAATCCCTTTATGCAACGTGTTCTAAACCCCAGACACTATGAGCGGGCTATCGAACCCGCCGATTGAGCTACTTCGGACCAGCTTTCGGGGGCCTGCTAACCAGGCAGGCGCTGGTTCGAAGACTATTTAGAGACAGAAAACCTCGACGTCTCGTGAGCCAAAGTGCTCGCGAAATTTCAAGGCTGAATTGTCAAACGAAGAAGAACTATGAGTAACAAGATAGATTATCACGAACTGGAAGTACTTGCTCAGAGAGGACGTTGGCTGGCGATCAGCACCGTGGCGGGAAGCGGCGCCGGGCACGTGGGTGGGCCGTTCTCGGCGATGGACATGCTGATCGCGCTCTATTTTCGCGTCATGAATATCAGGCCGGAAGAACCGCGATGGACCGAACGGGACCGGTTTATTCTTTCCAAAGGGCATTCTTCCATCGGTCAGTACGCGGTGATGGCGCTGCGAGGATTTCTCCCTCTTGAAGAGCTCAAAACCTTTGATAAAGGTGGATCTCGGCTGCAGGGTCATCCGGATGTGACGAGGCTTCCAGGCCTGGATACTTCGACGGGGTCTCTTGGGCAGGGGCTATCGGTCGGCTTGGGCTTCGCCCTGGGTGCCCGGATGCGAGGTCAGAAGTTTCATACCTTTGTCATGCTCGGGGATGGCGAATTGCAGGAGGGGATGGTTTGGGAGGCCTTGCACATCGCACCGAGATACAAGCTCGGAAACCTGACCGCTATTCTGGACTGGAATGGCCTGCAGCAGTTCGGTTGGGTGCTTGCCATCAATGAACAGCATCGGGGCGACCGCCGTGACCCGTGGTCTGGGATAGATTTGCGAGGTATATTCGAAAAACTTGGCTGGCGTTGTCTCGAGATTGACGGGCACGACTTCTCGCAGATCGTCCCGGCCTTGGAAAACGCCAAGGCGTCGGGAGATTCCGATCTGCCAACGATGATCATCGCCCACACGATCAAAGGCAAGGGAGTGCACTTCACGGAAGGTAAACATGAATGGCATTCCAAGATCGCGACTAAAGAGGAGCTTAAAATTGTCGCGGCGGAACTTGGCATTGTGGAGGCGGGAATATGAAGGCATTACGAGATGTGTTTGGCGATACGCTGGTCTCCCTGGGTTCGAGCGATCCGAACGTCGTCGTCTTAGATGCAGATTTGGCGAATTCGACGAAGGCAGATAGGTTTGCGAAGATGTATCCGGGCAGATTTCTGCAAATGGGAATCGCGGAGCAAAACTTTGTCGGCGTAGCGGTCGGGCTCGCCTCGCTGGGGTATGTGCCGTGGCTATCTACATTCACGGTCTTCTTCACCCATCGGGCTCTTGATCCGATTCGGATGTTAGTTGCCCAGACCCATGCGAATGTGAAGATCGGCGCGGCGTATGCCGGAGTGATGACGGGACTTACGGGCAAGACGCACCACGATGTCCAGGATCTGGCGATTATGCGTGCGATGCCCGACATGACGGTCGTGGCTCCCGCCGACGCGATCGAAGGCGAGGCCATCATTCGTTGGGCTACCGAACACGAGGGACCGGTGTATGTGCGTCTGGCACGAGATGCCTCTCCTAACGTTTTTGATGAGCAGTATCGCTTTGTGCCTGGCAAGACGATTTCACTGAAAGAGGGCAGTGATGTGTTGCTGATTTCCACCGGTCCGCAAAGCGTCCGTTGTCTTCAGACGGCTGAGTTGCTCCACGGCCAGGGAATTTCCGCCGGGGTTTTGCATCTGCCGTCGATCAAGCCGGTCAACAAAGAAGAAATCGTAAGTGCAGCCGAGAAGGCCAAGGTGGTGGTCACTGTGGAAGAGCACACCATTTACGGTGGGTTGGGCGGTTTGGTGGCGGAAGTTCTATCGGAGGCCTCGCCGCGGCGGGTCATCCGTTTTGGGATCGAGGACCGTTGGGGAGAGTCGGCGCCAAACGATTACCTGCTGGATCTATTTCAAATGTCGGCGCCCCGGTTGAGCGAGCGAATCCAAAAGCTAGTTGGATAATTGCTATGCTAGGGAACACCTAGATTTGGGTTGTATATCACCGGCGATTACCCGTCCGGATACTGATTTTCGAAACCAGGATGAGTTCGGAGAAAACGGACGATTACGGCTTAAGATCGTTCTCCAAAACCCTCGCCGCAAAACCCATGATGTCACCAAGTCTCTCCGATTTCCAACGCCTCTCCGCTGAACTGGAAGGCGTGCTGCATTTGGACGCAACCACGCGGACGCTCTATGCGACCGATGCGTCCGTGTATCGCGAGATGCCGCAGGCTGTCGCACTGCCTAAAAGCGAGGGAGATATTTGCAAACTCATCCGCTTTGCGGGTGAGCACGGCACATCGCTCATACCGCGCACGGCAGGCACGTCGCTTGCCGGGCAAGTCGTCGGAGCGGGCATCGTGGTGGATGTGTCGCGCCACTTGACTCGCATTTTAGAGATCGACGCGGTGCGACGCCGGGTGCGTGTTCAACCCGGCGTCGTCCGTAATGAACTTAATCTAGCTCTTGCTCCTCACGGACTTTTTTTTGCGCCCGAAACCTCCACGCAGAACCGTTGTATGATCGGAGGCATGGTCGGCAACAACGCCTGCGGTGCCAACTCCGTTGTCTATGGCAGTACCCGCGAGCATCTCGTATCGCTGCGCGCAGTGATGAGTGACGGGTCGATAGCCGAATTTGGTTCGCTCTCAGCGGTAGAATTTTCAGCAAAATGCTCCGGCGACACACTCGAGGCTGCGGTCTACCGCGAGATTAACAAACTGCTCGGGGACGCCGGTAATCGCGCAGAGATTTCCCGCGAGTTTCCAAAACCATCTGTACACCGCCGCAACACTGGCTATGCGCTCGACTTGCTTGCCGCCTGCGCGCCGTTCACCCCAGATGGCCCATCCTTTAATTTCTGCCGACTGCTTGCCGGCTCCGAGGGGACGCTCGCGTTCTCAACAGAGATCACGTTGGCCTGCGAACCGCTGCCACCGCGTGAGACCGCCCTCCTCTGCGTGCACTGTGCGACGATCGATGAGGCTCTCCGGGCCAATCTGGTGGCGTTACGTCACGCGCCGCGTGCTTGCGAGCTGATGGACGACAACATCCTGGAATGCACCAAGGCGAATCTTGAGCAGCGACAGAATCGCTTTTTTGTACAAGGAGATCCCGGCGCCATTCTCGCAGTCGAGTTAGCCGCTGAAACACGTGAGGAGGTCTCTGTCGTCGCCGCGCAACTTGAGGCCGAATTGCGCGCTGCCGGCCTCGGGTACCATTATCCTGTCGTTTGGGGCGCAGATCAGAACCGCGTGTGGAATCTGCGCAAAGCTGCACTAGGCTTGCTTGCGAACATACCCGGAGACGCCAAACCAGTGGCCGTGATTGAGGATACCGCCATCGACCCACGGGACCTGCCGGCGTTCGTGCGAGACTTCGACGATATCCTCGCTCGCCATGGCCTCTCTGCCGTACATTATGCTCACGCCGGTTCGGGAGAACTCCATCTGAGGCCAATCCTGAACCTAAAGGATCA
>Ga0210405_10003462_pt1 | contig 15474 bp, 13 predicted proteins | sample IncBWH11MmetaG_FD_155492 | JGI IMG/M metagenome (GOLD analysis project Ga0210405, IMG submission 155492) | Forest soil microbial communities from Barre Woods Harvard Forest LTER site, Petersham, Massachusetts, United States - Inc-BW-H-11-M | ecosystem: Environmental > Terrestrial > Soil >... | reverse complement strand
GGACTTCAGACCTCGGACCTCGGGCTTCAGGCATAAGGCTTCAGGCATCAGGTGCGTGCCTACTGGGCTTGTCTAGATTTCCTCCGCCTCTAATTTTCTGACGTCATCCCGTGCGGAGCGAGGGACCTGGCGTGCAGTGGCGGCGAACCAGAGTCGAATGTACGTGTATTGACAGTGTATCCACAAATATGTATACTCACTGTGAGTACGGATAATGGGCGCTATGAGAGCCACGACCAAGGCGAACAAGAACCGCGAGGAAACCATCAATCTCCGAGCCTCTTCCGGACAGAAGACTCTGATCGACCGCGCCGCCAGCGCGTTGGGACGCAACCGCTCCGAGTTTATGCTTGAAACCGCCTGCCGGGAAGCCGAGAGCATCTTGCTTGACCGCCGTTACTTCGCGATTCCCGAAGAGGAGTTCCGGCAGTTCACCGTCATGCTCGACACGCCTCCGGCCGCCAATCCGCGGCTAGCGCGCTTGCTCAAGACCCGCGCGCCCTGGGATAAATGAGCGTTCCCGCTCCCCGCCTAAGACCGCCCGAAAAAATCTCGCCCAACCACGAGCTCACGCAATTTCAATCCGGAGAGCCCGCCCTCGATGACTGGCTGCGAAAGCGCGCCCTGCAAAACGAGGAGACCGGAGCCTCCCGGACTTACGTGGTTTGCCTCGGCAAACGAGTGGTGGGCTACTATGCGCTCGCCACAGGTGCCATTGCTCACATTGCTGCGCCGGGCCGAGTGCGTCGCAATATGCCCGACCCGGTGCCGGTGATGGTCATCGGACGGTTGGCGGTCGACCAGACCATGCAAGGCGAGGCCATTGGTCCTGCTCTTCTCCGCGATGCCATCCTGCGTACGGTGCAAGCCGCCGATATCGTTGGCATTCGCGCGATCCTGGTACACGCCATCTCCGAACGCGCCAAACGGTTTTACGAGAAGTGGGGATTCGTGCCCTCACCGGTGGAACCGATGACCCTGATGATCACCATCGCAGAGGCGCAAAGAATGCTGAGTACGTACGGATGAAACAAGTTGGGCTAAAAACCGAGTTCCACGCTTGTACAATCGGTTTCGACGCGAATTAGAGATGAGAAAATTGCGGGACGGAAAATTCGGGGACGAAGATGGGGGAAAAGCCGGAACGGTCACTTAGTTTTGTCGCTTGAAGCTAGACGCCTAAACCCCAGCCCCGATCCCGAGCAACTCCTCCCACGGGCAGGGCTCATCCTTGAACTTCTGCACCGCGGCTTGGCCGTTGCGGATCCAGACTACTTTGAACTTGGCCTGGCGGTGATTTTGCTCGACGAATAAGCCATCGCCACAGCGCAGCGGGTATTCGATCCCGGTGATCAGCGCACCGCTGACGCTGAGGCTGCGGGCAATCGCGTCCTGGGCGAACAGTTCGCCGTGAGCGTCTACCCCCGCGATGCGTACCTGGACCTCGGACGGGACGCGCGGCTCTCGGCGACGCTCCATTCCTACGAGGATGAACGAAACGGCCGTCAGCTTCAGTGACACGGGCTCTGCGAAACAAATTCCCGATTACGAAAGTCATGCCCAGTCCATTCGTGTCCCGATTCTGCAAACCCTTCCCACTCTTAGCGGGGTACAATGAGCTTTACTTCCCGAAAGGAAATTTCGACCCCAAGGCGGGTTCCCGAGGTCTGACGCCCGAGGTCCGAAGCCCGATTTCCGATGTTCGGTCGCGACGAAAAAGTTTCGCCCATCCGCCTCACCGCGGTGCAGTACATCATCCTGGTCATCTTCTTGATTCTGGCCTACGGATTATGGCGGCTGCAGGTGGTGCAGAGCGACTTCTACGCCTCGCTGGCGGAAAAGAACCGCGTGCGCAACGTTCCCATCCTCGCGCCGCGCGGCAAGATACTCGACCGCGAAGGCCGGATGATCGTCGATAACTATCCTTCGTTCACTGCGCTGCTGTTGCGCGATTCCACCCGCGACCTGATGGCGGACTCTGACTTGATTGCTCATGGATTGCATATTGATCCCGATGAAATGCGGGAGCGCATCCGCAAGTTCGCCAGCATGCCGCAGTACCAGCCGATCTATTTGAAAGACGACATCACGCCCGATGAGCTGGCGTTCATTGAGTCGCACAAGAACGAGTTGCCGGAGCTCGAAACCATCATGGCGCACCGGCGTTTGTATCCGCGCAACGGGTTCATGGCGCACTTGATCGGATACGTCGGCGAAGTCAGCGAGCAGATGCTGAACCAGCCGCGCTGGGAGTTCAACAACCCCGGCGATGTGGTGGGACAGTCGGGCGTCGAGCTGCAGTACAACGACATCCTGATGGGAAAGAATGGATTCCGCCGCGCGATTGTGAACAGCAAAGGCAAAGAAGTAGGACGTTTGGATGAGACTCCCGCAGCGCCTGGCAAGCAACTCAAGCTAACCGTCGATCTTGATTTACAGATCGCCGCCGAGCAGGCGCTCGAAGGGAAGAATGGAGCGGTCGTCGCGATGGATCCGCGCAACGGTGAAATTCTGGCCATGGTGAGCCGGCCGACTTTCGATCCTAATGACTTTGCCGTGCACATTTCGAAAGACGAGTGGAACCAGCTGGTGAACGATGAGAACCACCCGCTGCTGAACAAAGCCATCCAGGCGCAACTCGCTCCGGGTTCGGTATTCAAGATCATCATGGCAACGGCGGGCATGCAGGAAGGCATTGCCGAAGACATGCACGTAACCTGCAACGGCGGCGCGACGTTCTACGGGCGTTACTTCAAGTGCTGGGTGCTGGCGGAACATCGTACCCATGGCGTGGTCGATATCAGCAAAGCGATTTATCAATCGTGCGACGTCTTCTTTTATACGCTCGCTGAAAAGCTGGGCATCGACCGCATTGCCAAGTACGCGACCATGTTGGGTCTTGGACAGAAGACGGGCATTGATCTGCCTCAGGAAGTCACGGGCGTCATGCCGTCGGAAGAGTGGAAGATCCGCAACTTCAAGCAAAAGTGGTACGCGGGAGAAACGATTTCGGTTGGCATCGGACAGGGCGCGGTGGCCACGACACCTATCCAGTTGGCCCGCGCCATTGGCGGCATCGCCAGCGGCGGAGTGTTGCACCGTCCGCATGTCGCGTTTCCCGAACAGCTACCGCCGGGAAACATCGTTCCTATCGCAAAAGATAACGGAGAAGTGAAAGTCGAAATCGACCCCAAAAGCTGGGAGATCATCACCGACGCGATGGCGAACGTTGTCTCTCCGCTGGGAACCGCCAACAGCGCGCACTTGCAAGGCATCGATTTTGCCGGCAAGACAGGAAGCGCGCAGACCATTTCGAACGCGTTGAAAGCGAAGATCGCCAACGGCAAAACGAAGTTCAAGGATAACGGCTGGTTCGTCGGAGTAGAGCCACGCAGAAATCCCGAGATTGTGGTCTGCGCACTCTTAGAAGAAGGCGAGCACGGATATTTGGCCGCGCGCGTGGCGTCCCAGGTGATCAAGGCTTATGTAGAGAAGCAAAGGCGCCAGCCCACAAAGATGGCGGTGAACAACGGTAAGGTCGAGATTGGCGCGGTCTGGAACGCGCCCAACGCCGATGGCGAACAAGAGACGCTGCATGGTGGGCGGATGCTAGTTGAAGTTAAAAAACGGCAAGCCCCGCTGGCAACGCCAGCGCCTGTGAATTAGCTCCGAAGATCAAGAGCTTGAACCGCAGGGGACGCGAAGAAGGGCCGCAGAGAACGCAAAGAAAAACTGTTTCAGAGCGGATTTCGCATAAGGGCATAAGGTAGAGAGCGTTTTGACCAACGACCAACGACGTGTTTAACCTGACGACCGACAACTGAAGACTGACGACTGATGTCCAGATACGTGTCATTCCGCGATTTCGACTGGGTGCTGTTCATCTTTGTGCTGCTCATTTGCGGCGTGGGAGTGGTTCAGATTCATAGCGCTACCGAGCACACCAAGTTCGCTGGCGCGCACATCAAGCAGATCTATTGGGTGGTTGGTGGCGTGGCAGCCATGTTTCTGGTGAGCCTGCTCAATTACCAGGCCGTGCTTGATCAGGTGCATTGGATGTACATTGCGTCGATCGCTTCGCTGATGTCCGTCATGATCTTCGGGCAGAAGTACTTAGGGGCGCGCCGCTGGATCAAATTGCCCGGCGGACAACACTTCCAACCATCAGAATGGGTGAAGTTGATCCTGATTCTCGCGGTGGCGAAGTATTTCGCGGACTTGCACCAGAAAGAGTTGTCGTGGCCCGACTTCTTCAAAGCCGGGGCCATCGTTGGCGTTCCCATGCTTATGGTGTTGAGGCAGCCCGACTTAGGCACGGCCCTGACCTATCTTCCTATCGCCATCATGGGCCTGTTTCTGGGCGGATTGCACTGGAAGCAGGCAGCAATTGTCATCCTTGCAGGAGGACTAATGATGCCGCTGGCGTGGCATGTTTTGAAGCCTTACCAGCGCGAGCGGTTAGTGAGTTTCATGGAACCGGAAGCGGACAGTCAGGGTTCCGGCTATCAGGTGATTCAGTCTTTAATTGCAGTAGGTTCGGGGGGGATCTGGGGTAGTGCGGAGGGGTCGCAAACGCACCTGGCTTTTCTTCCGGTGCCGCAAACCGATTTTATTTTCGCGGCGTTATCAGAAGAGCACGGTTTTGTGGGCGCTCTGGGAGTATTGCTGTTATACTTCATCGTGCTGATGCGTTTGACCCAGAACGCTCAAACAGCGCCCGACCGCGCTGGAACGTTCGTGGTGATGGGTGTGGTGGCTGTGCTTAGCTTCCACATACTGGTCAACGTCGGCATGGTGGTCGGTTTTATGCCGGTCACGGGAATTCCCCTGCCATTAATGAGTTACGGCGGGTCTTCGGTCCTGTTCATGTTTCTAGCGCTGGGCATTGTAATGAATGTCAGGATGCGCCGCTTCGTGAATTAGCAGGAAGAAGAAGGCAGGGAGGCTGGCCGCACTTGCCATACGCGGCTAAACCAAGATTACGAGCACCCTCGCGTTAAGAGGGTATTTACCGGCTGAGGCAACGGAGGCCGGACAGGATTGAAGCTAAGGCGTTAACGGGCGGGTAACGGCCCCCTCGGATCCAGAAGGATCGAGAGAGCGGTCACAAACCTCGTTGAGCGCAAACTGCGATAAGTGGAAAAGATTCCTAAGCTTGTACGACGAAGCAGGTCGCGGAGGGAACTCCGAGGCCCCAGTCGTGCCCTACCCGGGCGAGCTATCGCTGGCGTCAGTCCTTCCTGTCTCGCACTGTCTCCGATCCGGTGAATTCCGCGGCCGTGGAACGGCCCGGAACCGGAGTTTCAATGACAAGAGAATTGTTTGTGTCTTCTACCCCGCATGAAACCAAAGTGGGGCTGGTTGAAGACGACCTGCTCGCGGAAATCTACCTCGAGCGCGAAAACGAATACACCCTGGCGGGATCCATCTACAAAGGACGAGTAACCCGCGTGCTTCCCGGCATGCAATCGGCGTTCGTGGACATCGGCCTAGAACGAGACGCTTTCCTCTACGTTTCTGACTTCATGGAAGTGGAAGAAGGCGACGAGGTCGAGGAGATTCCCACCAACCGGCCCGTCACGACGGAGCCAAGATCAGAACCAAGATCAGAACAAAGAACGGAACAAAGATTCGAACGACCGCAACCGACGGCGCAGCCAGTCGCAACGGCGGGCTCACCTCTGGTGATCGAGGGCCCGGACTTTCCCGAAGAAGGCGAAGCCCAGACGGAGGAGCAAGCCGAGGCAGCGCCGGGAAATACGGAAAACGGCGGAGAGCAACAGGAAGGCCGTGGAGGGAACTGGCGCAATCGCAGGCGACGTCGCGGACGCCGCGGCGAGCGCATGCCGGAGTCGAAGTTTGCGCGTCCCGCGGAGCCGCAGCGCGATGCTGCGCGCAATGAACGGAACGAGCGCCCCGAGCGTAGTGATCGACCAGAGCGCAGCGAGCGGCCCGAGCGGCCGGAACGGAATGACCGCAGCGACCGGGGAGACTACGGTCCGCCGCCGGGATATCAGCCGATCCTGTTGCCGGGAGAGTCGATTTCGAAGTACGCGCGCATGGCGCAGAAGTCAGCCGCGCCAGCGGCTTACGGGTCACAAGGACAAGCGACAGGAACACAGCCAGCGCGAATTCCTTCGGTTGCCGAGAATTTTCCTGAAGATGAACCCTTGTTCTCAAAGACTGAAACTCAAGTCTCAGCGGTCGCTCCCGTGGTCGACAGTCGCGAAGATTTGCCGGCCGCTGTCGAAGTTCACGAGGAATCGCGCAATGACGCCTGGGATCGCGAGCAGAAACGGCTTCACGAGATGAATGTCGCCGCCGTTTTCGGCGGCAGCGAAGTCACCGAAGATGACGACGATCAGACGGAAGAAGTCCTGACGGCGATTCCGGAGATTTCGGATCAAGTTCCTGCAGCGCCGGTTGCGTCCTCAAGTTCCGCCGGAACCATGGAAGAAGAGGAGATCGAAGAGGAAGAAGCCGATCTCGCGCACTACGCGGAAGATCCCGAGGAAGACGACGCCTTCGAGGAGTTGGAAGAAGAAACCCATGCCGCCGGAGATTTCCACGAACAAGCGACCCACGAGATTGCCGCATCTGCAGAGTCGGTAGTCGAAGGAATCGCACCAGCAGAGCCACTCGCCGAGGGAGTCGAGTTAGACGAAGCTGCGGCCGAAGCGGCCGCGGAAGAAGAAGAGGACGCCGAGATTGAAGAAGCGCAGGCCGAAGCCGAGGCATTGCTCGATGCGGAAGCGCGCGGTAACGGATCGGTCGATGCTCGCGTGGAAGTCAGAGCGCCGGCCGCCACTGCGGGCTACACGCAGCGCGCGCCTCGTCCGGGCTTCGATCGACGAGGCGGAGGAGGGCAGCGCGGACGCCGCGGTGGACGCCGCTTCCAGCGCCAGCGCGCTCCACAACCGGTGCCGCAAATCAGCGATCTGCTGAAAGAAGGACAGGAAGTGCTGGTCCAGATTGCCAAGGAGCCAATTGGCAAGAAGGGCGCGCGCATCACGAGTCACATCGCGTTGCCCGGACGCTTCCTGGTTTACATGCCGACGGTGAATCACACCGGGGTGTCGCGCAAGATTTCCTCCGAAGAAGAGCGGCAGCGACTGAAGCGCATCATTCTGAGCGAACGTGAGAACGGACATGGCGGGTTCATCGTCCGCACGGCTGCGCAGGGGGCCAACGAAGAAGAGTTGCGGGCGGATATCCGCTTCCTGAAAGGGTTGTGGAACGAAATCAAGAGCCGCTCCGAAAACGGCAAGGCTCCGGCGCTGATCTATCACGATCTGAACGTGGTCGAGCGCGTGTTGCGCGATCAGGTCACGTCTGATTTCTCGGCCATCTGGGTCGACAACGAGCAGGAATACGAGCGCATCCTGCGCTTCGCCAACCGTTTCCAGCCGGCATTGGTTCGGAGAGTGAAGCTCTATACCAAAGAGACTCCGCTGTTCGAGCAGTTTGGGTTGAGAGATGAAATTGATAAAGCGCTCAAGTCGAAAGTCTGGCTGAAGAGTGGCGGATACATCGTGATCAACCAGACCGAAGCGCTGGTGGCGATCGACGTTAACACCGGAAAGTATGTCGGCAAGACTTCGCGCCTCGAAGACACGATTGTCAAAACCAACGTCGATGCCATCAAGGAAATCGTGCGGCAGATACGGCTGCGCGATCTGGGCGGCATCATCATCATCGACTTCATTGACATGGACGAGCGGCGCAACCGCCAGAAAGTGATGCAGGCTCTCGAAGAGGCGCTGCGCAGCGATCGCGCTCCGTCGAAGGTTCTGCAGTTTAACGACTTCGGACTGGTGGCGATCACTCGCAAGCGCGTGAAGCAGTCATTGGAGCGCACCATCGGATCGCCGTGTCCGTATTGCCAATCCACGGGATTCGTAAAGTCCGTGACCACAGTTTGCAACGAGATCTATCTCGAGATGCGGAAGATCGCGAAGCATCTAGAACACTCGGATGTGATGTTGCGCGTGAATCCGGAAGTGGCCAAAGTGCTGAAGGCCAACAATGGCAAGGCCCTGATCGAGATGGAAGAGATGACCAAGAAAACCGTGATCGTGAAGAGCGATCCGGCCCTGCATCAGGAGCAGTTTGATATCACCTAGCTTTTAGCTCTTGGCTCTTAGCTTTTAGCCGGGCTTCGCGCCCGGCTTTTGCTTTTAGGGTTTGACGGACGGGAACATCCGAATGAAAACCGCAGAGGACGCCGAGGACGCAGGGAGTTACTTAACAAAAAATCTCTGCGTCCTCGGCGTCCTCCGCGGTTTTCATTACGAATCGTCCTCCCGAGTGCAGCGAGGGATCTGGCGGGGGGCAAGGATGGGCCCTCCGCACAAGATCCTTCGCCGCTTGATAGCTGCTCAGGACGACATCGCAAGGAATAGACGCGCGTCGGCGCCAGATGTCACTACGGTTCGTAGACTGCGCTGCCGTACCCTTGCTGGCGGGCGGCGTCTTGCATCTCGGATAGCTTTTTCTGCGCGGTGTCGAGTTGTCCCTTCATCTGTTCAACTTCCTGCTGTTTTTGTTTCTGATGTTCGTTCCATTCGACGCATCCGGCAACGCAGTTACCCGGCGCGAACTGGATGGACTTGTTGAGATCGTCCATATTTTTCTGCAGCGAATCGACCACGCTCTTCTGCGCTTGAATCTTCGATTTCCACTCGTCGGCGGATAATTTTCCCTGTGACGCGGGGGCCGCAGAGTCAGAGTCCGCATGATTTTTGGTTTCGGACGAAGTCATGTCGGAAGTGGTTTGCTCCGGCATTTCGTCTTCGGTGATGACTCGAGCGGGCTTGGTTGCGGCAGGCTTGGCCTGAGCGTCGCTACTCTGCGTGTCTTTCGCCTGTTGTTTCTTCTGCCGCGCCTGACGCGCGACGTCGCCTAACGAAGGCTGGTCTTGCGCGTATCCGGTGGCAACGAGCAGCGCGGCTCCGGTGAGCACGAGAAGGCAGCTTCGAACTTGGTTGTGCATGAGAACTCCCTTGTGGACGTTTGAGGGAGGCGGCCAGGGAAAGGATATCCGGGAAGGCCCAGGGGGCCGAGGTTACGTTAGTGCAAGGGCTGTGGGGGCAGTGGTGAGCGAAATTGCCCGCTGACAACAGTTGTCTCGTCGTCAAGTTCAAGTTGCAGTAAACTCTGCAACATGGTCGGCTACCGCAGAACCCATCGCTATCCCTACGGAACGCCGTTCCCGCTCATTCTGCTCGGCATTGCGACGGCTGTTCTCCTGCTCTCTTGGGTGTTTCTCGTTCCCGGCCATTGGCCTCGCGCCATCGGTATCATTGCCGTTTTTCTTGTACTTACCTTTATCAATGCGAAACTGCACACACGTTATGAGCACACCGGGCAGGCTGTGCGAATTCCGCGATCGAGAGTCGTTACTCGGTTTCCTCATCGCTTACCCGTCCCGATGCTGGCGGCTCGCTTAGCATTCTTTCTCACGGTCACAACGATGGTCGTATTCGATGTGGCTCCGATTGCTGATTCGAAGGCGAGAATCGGAATTATCGCGTGTGTATTCAGTTTGATTGGTATCGCTGTTCTAAACCTTGTACTCGAACGTCACTATAGTAAACACTGGGGTCGCTAAGAAAGTGGATGTGTCGAGTAATAGGAAAGCTCATGCGTGACGAGTTACGTGTCGGCGGTGTCAGTTGGCGATAAATCCCTACCACCCTCACTTGGAGGTTTCGATTGGAAAATCCTAAACTGGGCGTTCCGCGTTCGCCTGAGCGAATGACGGTGCAAGGTGTTTATTTCCTAGGGGAACAGGACGGGCCGTCCGAGCAAGAATTAAAGAACAAACTGGGAATCCTCTTTGGTCAACTCCGGCTGGTGAACATCGCATATTTGGCGGTGGTTCGATACGGTGAAGCGGTATCGCCGAATGTTGCGTTGTGCGTTCGCGGTCAGCCCGGCCAGAATCGGATGTTTGCGGAACGTGTCGGTAGGGTTTTTGCCGCAATTTTCGGTAGCCATGAACACCTTGATGTGATTTGGCTAACGCCGGACCAGGAGACCAGTCTCGCAAAAGTGTGTCGTCACTTCTACAAAGCAAGGTGACCTTCCTTATCTCCGTAGGAGTGTCAATTGATAAAACATCCTCTATTACAATCGTTATACTTCGGTGCATGCATCACGCCTCTGTTAGTCCCGCGCCTTCCTCGCTCGTCTCACCCCCTGCTGGTCTTTTCTGAATCCCGGGGAAATTCTTGTCTTTGAGGTCCGTGCGTGAAACGAACGCTGCTGGCGGTGTCTTTGTTGATCCTCGCGTTGTTTGCGGTTGTTCTGGGCATGATTCGTGTCAAACCGGTCGAGGCTCAAGGTCCTGCCGATTGGCCGCAGTGGGGAAGGACGGCGCAGCATAGCGGCTTCAGTCCTGCCGTGGGACAGAGTCCGAACAGCCAGCTCGCCGATATCACGTTCGATCCGTTTGTGACTCAGGAACAAGCCGAAGCAGGCGGAGAGTTGCTGGCGCACTACCAGGCTCCGCTAGTGGATGGCAGCAACGTTTTCATCGAATACAAGACGGGGACGTATGTTTCCTGCCAGCCGCCGGGATCAGGCAAGCCATTTCCTTGCGGGCCCGACGATTGGAACGCTGAGATCTGGAACGAGCGGGCATTCACCTGGCAAGGGACGTCTCTGGTCGAGTCGTGGAACTTTCAGAGCGATTGGAAGCCCGAGCCGAACGGCGCTTTGGGCGGTTGGGAACCGGTATTTCACGCGGCTCTGGGCGGCGGTTTCGTTTACGTACCAGGATTTGCGGGATCGATTTACAAGCTGAATGAGTCCGACGGCACGCAGGTAGCGCAGTACAAGCCCTTCTCGACCGACGATCCCAATAGTTACGTATCGGGCCCATTGACCATTGATCCGCGAGGAAATGTTTATTACAACATCGTGAAGTTCAATCCGGCCAACCCTTGGGGAAGCGATGTGCTCGGAGCGTGGCTGGTGAAAGTCAGCCCGCAGGGTGTAGTTCACAAGGTGAGTTACAAGACGCTGGTGCCGGGTGCGCCGACCACTTGCGGAGGGCGTCCATGTGGCTCGCAGCGGCCTGGCATCAACATCGCACCCGCGGTTTCGGCCGACGGCAAGACCGTGTACACCGTCAGTCTCGGACACTTTGCTCCTGACTTCGGCTACATGGTTGCCGTCAACAGCAACTTAACCGCGAAGTGGCAGACGCCGATTCATGGACTGGTGAGCGGTGCCGATCCGCTGGTGTCCGATCAATCTTCTTCGACTCCAAGCGTGTTTCCGGATGGCAGCGTAGCGTATGGAACTCTTGATTTCAAGGACTCGCGCGGTTATTTGCTCAAGTTCGACTCGACGGGAAACTACGTCACCAACTTCGATTTCGGATGGGATTCGACGCCCGCATCGTTTTCGTCGGGCGGATCGTACTTCGTGGTGATCAAAGACAATCATTACGGCAGCGGCCCATACTATGTCACGGAACTTGACTCGAACCTGGTGCCGCAGTGGAAGTTCAAGAGTCCAACGAACTTTGAATGGTGCGTGAACGCTCCCGCGGTCGATTCCACGGGCACGGTGTACGCCAACAGCGAAGATGGCAATGTTTACGTTATCAATCCTGACGGGACGCTGAAGGGGAAGATCTTCTTGCGCAAGGCGATTGGCGCGGCTTACACACCGGTGGCGCTGGGCCGGGATGGTAAGATCTACACCGAAAATGACGGCGACATGTTTGTCATCGGCCAATAGAGCCTAGCGGCCGTCATCATCTCAGTGGGGAGTGGCGTAGATGGCGACCGCGAGCATCATCATCTTGAGCAAGCAGGGAACTCTTCCTCCGGTCACGACTGTGAATGGAAGTCCCGTGACGCTGTTTTCCTACACCTTGCCCGGAGGCTCGCTGGGAGCGACTGACGAGATCTGGGTGCAGACCGCGTTCAAACACACCACCGGAAGTACCAGCACCGCTTACAGCTTTGCTTTTGGACCAACATCGGTTGTCGTGAATACCTCAGCGGGAGCGGGGACCTCGGGCTGGGACGTTCACGTCAGCAACTTCGGGGCAACGAATTCGCAGATCTGGTACCAGCCTCCGGGAAGCAATGCCAATGTGTTTCTGGGCCCTGGAGCGGGTGCGACCAGCGCGGTGGATACGACCCAGAACGTCACCATCGCCATCACCGCGAAAGCGGCGAGCAATACCGACAAGATCACGCCGGAATATTTCGCGGTGTACTTGATACGGCACGGATAGTTCTTCCCAGCAACAATCGTTTTCAACATATCAAGCCGAACTACAGGCTTGCCCTCACTCGCGTGCAGAGATTACCGGATCGAAAACCGCGTCGACGAGGCGCGAAGATTTGGGAATCCGGTCAATCTCTGATGAGGAGTATTCATCCATGCTAGACACGAGCCATGCATTCAGCGGATTTTCGGTGGACGATATCCAGAAAGCAAAGAAATTTTACGGCGAGACCTTGGGCCTCAAGACTTCTGAGGCGAATGGGCTTTTACATCTGCAACTGGGTGGAAACGCGAAGGTATTGCTCTATCCCAAAAAGAACCATGCCCCGGCAACATTTACCGTTCTCAATTTTCCGGTGAACGATATTGAGGGTGAAGTAGAACGTCTGCGGAAGAAAGGTGTGCGTTTTGAGCAGTACGAAGGCGATATTAAGACTGACGAGAAGGGAATCCATCGCGGAGGTGGGCCGCTGATCGCGTGGTTCAAGGATCCGGCGGGGAATATTTTGTCGGTGCTGGAGGATAAAGCTGCGTAAGGCTCGATGACAGACAAAGCAGCGCCGCTGGAAACGTCCCAGCGGCGCATTAACATTTCACTCGCCGGCGAGACGCCGGCGCTACTTTTAGTTCTCCCCGACTGAGGCGCTTGATCCCCACATGGCGGATGATCCCCACATGGCGCTTGAGCCCCACATCGCGCTTCCGGCCCAGACGGTATTGAATCCGTTCTCAGTGTTCGATCCCCACATAGCGGAAGATCCCCACATCGCGCTCGATCCCCACATCGCGGAGTTCGACGTCACGAACTGTGAGTTGCCCCAGACCGCCGAGCTTCCCCACATGGCCGACGTCCCCCAGACTGCTGAGGGATCGTTGGACATGTAGACGTTGCCGGTCGAGGGATCATAGTTCGCCGTGGGCGACATGGCGCTGCCCTTCGCCACATCGGTGCTGGCCATCGCCGTTTCCAGGTCGACATATCCGGCGCCGATGGTGAAGATGTCGTACTGATCGGTGTAGGTGACGCCGGAGGTCGGATCGGTCGTACTGCTGGTTGCCGGGAATGACTTCCAAGCGGTCTTCATCAGGCGAGCCTTCACCTGATCAGGCGTCAGGCTCGGACTCTTCTGAAGCAGGTCGGCGACCGCTCCGCTGAGAACGCCAGCGGCCATGCTGGTGCCGCTCAGGGTGAAGTACGCCGACGAAGAAGCGTTGCTGCCTCCATTCACGTAGAAGCTGTAAGGGACGCGGTTTGCCGGATACGCGTTGTAGAGCGTGCCAGCTTCTTCCGTCGAGACCAAGAGATTGCCGGGGGCCACGATGTCGGGTTTCACGATGTGGTCGATCGCGGTTGGTCCCTTCGAGCTGTAGCTGGCGATAAGATCGTCCACACGAGTCGGCGTGCCCATCGTCTTCATCGCGCCGACGGTGATCACGTAGGGATCGTTGCCGGGCGAAGTCACGGTGGCGTAGCCGTTCGTGGGCTGGTAGCGTCCGTTATTTCCGGCGGCGACCACCACCACGATTCCAGCCTTCCACGCGGCTTCTACGGCCTGGCAGACCGGATCGAGCTTATAGCTCTCATAGACCGGACGGCCGAGCGACAGATTCATTACACGAATATTGAAGAGCGGCTTCAGCGCGATCGCCGTATTGATGGCGGCGATCACTTCGCTGTCGGTGCCAGCGCCGTTCTGGTCGAGCACGCGCAAGTTAATCAGGTTCGCATTCGGCGCGATGCCTTTGAAGGTTTTCGAATACTTCGATCCTGTGGAACTGGCGCCGTCGCCGGCAATTAGCCCCGCGATGTGCGTGCCGTGTCCGTACTGGTCGGTCGCGCTCAGGGTTCCGGGAACGAAGCTCTGGTTCCAGACAACGCGTGACAAGCCGAGGAATCCGCCGTTCAAGTCGGGATGGCTGGCGACGCCGCTATCAATCAGGGCGATGCCGATGCCAGATCCCGTGTAGCCCGACTGCCACGCAGTTTCCGCATTGATAGCCGGGGCGGCATTGCTCAACGTCGGAGCTTGAGCGCGATCAAGACTGATGTAGCGCACGTTGCTCTGGTTCGACAGCAGCAGGGCATTCGTCAGCGGAATGTCGGCTACCACCGCATTCACCACCGGCAGTTGGCTGACAATTGAGCCTAGCAGGCCGAGCAGATTCTTGAGGTCGAGCAGGCTAGGCGCCTGGTTGTACTGCACGACGACCCGGACCGTCCCCGAGGTCTTCGTCAACAAATCGGGAGACAGCTTGGTGTTGTCAGCGCTGGCCAGCGTCACGGCCGCCATCACGAAAACTATGAGCCACTTTCTCATCGCGAACATTCTCCCGAGGCCATAACTGGCCTGCTATGGGTGCAAAGTGAGGGAGGCACACGGGTATTAGGGCACGTCTTTGGCCGAAAGGAAGTACTGATAAATCAGTAAGATACGCCTCCGATTCCCGAAACGGGAAGGACAAGTTGTCCGGACAAGCTGGTCCTGACGAGGACAGAGTGTCCGCCCGGCTGAACTGAGAGAAGTGAGGTGTCCGGCGGCCTTGGGCAGCGCGTATGTAGCTGGAAGAAAAAGGCTAAACGAAGGTAACCCACCATTTCCGTTTTGGCCGGACAAAGCCTCGGGCGTCGGGGAAAATCTAAGGGAATGTCACGATCCATGACAAGGCGACAGGGCGCCAACTTGTTTATTGCTGCCATGGCATTGGCGGCGGCAGGTTGCTTTGTACTGGCATTTCTGCACTGGCAATCGAGCGACCCTCTCAAGTTCGCGTGCTACCTGCTGGTGGCGCTGCTGGCGTCCTCTCTGAAAATAAAACTGCCCGGCATCAACGGGACGATGTCAGTGAATTTCCTGTTCATCCTGCTGGGCGTTTTGGAACTGAGTTTCGCGGAGACTCTGGTAATAGGGTTCGCTGCGGTTCTGGTGCAATGCTACTGGAGATCATCACGGCGAATGCAGCCAGTGCATGTGATCTTCAATCTTTCGCAGTTGCCGGTGGGAACCGCGGTCTCGTACTGGATCTATAAGTTCGCGACTACCCGTTTGCTGCACGGACCGGGACCGCTGGCGTTGCTGATTGTCGCCATCACCTACTTCCTGTTCAACACGCTGGCGATGGCCGTCATTATCCGGCTGACTGAGAACAAGCCGATCATGAGGGTTTGGTCGGAGTGCTACTTCTGGTCGTTCCCCTACTACCTGGTGGGCGCGGCGAGTGTGGGAG
>Ga0210405_10003459_pt1 | contig 15480 bp, 14 predicted proteins | sample IncBWH11MmetaG_FD_155492 | JGI IMG/M metagenome (GOLD analysis project Ga0210405, IMG submission 155492) | Forest soil microbial communities from Barre Woods Harvard Forest LTER site, Petersham, Massachusetts, United States - Inc-BW-H-11-M | ecosystem: Environmental > Terrestrial > Soil >... | reverse complement strand
CCGGCATCCACGTAGTTGATCGTATGACCGTCCGCCCGCAGAGTTCGTGTCAGTTCAGCAACTCGTTCCATGGTTGCCGCGAACGGCTTCACGTCGGTGATCTGTGAACCTATGTGGACGCTCACGCCGGCAATTTCGACAAACTTCATTTCCGCCGCTCGCCCATACAACCGGCGAGCTTGCTCAATCGGTATGCCGAATTTGTGTTGATGCAGGCCGGTCGAAATGTACGGATGGGTTTCGGCGGAGACGTCCGGATTTACGCGCAATGCGATTCGGGCAGTCTTCTTGGTTCGAACGGCACATTCCGCGAGCGCGGACAACTCCGATTCGCTTTCTATATTGAACAGTAGGACCTGGGCCCTCAACGCCAATTGCATTTCGGCCGAAGTTTTGCCCACGCCGGAGAAGACGACTTTTTTCGCGGCTCTCCGGTTGACGCGCAACACTCTCTCCAGCTCTCCTCCGGAGACTACATCGTAGCCGCAACCCATCCCGGCCAGCAGACGCAAAATGCTGAGGTTCGAATTCGCTTTTACCGAATAGCAGACGGTGTGTGGAACCTTGCGAAAGGCGCGTTCGAAGGCGCGCATGCGCTCACGAATTGCCGAAGCGGAGTAAACGTATAAGGGCGTGCCGAAGCGCTCCGCTAAACCCGCGAGAGGCACTTGGTCACAATGAAGGATTGAGCCGGAAGAGCGCCCTGAAACGTCGCTGTTCCGCGCACGGCGGTATGAAAAAGCTGGCGGACGGCCTTGGCCTCGGTTTCCAGCGTGCATCACTTGCGCTTCCCGGAAGTGCCTTTGACCCGAATCGCAACCACGGTCTGATCGTCGAACGCTTCCTCTCCAGACGCGTGTTCGGCCACAGCTTCGAAGATCAACTTCACGACCTCGTCGGCCGAAGCATTAGGGTTCGCCGCAACAATTTCGCCGACCCGCTCGCGGCCGAAGAGTTCTTCCGCTTTATTGCTGGCATCCAGGATGCCATCGCTGAAGAATACGAACATGTCTCCAGCCTTGGCCCGGAAACTCAGTTCGTCATAGTCGGCGTCGTCGAACAATCCCAGAGGCAAGCCTGTGGCTTCGATGACTTCGATCTTGCCTTCGTGACAGTAAATCGGGCGCGGCAAGCCAGAGTTGGCTACCTGCAAGGTGCGATTTCGATCGTCCCATACGGCGTAGATCAGCGACACAAACTGGCCGTCGATGCGACGTTCGCCCAGCGAAAAATTCACGGCAGAGAGCATCTCTGCAGGTCCGGGCTCGATGGGCGCATGGGAACGCAAGATTCCGCTGACCAATGCGGCGTAAATCGCTGCCGGTGCACCTTTGCCGCTGACGTCGCCAACCACAATCGCGGTACGCGACATCGAATAGCTGACGAAATCGTAAAGGTCACCCCCAATAGCGCGCGCCGGAACGAACTTCGCTGCGATATCGAGATGCGAGAGCTTGGGCAGCGTCGGTGGTAGAAGCCGGAACTGCAACTGGCGTGCCATTGCCAAGTCACGTTCGAGGCGCTTTTCCTGGCGGGCAATCTGCTCGTACAGTTGCGCATTTTCAATCGCGATAGCAACTTGCGCGGCCAGCGTCGTCACCGTTCGTTTGTGATCGTCGGTAAAAAAGCCGCGACGCGTGTGCTCAAGGTCCAGCACTCCGATCACCTTGTCCTTGTAGACCAGCGGTACCGCCAGTTCGGAGCGGGTCTCTGGATTGGCTTTCACATACCGTGGGTCCTTGTTTACATCGGGGACTAATACGGCCTCTTTGTGTTGCGCAGCGTAACCGACCACGCCTCTGCCTAACGGGATTTCGTGTTTGAGCTGAATGTTTTCCTGGAATCGCTGCGAAAAACGATGTTGCAGTTTCTCTCCGGTAGCATCGAGCAACAGAATGCTGAAAATCTGATAATCGATCAGCCGGCTGAGCAGCTCCGCGATTCGTTTCAGCAACTCGTCCACGTTGAGAATGGATGTGAGCTCGCGTGCGATTTCATTCAGCAACACCAAGGTCCGCGCCTGGCGCGTGGTTCGCGTATACAATCGAGCATTCTCAATGCCGACGGCCATCCGCGAAGCGATCAGCGTCAGCAACCGCTTGTGCTCTTCGGTGAAGTGGTTAGGCTGCGGCGACTCGATATCAATAACGCCGATGAGCCGGTTCTTGATGATCAGAGGAACCGCCAACTCCGAGCGCACGTTAGGAACAGCGGAGATGTAGCGGGGATCTTGCGAGACATCATCGACCAGAATTGCTTCCCGCCGTTGCGCTGCGATTCCGGTGACGCCCTCGCCCACTTTGATCCGCATGCGCTCGGCAATTTCACGCGCATATCCTACCTGAAATCGAAAGTATAGTTCCTGGGTTTTTTCGTTCAGCAGCAGGATGCCAAAGATTTCGTAGTCGATTACCTTGCGTACGAGCTCGGCCACGCGACGCAACGTGGTGTCCAGGTCGAGGGTGGTGTTGACCACGTCCGCCACTTCGAGCAGAAGGGGATCGACTTTAGATTGAAACTCAGCTTTGGTTGCAACCATTTCCACGTTCCTATGATATCAGTCGTAGTTTGCGTGCTCTAGCCGCTGCCTTGAACCCGGGGCAGGGCAGACGGCCAATATGTGCGATCAGCTTTCTCTCGGGACCACGCAGATGTCTGGCAAGTTGCGGTACTTTTCCGCGTAATCTAGCCCGTATCCGACAACGAACTCGTCGGGAATGCTGAAGCCCACATAATCGGCCTTGATCGGTTGCTTTCGTCGCGATGGCTTGTCCAGCAATGCGGCAATGCGGACGGCCTTCGGCTGGTGGCCCAGCACGATCCTTTTCAGGTAGTTCAGCGTGAGGCCGGTGTCCAGGATGTCTTCGACCAGGATTACATTTCGATCTTTCATCGATTGGTCTACATCTTTGGTCAGCTGCACTTCTCCGGTAGAATCCCATCCGAACCGTAGTTCGTGGGCTGGGCTGGGACGGTTGCCGTAGCTGGAGACTCCAATGAAGTCGAAAGTAGCGTCGAGTTGGATTTGTCGTGCTAAGTCACTGAGGAAAATCGTGGCGCCTTTCAGAACGCCCACCAGGATCACGGTCTGCCCCGCGAAGTCGCGCGTGATCTCGGCGCCCATGGCGGCCACGCGATGCGCGATTTGCTCACGCGAGATTAGAACCTTCAGTTCAGTCACGGCGAACTATATTAAACTAGCATTTAGCATTTGGCACTCAGCATTTAGCCAGCCAGTGTTTCTTGGCGGATTCGATGAGGACTGCTGAAACGCCAAGTGCTAATCACCAAGTGCTAAATGCTCGGACTTTCCCAATCTATGAACCTCAACGGAATCAAACTGACATGGTTAGGCCACGCAACTTTCCGGGTTGAAACGCCTGGTGGCAAGACAATTTTGATCGATCCCTGGGTCATGGGGAATCCTATGTGCCCAGAGAAGGAAAAGATCGTCAAGAAAGTTGACGTGTTGCTCTGCACCCACGGCCATTTTGATCATATCGGGGACGCAGTCGAAATCGCCAAGAAGCACAGTCCCCAAGTGGTCGGTATTCCTGAGTTGTGCGGATGGCTGGAGAAAAAGGGAGTGAAGCACACTTCATCCATGAACAAGGGCGGCACGCAAACTGTGGGCGACATCCAAGTGACGATGGTTCACGCTGACCACTCCTGTGGCATTCAAGACGGGGATGAGATTGTTTACGGTGGTGAAGCGTGCGGTTACGTCGTCGAGTTCGCCAATGGAGTAAAGATTTATCACGCGGGTGACACCAACGTTTTCGGCGATATGCAGATCATCCGTGAGCTGTACGCGCCAGAGATCGCCATGATTCCGATTGGCGACCACTTCACGATGGGGCCGCGCGAAGCTGCTTATGCCTGCAAGCTGCTGAAGCCGAAAACTGTCATCCCCATGCACTTCGGAACATTTCCGGTGCTGACGGGACGGCCGAGCGAGTTGCACAAGCTTGCTCCCGAATTTGAAGTGAGAGAAATGAGGCCCGGCGAAACAATTTCGTAGAGCCGGTGAAGAACGGGCGTTCCGGCCCGTCCCGAGCTCGGTTGTGCACAAATAAGGAGACGAATTGCCGAAGTCGAAAGCAACAAAGCCAGACTGGCAGATGTCGGGAATCACCGCCGGGCCTGTCGAGGATTACCTCTATTCCATGCTTCCTCCGCGTGACGAAGTGCTCACGAAGATGGAGGACGAAGCCGCTAAGCGGAAGATCCCAATCGTAGGTCCGGCCGTCGGCCGCATCCTCCATCAACTGGCCTTGATGACTGGTGCGAAAACGGTTTTCGAGATGGGGTCAGCGATCGGATATTCGACCATCTGGTGGGCGCGAGCTGTGGGTGAAGGTGGACTTGTGTTCTACACCGATGGAGATCGTAAGAACGCCGAGGAAGCGCGAGGATATTTCGAGAAAGCCGGCGTCGCGTCGCGAATCAACATGACCACCGGCGATGCCCTGGAAGTTCTCTCCGAACACAAGCAGGAGTTTGACATTATCTTCAACGACGTCGACAAAGAAGACTATCCGAGAGTCTTCCGGCTGGCTCTGCCGCGCCTGCGCAAAGGCGGGCTATTTGTTACGGACAACGTCCTGTGGAGCGGAAAGGTCGCCCAGAAAACGCCCCCGGATGCTTCAACCAAAGCCATTCTCGAGTTCAACCGCTTGCTCTACAATTCTCCAGATCTGTTTACGACGATCCTACCAATTCGCGACGGTGTGGCCGTGGCGGTTAAGAGATAAGTCAGATCGACTTCACCGGAATCAGCGTTAGATCTTCCACCAGTCCCACTTCCTTCTGCAGGAACGGTTCCGCATACGTCACGCCCCCCAGGAGGCCATAGAAGCGTGCCATAGCTTCGATGCGGGCGCGAATTTCGGCCTGAGCAGGGAACAAATCCTTACCCGCTTCCTGATCGCTGAACTGCGACTTGTACGCCATCAGCGCTTGGAAACGCGCTTCGAACAGCTCCGTGATGTCGACGACGAACGTCGGACGCACGTCGTAATAGAGAGTTGCGTAAATAATCTTGAAAGGGCGGTGCGGCTTTGTAGCGCCGGCAGGATGCCGGCGGTCCTGACGGCGTTGCGCCGTCAGCGGTGCGGACGAGTCGCCCGCATCCACACTAAAATCCAGCTTCGCCAATCCGGCCAGAAAACAGGCTTCATATCCCAGTGTCGACGCGGTGTAGTGATCTGGGTGACGTCCCTTCCAGTAAGGGAGGATCACTACGCGCGGCCGTTGTTCGCGAATCACGCTCGCGACTTTCAGCTTGTTCTCCCACGTATTCTCGACCCGTCCATCCGGGATATCGAGAGCCTGCCTCCACGAGACGCGTAGTATCTTCGCGGCCTCCGCCGCCTCTTGCGCACGGTCCTCGGCGGTACCCCGTGTCCCCATCTCTCCCTGAGTGAGATCGAGGATGCCGGTGAGCCGTCCGTGCTGTGCCATTTTCAGTAGCGTCCCCCCGCAAGTCTGTTCGACGTCATCGCGATGAGCAGCGATGGCGAGGACATCCAGCGGCGCAGCGTCAGTGGAAAGAGTGGACATATCAGTCGAGGCTTCCTTGTTCCAGCACCACATTTTCACGAACGATCAGGCGATGAGCAGCCATCTCCTTCAACGTGGGGAGAACGCGGTTCACGTGCTCGTCCGTATCCACAAAGATGATGATCACCGGAAGCTTTCCCCCGGCATCGACCAGGTGGCTGGTTTGAACCCGGTGCCGACCAAGAAACCCAGCCACTGCATGAATTGCGGTTGCCGCATATACGTTTTCCTGCCGCAGGTAGTTGAGGATTTCCACGTGCAATGGCCGGTGGTGCCATTGGTCGGCCTCGTTGAGATAGATCGTGACTTGAACAGCCATCGCGTCTGGCATTTTACAGCACTCGCGCCAGAGCCATGCCGGCTAGCGCCCCCCCAAGGCATAACAAATTGTTGGTGAGTACGTTCGTGAGCATGAGAAGCCATTGTCCCTGTTCGAAGTAAGCCATGGTTTCAAAGGCGTAGCTGGAGAAAGTGGTAAATGAACCGCAGAAGCCCACCACGACCAGCAAGCGCCAGCGCGGATCGGCCAGCACCCGTTCTGTGGTCCAGACCACAAAGAAGCCAACGATCAGGCTGCCTGCGATGTTGATGAATAGCGTCCCGAAAGGAAAGACGGGACCCAATTCCTTGGCCGCGAATCGGCTTAAGAGATAACGGGCATTTGCGCCGACGATTGCGCCTAGGGAAATGACGAGCAGATCGGTCACGATGGAGTTCTCCCTACAAAGTTTGTAGGAGTCATCAGCCGGAGCATATCAGTTCGACCCAGGCGGTTACGGCGAACTCCATCGCCAGAGTCATCATATCAAAATCTGCTTTGCAGCGCCGCCGCGCCTCTGAGGGCCAGGATACTGGCGCTACTTTTTTCTTTCCACCAGGAATCGCGCTAGCGCCTTCAACGTATCGGCTCGTGAAGCAAAGCTGTCTAGTGAACCCAACGCAGTTTCCACCAGCGCATCGGCTTTCTTCACTGACTCGTCGATGCCGAACAGCGCTGGATACGTCGCTTTTTCCGCGGCCGTGTCCTTGCCAGCGGTCTTTCCCAGTTGCTCTGAAGTCTGCGTGACGTCGAGTACGTCATCCACAATCTGAAACGCCAACCCGATGGATTTGCCAAAGGTCCTCAGCTTTTCAACCGCGTCATTGCTTGCGCCAGCATAAAGACCACCGCTGACCACGCTGGCTGTGATCAGCGCGGCGGTCTTGGAGCGATGGATGTACTCCAGCATCTTCAAATCTGGCTCAGTGTGCTCGGCTTCCAGATCGACAACCTGGCCGCCGATCATGCCGTCCACGGTACCGGTGGCGCGAGCAATCTCTCCGATGATGCGGACCCGGGCTTCCGCCGGACAGCGCAGCCTAGCCAGCGTTTCATACGCTTGAGTTTGCAGCGCATCACCGGCCAAAATTGCGATTGCCTCGCCAAAAACTTTGTGGCAAGTGGGCCGGCCGCGGCGTAGGTCATCGTTGTCCAACGCCGGAAGATCATCGTGGATCAAGGAATACGTGTGAAGCATCTCCAGTGCGGCGCCCAGGTCTTCGATTCCGGCGGGAAGGGAACCGGCGACCATCCGCCCGGCTTCCATGCACAGAATCGGACGCAACCGCTTGCCTCCGGCGAGAACACTGTGGCGCATCGCTCGATGAATGGAAACCGGATGCTGTGTCGCCGGCGGCAACAGGCGTTCCAGTGCTGTGTCAGTCAGCTCTCGGCCTGCCTCCAGGGTGTCTTTGAGCATGAGGGTGAGTATAGCAAGTGCGCTTTGGTCTTTGCGGTCACGACTATGGTTGCGAAATAAAAAGGACGCCCGCGGGCGTCCTTGATTGTTTAGCGGTTATTTCTATGCGGCCGCGGAGTTCGAGATAGAGGCATTTCGCAGCGCAGTGCGGACGATGCCTCGGGTATCGGATGGAGGATAAATGTCCGCAGCGCCGGCGTTCACCGCCGCCGTCCACATGTTCTCGTCGGCCAGTCGATGCGTGCAAACGATGCAGGCTGTGGGAAACTCACGGGACAAGTGTTCGATATCGGATATCGAAGCTGTTTCCATGTCCAGAATGGCAATACCCGCACGGTGCTTGGCAATGCTGGTGCGCAATTCCCCCAGGGACTGGACCTGGCGGACTGAGCTGAAAGTGTTGGCAAGGGCGGAGACGAGAGACTGCGCTACCCTCGAATCGCTCTGGAGGAGTACGACACTGAGAGGCTGCATTGCTTCCCTCTGGCTTCTACCGCTAGGCACGGCGACCGGGCTGTGAGAGCTTGCACGGGCGTGAACGCTTCACAGACGTTAATACTGATGAGCGCCGTAGTGACCGGAGCAATTGTTTATCTCTTCCCCACCGCGCTCTCGGTCAAAGGCTCAAACGACTCAGCCTGGAGCTTCCCGTTCTGCTTCAGCAGGATTTCCACTTTGCCCTCGGCCTGCTCCAATTCTTTCCGGCAAGTGGCTGAAAGCTGCATGCCTTCCTCAAAAAGCGTCAGCGATTTCTCCAAAGGCACTTCGCCCTTTTCGAGTTCGTGCACAATCTTCTCAAGACGCTGGAGGCAATCTTCAAATTTCGCCAACGGGTTCCTGCTCCGATAAAGCTATTCTATTCTACTTAGAGATGGAACGTATCCAGTAAAAGATGCACTTTAACGAAGATTTAACATCGGTTATACCGAAGTGGGACGAGACGTCCCCAAGGCTTCTAGAACGTCCACTGCCAAACTATACCGGCCCATGGGCGCGCTGATCTGGGCTCCCTGCGCCATTTCCCGTACCGCAACCAACATCTCGCGCGCAATCGCGACCCCCTCCTCCCTCGCCGCCTCCGGTGTTTTGGCTCTCACCATGCGCTCCAGAATGGAATCCGGGACCGAGACTCGCAATTCGGTTCTTCATGAATCTGCATTGCGCACGCTCACCAGGGGCCAGATTCCGGCAACCACAGGAATCCGGCAGTGCTCGATCCGGCGCAGAAAGCTCTCCAGCAGGCTGAGATCGAAGACGGGTTGGGTCACCACATACTCGGCGCCTGCTTGCACTTTGTACTCAAAGCGCCGGATTTCTTCGTCCATGTCGCTCAGCCCGGGGTTGGCGCCAACCCCGATCACAAAGGTGGTGCCCGCCCCAATCGGATTACCCCCAATGTCGAGGCCGCGATTCAGGTTATGCACGATGTTCACTAATCCAATCGCGTCCACGTCAAACACGGCTGTGGCATCGGGATAGCTGCCCATCTTCGGCGGATCGCCGGTAATGCAGATCAGGTTGCGAATGCCCGTAGCCGCTGCTCCCAGCAAATCCGACTGGATGCCCAGCACATTACGATCGCGGCAGGTGTAGTGCAGGATGGCTTCGATGCCCACTTCCTGCTGGATGAGCAGTGACAGCGCCTGATTGCTCATGCGCGCCGAGGCTCGCGGACTATCTGGGACGTTGATTCCATCCACGCCCACCGACTTGACGAACCGCGCGCCTTCGATTTCTTTGCGAATGTCCGTTCCTTTGGGTGGAACGATTTCGACCATGGTCAGGAATTCACCGGCGGCCAGCTTCGCTCCCAACCTGGAGCGCTGCTCGAGGGCTACGATGGCAGCCGCAGCAGGCTTGGCTTGACCCACGGCCGGCGCCGAACTTACCTTCGCCCGCGCATCTCCCACTCGCAACGCTGATTTCATCACCCGAATATGGTCCGGAGTCGTCCCGCAGCAACCGCCCACGATGCGTACCCCCGCGGCTACGAACTTGCGGGCATAACTGGCCATGTATTCCGGGGAACAAAGATAAATATTCCGGCCCTCGACCGAGCGCGGCATACCGGCATTGGGTTGCGCTGCCAAGGGCACCGACGTAACCGCCCGCATGCGTTCAACCGCGTCGAGCATTGCTACCGGGCCCACACTGCAATTGCAGCCGATGACGTCCACGCCCCACTCTTCCAGCCGCGGGGTAAAGGTCTCCGGGGTCGAACCATCAAGACAATTCCCGTCCTCATCGATGGTGACGTGCGCCACCACCGGGATCTTCGGATTGACGTCACGCGCTGCCAGTATGGCCTGATGAAGTTCTTCCAGGTAGCCAAAGGTTTCCAGCATCAGCAGGTCCACGCCGCCTTCGACCAGAGCCGCGATCTGTTCTCGGAAGGCGGTACGGGCCTCTTCGAAAGATGTCTTGCCCAGCGGTTCGATCCGCACACCGAGTGGTCCGACCGATCCGGCTACCCAGACGTCAAAACTCTTGGCGGCTTCGCGGGCCAGCCGCGCTCCCGCAAAGTTGATCTCGCGTACCTGGCTCGCCATGCTGTGCCGCGACAAGCGGAACGAATTCCCGCCAAAAGTATTGGTTTCAATAATCTCCGCACCTGCCTGCAAATACTCGTGGTGGATGCCACGAATCAGGTCAGGTTGGGAAACGTTTAACTCGTCATAGCAGCGATTGATGAAGATTCCCTTGGCATAGAGGAGGGTTCCCATCGCACCGTCGCACAGGACGGCGGACTGTTTTATTCGGGTCAGTAGATCAGTAGCCATTCTCTCCAGAATACAAGAGGACTGTTGCTTTTGCATATTGGCGACGGGCAGGTCGGAGCACGCGCCAAATTCTGCGAAGTCGCTCTGTTATAATCCGGTTTCTTGCATCTAAATCTCTGTCCCTCATGCTCTTCGGAGTCCCAGGTTTGAAGAGAATCTTAATAAGCACTTTTGCGCTCATAGTTGCCAGTGTGACCATTATTTCCTGCGGAAGCAGTTATAACAGCTCTTCCAGTTCCTCCAGCACCACGACGACTCGCAAGCCCAGCGGAATCAAGTTCCGAGTCTTTATTTCGAACCCCCTCTTCCCGCAAGGGAATGGTACCGGAACCGTGTTGAACACACAGGTGCTGAACATTGTGGATGCCACGTTAGACAAGCTTGCACTTACTTTTTTTGTTCCGATGACCGGCATCAGTCTGCAGCCCTCGCTCATGACGCTTGCACCGAACGGAAAGTACACCGCAGTATTCAGCCCCAATGGCAACAGCGTGGCGATCGTCGACAACGCGACTGAGGCCATCGCAGTCCCGACCGGATCCACCACGCCGTTGCCTGCCATCACCCTCCCCGGCTTAACTGAGAGCCTCGTGGTGAGTAATTTCGCGACCACCGCTTATGCGGCCGTACCCACGGCCCCGATCGCGGGACAGTCTCCGGGAGCCGTCGTGGTGATGAGTCTGCAAACCGGATCCATATCCGCAACCATCCCCGTGCCTGGCGCGCACTTTATTGTGCTTAGCCCGGACGGTAACCACCTCCTGGTGTTTAGCGATAACTCCGACATCGTAACCGTGATTACGACACCGTTGATCGGTACCGCCACCGATCCACGGAGTTACACCACCGGCTTTGATCGGCCGGTGTGGGGCATTTTCGCCAGCAACACCACGGCTTACATTTTGAATTGCGGTGCCCAATGCGGCGGGGCCGCGGCAGGAGTCAGCGTCGCCGACGTGGGCGCCTCTACCGCTACGAGCACAACTCCGGTAAGCGCTGCCACTTTTGGTTTGGTGAGCGGTTCCACCCTGTACGTGGCAGGAACTCCGCCCGGAACGAACACTTGTGCCGGAAGCATAACGAGGGCCACTACCTGCGGCAGACTGACTGCCATTGCTACCAGTTCGATGACCGTGACTGGTTCGGCCATCATCACGGACGGCTACCACGGTCGCATGCAGATAAGCCAGAACGGGCAGCTCTTCATTGGGTCCTACGGCTGCACTAACGTCAATATCGTCGGGGGCGAGGTTCGCGGCTGTTTATCCATCTTCAACACAAATACTGGTGGCGTCGTGATTCCTCCAAGCATCGGCAATGTAACCGGCCTGCAGCAAATCACCGGACGCAATACGGTGTATGTTATCCAGAACGCAGAACTGGGCATCTACGACACGATCACGGACCAGTTGCAGGTGACCCCCGCCAACGGTAACAATAACGATGGCCAGATTGATGTCGTCGGCCAGCCGTTCGACGTGAAGCTGGTAGATTGAGAGAGCTTCACGATGTGACTTCCAATGCGTACTTGCCTCAATCTGCTCGTTGCCCTTTCCATTCTGACAGCGTCGGCAAGCCCCCAGACCCCTATCGGTACTACAACCGTATTTCGTAGCGATCATCAGCCCATCACTATCGAGCGCTTCGATCCTAAGAGCGGCAGCTCTCACCTGCCGGTATTGTTGGTGCACGGCGGAGGAGGCCCGCAAGGGGATTGGAGAAAGAGCGGAATACTCGAGGCGCTGACCATGGCTGGCTACTCTGTCTTCGTTCCTCACTTTTTTGATGGCCCCGGGCAATGGAATCCTTCGGTTAAGCCACAGATGTTCCTCGCCTACATCAGAACACTGAACGATGCCACTCGTTACATCGCGGCGCAACCGGAAATCCGTAATCAGGGAATTGGCGTCGTCGGTTTCTCCCTGGGAGGCTATCTGGCACTTGCTCTGGCGGAAGAGGAACGCAGCCATCCTCCGCCGTTGCGTTCGCCGGAGATCAAGGCTGTAGTCGAGTTCTTTGGCGGAATGCCAGGCTTCGCGGAAGAGCGTTTTACTATCATGCCGCCGGTATTAATCCTGCACGGTGAAGATGACGATGTTGTTCCAGTCAGCAACGCCTACGACTTGGAAAGATTGCTGAAGAACAAAGCGGTCCCGTACGAAATCAAAATTTACCCTCATCAGGGGCACAGCTTCAGCGGCGACGCGGTGGTGGATTCCAAGAAGCGGACAGTTTCGTTCTTGTCCGCTCACTTGCATTAGACGACTCTCGAGTCTGAAACCGTTCTACCTCTCCGGCTCCAGCACCAACTCATGCGCCCGCGCCTTGTCCACCGCTGGTCCTGAAAACGGCCAGGTGAAAGTGAAGCCCTCGTACCAGGCGTTCCACTGGTCCAAGTAATAAGGGCTGAGCAGATTCCCCGCCTCGCCCGTCACCAGATTCAGAGTGGACTGATCGAGATTCGCGAGATCAACCGTCATTCGTTCCGACGGTCCGTGGCTGCGCGATACCGCCTTTACGGTGTATTCGCTCCCCGATTGTGGCTGCAATCCCGGTCCCGTCCAGCGGCGCAAAAGCGGAAGCCTGCCATAAATCGGGTGCTGAATCTCGACGGGATGAAAATTCCCCCACTTCCAGGAGTTGAGATCTTGCGATGCATCCGAACCGTGTGCCGGATTCGAATCGACGGTGGCCTCAACCGCAGCGGTTAGAAATTCGTCATAGTTGGCGTAGGTTTCGGGCAACCAGCGCTTCGGCTGATGCTCGATCACGTTCTCCAACCAGACCGTGCTCATCATCCACTGGTAGCTTTTCCAGCTAAGAGTCGTTCCCAGTTCTCTAGGATCCTTCGGCGCTACGCCCACCTTGGGCTCTAGCAGTAAACGGGTTAATTCCTGGCGCGCCTTAACTGCGATTGTGGGTGCTGGCGAATTCTCAATCATCCTTCCGTCCCACTGGCGTAGAATTTCTGCCGCCGCCTTTGCCCGAACCGAGGGATTCTTCGCGTGGTCCACCGCATACACAAACCGCTCCCCGAAAAAACGATCCAGATCAGAGTAAACATCAGTTTCGAGCGTCAGCATGTCAGCCGCAGAAACCTTCTTGCCCGACTCCAGGACGCGATAAATCCGAGCCGACCGCCATGGAGCGTCCCATTCCGTGCTAAGGGAATATTTATATCCGTCCGGCGTGATCCGGCTATTTGCCGTGGCGATGATTCCCGAGGGGGGATTGAATATGCTGGGCAGCTTCTCAAAAGGAATGTAGCCTACCCATTCATGAGCGTTGTCGCTGCCGTTCTCCGGCAAACTGCCATCCCCCGCGGCGCGGATAGGAATCTTCCCGGTAGCTTGATAGCCGATGTTGCCATCGACGTCAGCATATACAACGTTTTGGCCGGGCGCATCAAGCTCTGAAAAAGCACGCCTGAACTCCTCCCAGTTCTGCGCCGAATCGACCGCGAAAAATGGACTTCGCATGCCATCATACAAAGTCCAACGCAACGCGAGCTTGCGCGTCTCGCCCGGGACCATATCGGTAACGATTGGTCCATGGCGCGTCAATACTACATCTACAATTACATCCGGCTTGTCCTTTACGTGGATTACCTCGCGACGATGCTCCGGCTGCATCCATCCCCCCGGCGTCAGATATTGACCGTCCGAGTTGAAGGTCTCAACATACACGTCCTCGATCGTCGGCCCGAGATTGGTGAATCCCCATGCGATTCGCTGGTTGTGCCCGACAAACACATAGGGATATCCCGGCAGCGAAACTCCAGCCACATCGAAGTTGCCGGATGCGCAACGAAGATGAGATTCGTACCACAGGTTCGGCATCTGATGTTGCAGATGCATATCATTCGACAGCAGCGGCTTGCCCGAAACCGTGTGCGCCCCGGAGACCACCCAATTATTCGACCCCAGAACTAAGGCCCGCTCGTCAAAAAACATTCCCGAGACCGAAGGCAACGCAGGAATCTCCGGTCGCGACGTCAAGCCGGTAACTGAACTGTCCGCCCCCGAATCATCGTCTTCATCTTCATCATCGTTCTGATCGTTGCCTTTGATCTCTTGATCGAGAGTGGGCCGCGACACCGTTGGCGGCCGATCGTGCCAGGAAGAGTTCACATACAGATCGGATGTCAGCTCGGGCCCCAATTTGGCCAGAATTTTCTCCCGCAGCAGCGCATGGCGCGGGCTCGTGCTCAAGTCCTCCACCATTTGAACCCCGATCAGGATCGAGTCTTCAGGCGTCCACGGTCGAGGCGAGTACCGCAGAATGCGAAATTCCAACGGCAAGCGATCACGATGCTCCTCAATGTATGTGTTCACGCCTCGCGCGTAAGCCTCGACATGAGAGCGATCCTCGGCCGGCAAAGTTTCTACCGTTTTTCGAGCAACGACTTTGAGGCCGAGAATTCTCTGTTGCCGATCGTGGTCTAGATAATCGCTGCCGAAGACTTCCGACAGGTCTCCCGCCGCGAACCTTCGCAGTCCGTCCATCTGGAACAATCGGTCTTGCGCAGTTACGTAACCCTGAGCGAAAAAGAGATCACTGAAGGTAGCGGCATCGATGGTGGGCGCTCCGTACCGATCGCGAATAACCTTCACCGGCGCCATAATGCCTGGCACTCGAAGCCTGCCGTCCAGTTTTGGTAAAGCAGACCGTGCTTTCGAATAAAACCAACCGCAGAGGCCAAGCACGGCCAGCAATATCAGGCTCAGAACGAAAGCAACGACCCGCAAAATTCGGAGACGCTGACGAGGATAGGCCAGACTAGTGACGGTCGTCATAAGGGACACTCGATTCTAGGGCCTGTCTGCGCCGTAAGACAAACGCTAAGCAAAGGCGTCGTCCTGAGGACGGCTTCGGCTGGACGAAGGATCTCGTGGGCGATGCAACGGAAGTGTTCCAGCGAAAAAGTTGGCTCATTTCGCAAAGGTCAGTATTATTCAGGAGATCGCAAAGGTTTGCCGAAAGCCATGCTGCAAAAGCGCATTGACGACCAGCCCAGCATCTCCCCCGAGATGGTCCGTGAGGCGCAGCAGATTTTGCATCGGCATCTGAAGCGGGTCGGCCTGAAACATACTGCGCAGCGCGACACTATCCTGCGAACTTTCCTCGAAACCCGAGAGCACCTCTCTACTAACGAACTGCACCGACTGGTGCAAAAGAAAGATGCCCGCATCGGTTTCACCACAGTTTACCGCACCTTGAAACTGCTGGCGGAATGCGGCCTGGCCAGCGAAGTCGCTTTTCATGATGGAATTGCCCGCTACGAGCACCAGTACAACCGCCGCAGCCACCATCACATGGTCTGCACCGGGTGTGGCAGTTCGGTAGAATTTTTCTCGCCCGAGGTCGATGGTCTCGAGCAGGAGATTGGAAACCGATAC
>Ga0210405_10003458_pt1 | contig 15485 bp, 20 predicted proteins | sample IncBWH11MmetaG_FD_155492 | JGI IMG/M metagenome (GOLD analysis project Ga0210405, IMG submission 155492) | Forest soil microbial communities from Barre Woods Harvard Forest LTER site, Petersham, Massachusetts, United States - Inc-BW-H-11-M | ecosystem: Environmental > Terrestrial > Soil >... | reverse complement strand
CAATCTCGGCACCGCCTTCCGCGAAATGGGCCTCCTCGACGAAGCCATCAGCGAATTCCAAAAAGTCGCCAAAGCCACTGAGCGCGGCAAACCCTTCCGCTACGTTATGCAGTGCTGCACGCTCCTGGGCCTCGCCTTCGTGGAAAAGGGCCAGCCCGGCATCGCCGCCATCTGGTACGAGCGCGCCCTGCTCACCCCAGGCATTGAACCAGAAAGCATTCTCGCGTTGCGGTATGATTTAGGTGTTGCCCAGGAATCCGCGGGTGAGCCGGAAGCAGCGCTGAAGAGCTTTTCCCAGGTCTACGCGATGAACATCGACTATCGCGACGTTGCTGATCGCATCGCCGCTCTACAGAAGCCCATCCGCTGATACCCGGCACCTACTGATGCTGGCGATTCCGTTTTAACTATGAACCGTGTCTTTCGCGCACTGCTGGTTGTCGTTTGCTTCGAGATGGGAGCCCTGCTCCTCTATCTCCCGTGGTCCGCTTTCTGGGAACACAACTTTTTTCTCAGTCATTTTCCGTCGCTTATTCACGTGGTGCTTCATCCTTCATTCCGGGGTGCCGTTAGCGGTCTAGGCGTCTTGGATATCCTCTTGGCTCTCAGCTTTATCGGTTCGCGTCCCGGTCCATCCAGTGTCCCTCCGAAATAGTTCGCCTCTCGATTCCAGGCCTCGTCGGGACAGAAAGCCGATCCTCTGTTACGTCACCGACCGCCGCGGTTTGCAAGCCGCAACCCAAAACGATTCGCTTGAGCTGCTTCTGGAGCGGATCGAACTGGTGGCCGCCGCTGGCGTCGATTGGATTCAGCTTCGTGAGAAAGATTTGTCCGGGAGAGATTGTGCGGCGCTCGCGAGCGAAGCATTGCGCCGCGTTTCGCGGCAAGCGAGCCACGTGCACGGCGCGACGTGCGTTCTCGTCAATGACCGTCTCGACGTCGCTCTTGCCGAACAAGCCGGCGGCATTCATCTAGGCGAAAAGGCTCTGCCCGTTCAAGAAGCAAAACGCCTCTTGCTGGCATCGCCGGTGGCGAAAACACTGCCACGCGGTTTTCTCGTCGGCGTTTCATGCCACTCTTTTCAAGCCGCCCAATCTGCTGCCAACGCTGGCGCGGACTACATTTTCTTCGGCCCGGTCTTCGCCACTCCGTCTAAAGCGGGGTATGGCGCGCCCCAAGGGCTCAAACGTCTCACCGAACTATGTAACTCTGTATCCATTCCCGTCCTGGCCATCGGAGGAATCACTCTCGAAAACGCACCCGCATGCTTCTCAGCCGGCGCGTCCGGTATCGCCGCCATTCGCCTTTTTCAGGATTCCCCTGATCCCGCCAGCATCGTCCTCGCACTTCGCCGACAAGCCCTCTAATCCAAAGCCGGTTCCCGCCAAACTTCATTCATCGCGCCATCAACCGGCGCAGCAGCCGAATTTGCCCCGCATGATACACATCGTGCAAAGCTACCCCGTAAATCTGCCGCAGAAACTTTGCTCCACGCGGCTTGTCCAGAACCCGCTCGATAGCCGTCCGCAACGCCCGGTGCTCACGTTCCAGCAGCGCCTTGTCTGCACGCCAAGACGCCTCGCTGGCGTTTCCCTTCTCCGGCCGTGAAAAAAAGTTACTTCCCTTCAATGCAAACGATGCTCTCTTTCCGCCTTCGATTCGTCTCCGCACCGCGTATTTCCAATAGGCCGTATGCACTGTCTCTTCCCATATGTTGTGTCGACCCGCCCCCGGCCGCCACGCAGCCTGCTTGGCGCTCACTCCCCGGATCGCTTGCTTCAGATTGGGCCCGTGCCAGGTTCTCTTTTCGTAAGCTTCTTCGAACAATTTCAACATCAGTTCTCGCGTCTTCACGGCATCCTCGATTCAGCCGGGTTTGTGCACCCCGTATGGATCAGACCGCTTCGCGGCCAGGCTCAAGTCTAACTCTTGCGCGCACACTTGACCCGCCATCGTCTCATCCGCCATCTTGTCAGAGGATTTTGCCTAACTGGCCGTCACATTTCGGCTTGGAATTTTTCTCCTTCGCCCATACAGCTGCCGATCAGCGGCCTCCAGCAGGTCTTGACCTCCACTGAGGGCATGTTGCGCAATGGACAAATGAGATGAGCTAGCCTCTTTTCGGCAGATTTTTGGGAAAGGGAAGCGATTTTCAGTTGTAACTAAATTGCATCTGATATCGGACTAAGCTAGTCTTATATTCTGTTGCAAACTACTTGCAAGGAGATCCCGTGCTCTTTTCCTTCTTTCGCCCTTTTCTCGTCCTTCTCTTTTTACTTTTCCTCGGTTTTCTCCTTCCGAGCCCTGCCCACGCTCAGGAAAATCCTTATATCGTTGCCCATGACCACTACCTCGAAGAGCCCGGCAACCTCGAAATCGAGTACTTCTCCACCTTTGGCACCCAGCGCAACAGCAATGCCTTCCATGCCTTCTGGATGGAGTTTGAGTACGGCGCCACCGCTTGGTGGACCACCGAGTTCTACGTCGATGGCCAATCCACCTTTGGCGATTCGACCATCTTCACAGGCGTCCGGTTCGAGAACCGCTTTCGCGTCCTAAAACGCGAGCATTTCATCAACCCCGTTCTTTACGTCGAGTACGAAAACAAGCGTGGCGGCGACAAACTCCTCAAGGAAGTCGAAGGTCACGACGTGGAATCAGACTATGCTCCCAGCAACGCTGTACTCAGCCAGGAACACGACCACGAGCTCGAGTTCAAATTGCTCCTCTCCGGCACCCACAAGGGCTGGAATTTCGTGCAGAACACCCTCGCAGCCAAGAATCTCTCGAATCACCCTTGGGAATTCGGCTATGCCATCGGCGCCAGTAGGCCTCTTGCTCTCAAAGCTTCTGCAAAACGCTGCTCTTTCTGCCGTCAGAACTTCATCGCCGGCGCCGAACTCTACGGTGGTCTCGGGAACCGCCACAGCTTCGGCTTGCACGACACTTCGCACTACTTCGCGCCGGTGGTCGCCTGGAATCTACCTTTCGACTGGACGCTCCGGCTGTCCGAGGGTTTCGGTCTGAACGACAACAGTCATCGCTTCCTCCTGCGCTGGGGAGTTTCACGGGAAATCCCCGGTTTTGGTTCGATGGTCACCCGCATGTTCGGAGGCCACCGATGAGGGAAACTCTTGTACCCCTGGTCGCCACTGCTGTTCTCCTCTGCGCATCCATAGCTCTCGGACAGAAAGAGAAGCCTCCCGCTTACAAGTACCACAGGGACGCTCTGGTCTATGCAGAGCTCGCCAAAGCACCCGAAAAGGCACGCGCTAAACGCAATCCCCTGGAAAGAGATCCCGACGCGATCGCTGCCGGAAGAAGTCTTTTCGAGCAACACTGCACCGAATGCCATGGCGATTTAGCCGAAGGCGGAAGGAAAGGCCCCAGTCTTCTTGTTGAGCAGGTTCAGAACGCCGATCCAGGCGCAATTTTCTGGATTTTAACCAACGGCGTTGTCTGGCGTGGCATGCCGGTCTGGTCCAAACTTCCGGAGCCCCAGCGTTGGCAGCTGGTCAGCTACGTAAAATCTCTCGGCGTCGCCCTAACGGATCCCGGTCCAGTTCTCCCGCCGAAGTCGCCTTCAGATTCAGCTACGGGGTCGCCTTCGCCGCATCGTTGAGGATCATCGCCAGCCGCACACCGCCCTCCGTGATGCGTTTCTCCGCCACTGGCGCCGCCTTTTCCTGGTACGCCTCACCGGCCATGAGGTTCTGGTGCAGCAATCGGTCCCCGATGTTGTTGTCGTCCGAGCAACTATGGACGGAGACGTTTGGCTCGATGCCGATCTTCGGCGTCAGGTTCCCGTAGACCACGCTTTCCGCAAGGTCGAAGCCTTCCCACACCCACTCATCGACATGAATCCCCGCCTTCTCCCAGCCTTCGATCTCCGCCGCGTACAGAGCGTCCAGCGTTTCGGCGTACTCCGCCGCATCAGCCCCTTCCGCATCACGCTCAGGAATCGCGGTGTCCCACAGGCTGTGCAGGTTTGGCGAAAACGAATGATGGTGTTCATGCACGCTTCGCCGGAAGTATTTTACCGGTACGCAATTTCCCCCTTCATCGGCGTTCGTGACCGTGTGCAGCGGCTGGTGCAAATCTCCAACGAAATGAATGACGTAGCGCAGCGCCTCCGCGCGCTTCGCCCTGTCTGCCTTCGGATCTTTGAGAGTGGCCACTTGCTCGCTGATCGCCTTTGTCACGCATCCTTCCGGCCCGCAGTATGGCTCGAGCGGCCCGCGTTGCGACCCTCGCGGTACATCGATGTAATGCCACGGTCCGTTTTTTCGTTCTCCGCGCACATCATCTGCCCACGTCGACGCATCCGCCATGGCGTCGCGGCTCGCGCCCCCGCAATAGCGATTTAGTTTCGGGTCGATCGGGTCCTCGCTCAGCAGCTTCTGCACGAATTGCTTCGCTTCCGGCGTCAAATGCTTCTCCGCGATCAATGCCACCGTCTGGTGGGCCTTGCATCCCCACGCCAGCGTCGCGGACGGCCAGAAAAGCAAGATCAAGCCACATAGAAAACCCGAATAAGCCCCAAACCGTTTCATGGATAGCTCCCCTTCAAGATGTGCGAGATACAGTCATCATTGCCAAAGTTTTTGTCATTATCAAAAGAAGAGTAGCTGAAAGAAGGTTTCCGCAACATAAAGAGCGCGGGAAGAGCGCGGGCACTCCGCAGGAAGCAAGATCCCCACCAGTCACCAGTCACGAATCACCAGTCACCTCTTCAGGCGCTCAACCAGCGTCCAATCGGCCGCCACGATTCCGTGTGATCGCAAATCACGCGCAACGCCGCCGTAATCGGAATCGCCAGCAGCAATCCCATTCCGCCCCACACCCAACCCCAAAAAAGCAGCGAAATCGTAATTGCCACGGCGTTCAACTGCACTCGTCGCCCGACAATTTGCGGCGCAACCAGATTCAGCGCCAGAACATGGATGGCGGTCAATCCCCCTGCGATCAACGCGAACTCCCCGAACGTCCTCGATTTGGCCAGCGCGATGATAAACGCGGGCAGCCACGCCAGCACTGCCCCGATGTACGGCACCATATTCAGCAAACCCGACGCAATTCCGGTGACGATCGGAAAATCCAGCCCCAGGATCCAGAAAAACAAACTGCTCGCCGCAATCACCATCAAAGTCAACAGCGTCATTCCCGCCAGATAGTCCCGTAGGACATCCCGCAAGTCTTCCAGCGTCTCCTTTACTCGCGTCCGTTGCGATGCTGGAAAAAGTTGCAGCGTTCCGTGCCATACCTCGTGTTTGCCAGCGAGCATGAAAAATACCAAAAACGGCACAAACGTGACTTCCAGAAACAGCGCATAAAGAGACCCTATCCCGCGGAACAACAGGGTGCGCACAATCGCTGCTTCCGGCCGCTCCCCGGCCCCTTTTTGTGGCGCTGTCTCTGGCGCGATTTCCGAGACCTGCACTTCGATTCCTTTGATCTTTCCTTCCACGGCGCCAGCCGCTTGTTTCAGCACCGCTCCATATTTCGGCCAGTTCGCCGCGAAATCCTCCGTTCGCGTTGCCAACCCATAGCCGACCGCTACCAACACCGCGATCAGCACCAGCACCATAACCATTGCGCCCACAGTGCGCGGCAAGTGCATTCTCTCCAGCAACTCCACGGCGGGATCGAGAAAATAGGCCAGCAAAATCGAGAGCAGCACCGTGATAACCACGCCGGCTGCGTAGTAAAAGAACAGCAGAATGATCGCTGCTGCGAGCACTCGCAAACTAAACGTTGATCCGGCAATTCGAACGGTGGATGGTAGCGATGGTGGCGTCTCTATCTCTGGCACGAGGCACTCCGTTCCCCACACGTTAGCATACTCATGCAAATTGGTGCCCCCGGGGCTGGCGCACGTTTCGTATTCCGAATCGCCCTCCGCAAAAACTCCAATTCCCGGACCTTATTCGGGCTGGCTGTTTACCCAAGCGAACCCCTCGGGCGTCCCTTCCCAAGTGTCCATTCGGCCTTATGCTAAACTTTCGCCTGGTCAGCCCTGCAGGAATTGGCCGCTAGCCTCTCATGCCCAAAGAACTTTTCGGAACCGATGGCATTCGCGGCGTTCCCGGCACTCCGCCGCTCGACGACGCCACTCTTTTCGCCACTGGCCGTTCTCTCGCCGCCTATTTGCTCCGCGAACATTCCGCGGCGCACGTCCTCATCGGCATGGACACCCGCGAGCCGGCCCCCAGATTGCCGCTCTCCTCGCCGCCGGTCTTAAGCAAGCCGGTGCTTCCGTCGCCTTTGCCGGCGTGATCACCACGCCCGGTGTAGCTTGCTTGGTCCGCCAAAATGATTTTCAAGCCGGCGTTGTTATTTCCGCCTCGCACAACCCCTACCATGACAACGGTGTAAAACTCTTCTCCCACGCCGGTATGAAATTTCCCGACTCCGCTGAAGAAACGCTGGAGTCCGACATCTTCAAGCACCGCCCCGACCCGCCGCCGAAGAATCCGCCCCTCCTCGTCGCCGACGAATCCCTGGACGCCGAGTATCTCGATTTTCTTCGTAGCCGCCTCATTCCTGGCGCAGACCTTTCCGGCTTCCGTATCGTTCTCGACTGCGCCAACGGCGCCGCCTATAAACTCGGCCCCGAACTCTTCCGTTCTCTCGGCGCCGGCGTCGTTTCGATGGGCGTCTCGCCCGATGGCCGCAATATCAACGCCGGCTGCGGTTCGCTCCATCTCGATGGTTTACAGAAGCGGATGCTCTCCGAGCGCGCCCAACTTGGTGTGGCTTTTGATGTCGACGCCGACCGCGCTCTCTTCGTCTGCGAATCAGGAAAGATCGTCAACGGCGATGGCGTCCTCCTGGCCGTCGCGCGTCACCTCAAATCCCAAAACAAGCTCAAGGGCAGCCGCGTCGTCGCCACTTCCATGTCCAATCTCGGCCTCGAGCGCGTTCTGGCCCGTGAAGGCATCTCCCTCGCACGCACTTCTGTCGGCGACCGCTATGTCCTTGAAGAAATGCTTCGCAGCGGCAACATCATTGGCGGCGAGCAGTCCGGCCACGTCATTTTTCTCGATGACAGTCCGGCGGGCGACGGCCTGCTCACCGCCGTAAAGATCGCCTCCCTGGTCTCTTTGCACGGGAAAATCGAGGCGTTGGTCGAAGGCCTCAAGGACTACCCGCAAGTCATCGTCAACGTCAAAGTAAAATCCAAGCCCCCTCTAGAAACTCTCCCTGAAGTCTCCCGCGCGCTCGCCGAAGCCCAAACCGCACTCGGCGAAAATGGCCGCGTCGTCCTTCGTTATTCCGGCACCGAGCAGCTTGCCCGAGTCATGGTCGAAGCCGAGCACGACGCCGACGTCCAACGCTTCAGTCAATCCCTCGCTGACGCCCTGCGCTCCTCTATCGGCGCCTGACCGCCCTGACACTAGCCCTAAAGCATAAACCCCGCGCTAAGCGCGGGGTTTACACCGGTCACGAGTCACCAGTCACTTTTCATCTTTTATGTCTTCGCGCTCTTTACCTCAACAATGTTGCTCTCCGGATACCGGTCGTGATGCCGCACCCACGCCATCCCGTGTGGCAACCCCGCCTCATCTCGCCCTTTCGGCACCCGGTCGAGAATGGCATACATACTCATGAAATCCTCGAGCCCGCGCCCATACATCGAATACGTATGAAACAGCTCGCCGTTCGCGTTCTTGTGGTACACGCTCAGCCCCGGCCGCTCGTCACTCGGGAACTTACTTGGGTTGTAGTTGTAGATGACCTCTTTCCCCAAGTCTTCTTTCGCCACCGAAACTCCAAAATCAAAATTGAACTCGCTCCCGTAAGAAGACACCCACGGAAATTTCCATCCCATCCGCTTCTTGAACTCTTCGATCTTCGCCAACGGTGCTCTCGAAACGATCATCAATCTCAGGTCCCTCTGCGCCAGATGGATTCCCAAGTTGTCCAGGTGATCTGCAATGAGCGAGCAACTCGGGCATCCCTGCTCCCAATCCGGCCCAAACATAAAGTGATAGATCGCGAGCTGGCTCTTCCCGCCAAACAATTCCGCCAAACTTTTCTTCCCGCTCGCAGTCTCAAACGTATACCTCTTATCGACCTTCACCCAAGGCAGCTTCCGTCGCTCCTCGGCCAGCGCGTCTCTCTGCCGCGTCAAATTCTTCTCTTTGGCCAGCAATTCCTTCCGCGCTGCAACCCATTCTGCCTGCGAAACTACTTTCGGCTGTTCCACTGTGCTCTGACTCATGACCTCTCCTCCTCAAACATTTTCAATCTCTTCAAAATCCGATTCACTTCTACCCACTCCGGGATGCGGAAGCCGCCGAGCTCATTCGCCAAGCAGCTCCCGCATCCCGCCAACGTTGACTCCCTTCTCCAGCGCGCGCCTTGGCTCCGCCGGAAGGCGCGTTAGCTTGCTGCTGCCTGCGCTCTCCCCGACTGCGCCTTCGCCGCTTGCCCTGCCTGCAACATTTCCGCGCGGAATTTGCGCATGACTTCGTTCGAGCCCGGACTGTTCTTTTCCCGCCAGTTCTCCAAACGCTTCGATTGCTCTTCCATGTTCGCGAAGATCTTTTGGCTTCCGAACATCGATCTCCACGCCGCCAGCACGGGCTTCACCTGCTCAAACACCATCCATTGCTCCCCGGTGCTTTCAAAGAACAGGTCTTCGTCAATCAACCCGCGGTTCACGATGCTCGCCACCATTTCCCAATACCCGACCACCATCCGCATGTACGTGTTTTCCTTGCTTCCGGGAGGGCATAGCCGCATCACGTCCTCCGCGGTTTTCACGTGAAAGTTCGCCGCGAACCAGTCGCGCGCCTCGCGCAACTTAGGCTCGCGCCTCAGCTCGTACAGATGCAGCATCAAATTTACTTGCTCGTGCGTTGCTTGTCCCATGTTTCCTCCTCTTGATTTGTACTCTCAACGAAATCCTTCCTATGGCCTCGTTCGCCACTCATCCAACTGAATGCGCGAAGCTTGTTGGCCAGCACAGCCGTCACTCCGCCCGCTGAAACTGCCGATGCAATCAGCATTGCCGTTGTCGCCATGCACGCAGGACACATAGGTTTCTCCCAGAGAGCAACTAGGCCGATTGTGCCTTTTGCATGAAAGTTGGGAGTTCGTCCGCACTCGGCCCCCAGCTTGCCGGCACGGCCACGTCCAGCATTCGCAGGTACACGCTGAATTGGCCGCGATGTTGGTACCAGTGGCTCAGCATTACGTCGCGCAGAAACTCCGCGCGAGGCTGCGCCAGGACTTCCCGTCCGCCGGCTACCATACGCCAGGTTTCCTTCATTGAAGTGTCGTCGTACTTTGGCAATAGGCTCCGCACGGAGGCGATGCTTTCCTCAAACGCCTTGAGGATCTCCTGGCGGGTCGCTGGCTGCGGAAAGTTGAAAGACTCCGGGGCTTGCGCTGGATTGTTTTGCACGAAGCGCACGATTCCGCCTGGCACGGCGGCTATGTGGTAGGAAAGCTGCCCCGCGGACAGAGATTTCTCGTGCGGCTTCCACGTCAACTTATCTTCCGGCAGCCGCTCCAGAAACTTCCGTGTGACAGGCGCCTGTGCTTCAAACTCTGCGAGCAATGATTGTGCTATCGACATGTTAAATCTCCTTTTGTTCGAAAGTAAAACTCCAATTGGCTCGCAGCGGACCCACACTGCGATCCTTACGCGCTACTGCTTCTTCCCGCCCCCGGCCTTCAGTCCCGCCTGAGCTTCCGCCGCCTTTCGGACGCGCTCGTTCATCGTTCCCCACCCGCCAGTCACTCCTTTTCTGTGCTCGTCCAGGATCAGTCCGAGCGCCGCGTGATGAAACTTGATGAGTGTTCCGCCGTCCACTTCGCTAAGCCGGTATTGCACGTTCGACGCAACCGGATACGACATGAACATCGGCCCGGTAAATTCCAGCAACGTCGGCCGCTTGATCGCCTGCACGGTCCCCCAAAAGTGTCCGTTCCCTTCGCCCAAATCGCGGAACCACCTCCCGCCCGGCCACGCCTCCAGCTTCATGGGCATCGGCGTGCCATTGGTCACCTCATTTCCCGGCCCAAGCTGCTCCAGCAGCGCCTCAAATGTCACCTCCAGCGAGGCCTTCACGTGAATTTCCTGCGTAACGTTCAAAGTCAGATTCTCCAGTGCTACCACGGCTGCCGTCATCGAACTCATCGTGCCTCCTCAAAATGTAGTTTCTTCAGTCCTTTTTCACCGCACCGCTTTTCGCTTCAGCCCGTTCCTTAATGCGAATCAACTGTTGCTTCCAATACCGCTCAAACGTCCCCGCCCACTCGTGCAAAGGCCGGATCGCCTCGGCGTTCGTCCGGTAAAACATCTGCCGCCCGTCGCGCCGCGCATGCACCAGCCCAACATCCTTTAAGACGCGCAAATGCTTCGAAACGGAAGGCTGCTCCATCTCCAAAGCATCCACAATCTCCCCCACCGGTCGCTCCTGCAGCGCCAGGTAGTTGAGTATCTCCCTCCGCCGGGGCTCCGCCACAGCATTGAAAGCGTCAGAAGTGGTAGCCGCTCGTGCCATGCACACACAATACATTCCTATATGGGAATATGTCAAGCCTTATTTTTACCAATCAAGCCGTAACCCTTTTTGTGCTACAAGCGTGTCTTTTCGCTCTTCTTGGCCGGGGCGCTGGAGGCACCCAATGCGGAAGCTCTTCTGTCTCGCTCTTCTTAGTTGCCTTTTGGTGGCCGCATGGTCAGCCTTAGGGACAAACGCACAGCAAACGGACTCACCTCCGGCGAAGAAAATCACGCGCGTCCGGCAGGGCGGGAACATAACGGCGAAGATGCTGGTACATACTGTTCAACCGGAATATCCCGAGAAAGCTAAAAAGAAAGGAATCGCAGGCACGGTCAGACTGCACGTGATTATCGCCCGCGACGGATCCGTTGCGCAGGTAGAACTAATCTCGGGTCATCCACTGTTGGCACAGTCCGCCCTTGATGCCGTTCGCCAGTGGAAATATCGGATCACTCTCTTAAACGGCGATCCCGTCGAAGTCGATACCGTAGTCGACGTCATCTTTTCGCTAAATCGCTAGAGTTGTTCCTTTCCAAAGCTGTTCATGCGACGCCTTCTCAGCGCTCCACTCCGCGCTCTGCGTTATCTTTTCTCCTGCTTTCGAGGGAACTTTTCCCTCTCTCGCGACATTACCGTTAGTGGAGGCTCAAGCCACGATTCATGCAAGACGCACTCCCAGCTCTCGTTCTAAACTCGGAGGCTCTCCCGCCCACCACCATGAACGACACGCCGCCCACACCCGCCTTCCCGGCCAGTCCCGCCAGCGACGAGCACCTCATGCTCGCCTTCTCCAAAGGTTCCGCCGAATCCTTCAACGAACTCTTCCTCCGCTACAAGCAGCCCATCTACGGCTTCTTTCGCCGCCGCACCGCCGACCCCTCCCACGCCGAAGAACTCACGCAAGAAGCCTTCCTCGTCCTCCTCCGCGCCGCCTCCCGGTACCAACCCCGCGCCCTCTTCCGCACCTACCTCTACGCCATCGCCTTCAAAATCCTTCGCGCCCACCGCCGCAAAGCCACCTTCCGCGCCACCTTTTTCGGCCATCCAAAAAGCATCCCCGATCCCGCCAAACAGGACGCCACCGAATCCGGCCTCTGGGTCCGCCGCGCCGTCGAAAAGCTCGACGCCATCGACCGCGAAATCCTCCTCCTCCGCGAATTCGAGCAACTCAGCTACGCCGAGATCGCCGACCTCCTCCATCTCCCCGTCAACACCGTCCGCTCCCGCCTCTTCCGCGCCCGCACCGCCCTCCGCAACTTGCTAGAGCCATCCGCCGTACCCGCGTCGAACGAGTCCACGCCATCCACCGAGCGGGCCGCGTCGCCGGACGCTGCCCAAACGATTCCACAGAAAGGCATCCGTCTATGAGCACCACGCCACATCCGTTCACGCCAGAAGAAATCATGGCCCACCTCGACGGCGAACTCTCGCCCGCCCGCGCCCAATCCCTCGCCGCTCACATCGAGGGCTGCGGCGACTGCCAAGCCCTCGTAACCTCGCTTCGCAATACTTCGCGCTCACTCACCAACTGGACTGTCCCGGCTGTGGATATTAACGCCAAGTTCGAGGACCATCTTTCTGCCTCAGCCTTCAACAGGTCGTCGAAGCTGAGCGGCTCGGGTGGCTTAAAGCTCCGCATCATTCTGAGCCAACGCTGGAAAACGCTTGCAGCTTCTTCTGTCCTGGTTGTTGTGTTGATCATGTTGTTTGGCCTCCGTGCGGGCCGATATGACATGTCAAAGCATTCGTCGAGATTAGCAGCAGCGCAGCGCGTCGACGATCAGGAAACCATGGAGAGTCTCCAGCAGCAGGAACTAACCTCGCACGTGGATTTGGCCTCCTCCGCTCCTATGCCGAACGAAGAAAAGGGATTGGCAAGCCCCACCGACCGATTCACAAGAGCGGAAGTCTCAAAACAACCCTCGCAAGAGGCAATCAGAGAGTTCAACAGGCTGCAGTTGTACGCAAAGGTGCAGCGTGCAATTGAGCCTCAGAAGGCTGAGCCGATGATCGCTCGCACCGTCTCGCTCTCTCTCATCGCGAAAGATTTCGATTCGTCGCGCGCATCACTGGACGCCATCGTGATTCGTCACAACGGCTATTCTGCCAACCTAGCCGTGAACACGCCGCAAGGCGCCGCTCGTACGCTCCAGGCCTCCCTGCGCATCCCCGCGCCACAACTTCCAGCCGCGCTCGCTGAAATAAAAGCCCTCGGCCGCGCCGAAGCCGAAAACCAGAACGGTGAGGAAGTCACTCAGCAGCACGCCGATCTAGTCGCGCGCCTGAAAAACTCCCGCGAAACCGAGCAGCGCCTCCAAGCCATCCTCACGCAACGCACTGGAAAAATCAGCGACGTCCTCGAAGTCGAACAGGAAATCGCCCGCGTCCGCGGCGAAATCGAACAAATGGAAGCCGAACAAAAAAACCTCGAGCACCGCGTCGACTTCGCCACCATCGACCTAAAACTCTCCGAAGAATACAAAGCCAAGCTCGACTCCCCCGCCCCCGCGATCTCCACGCTAATCCACAACGCCGCTGTCAACGGCTACCGCAACGTCGCCGACACGCTTCTCTCCATAGTCCTCTTCTTCGCCGAATACGGCCCGGTTCTATGCTTCTGGCTCCTCTTGTTCTTCATTCCCGCCTGGCTAGTCTGGCGCCGCTGGCGCCAAGCCACCGCCGCTATCTAGCACGCAAGACCTATCCCGCATTGCAGATCTGAAGACCGAAGCAATGCAGTTCAATTCAGGGCGTTGCCAACAATTCGCGACAGACGCCGCCATGCCTGGGTCGGGCGTCCCGCCTGCGTGTCTCGGCCAAAGTGAAAGGTCACGCTGATGCCGGAGAAATGGAACGAAGGCAGACCGCCTGCATAGCCTTGTCGCGGGGAACGAAAGCCCTGCGTATTGCCATAGGCTAAAAGACCAGGCTGCACGTTCTGAATGTGAAGCGTGCTCTCAAAGGCGTCCAACTGCAGCCGTCCGCTCCAGAGTTCGACGAGCGACAGGCTCGACTGCGTGTAAAGCAGAGTCCTAACCTCTTTTACCGGGGGAAGGAGCGGCTCCAGGCCGGGGTCGAGTTCATTGGCTCCCGCGAATAGGTAACTTAAATGGGCAGACGATTTTCCGGGATCCTCGGTACAACAGGAAGGAAGTGGTCGGCAACGGGGTCGATACTGTTCGGAGAACTGTTGTGATCGGCGCAACATGTTCTTGCGCTAGGACGATCCGTGGCGCAGGTGTTTGTCCTGCTGCCGGCACGAGGCTGCCCAGAAATATTCCGAGCAGCACCATGAACCGTTTGTATATCACCAGACTTCTCTTCTCTCTAATTCCTGGTTTTCATCACCGAAACGAACAACTAGACTCCGCTCGACTCCAGCTCTCTCGCCATCGCCGGAGAGTAAAAGGCGGGATTTCGCTTTGAAACTAGATTGCTGCGAATCAATTAGGTTTACTGCGCTCGGGGCTCGGCAGTCTGTCCCAATAGGCACCCGACTAGACCTGTATCTATTCGCACAGACGCTCAACTCATAACGCGTTAGTCTGTTCGTGGATCCTGATCTAGAGGGTCTTCAGCCCCAGCTGCCCTCGAGTCAAAAATGAAACTCTTGGCTAAATCCCGCATTGGATCGGTCTTGATAGTATTCGCGGCTTCCTCCGCGCTCTTCGCTCAAAATAGCGGAACGGACAAACCTCAGAATCCTGCTAACGTCCCGGACGTTCGTCAGATCGTGGGTCAATCCCTTGTGGCAACCGGGCACAGTTGGCAGGCGCGTGACGAATACATTTATATGGAACGTGACGAGGACCGGCGCCTGGACTCGCAAGGCCAGGTGAAATCGGAAAATGTCGACGTAACTAGAATGACGTTCGTCAACGGCATTCGCTTTGAGCAGCTCATGGAACACAACGGTCAGCTTCCATCGGCCGAGGAACAAAAAAAACGCGACCAGGATTTCGAGAAACTGAAGCACGAAACGCCGGAGGAGAAAGCTGCGCGGCTCCTCAAGGACCAGGAAAATAGGTCTTTTCTCCAGGAACTGCTCGAGGCCTTCGACTTCCGCCTCCTCGGCGAAGAGACCGTAGAAGGCAGGGCAGCCTACGTGTTTAAGGCCACGCCGCATGCGGGTTATCACTCCAATGGCAAGTACGGCAAACTGCTCTCCAGGGTGGAAGGCAAGCTCTGGGTCGACAAGCAGGATTTCGGCTGGGTCAAAGTCGACGGCGAGGTAACGCAGTCGTTCTCGATGGGATTGTTCGTAGCCCGCGTGCAACGGGGCTCGCACATCATTCTGGAGCAGACTTGTCTCGGTGATGCCGTCTGGGTGCCCAAGCGCCTCGAACTGAGAGCAAGCGCCAGAATCCTTTTCCTAAAGAATCTCGACCTCGACAGGATCCTCACTTATTCGGACTATCGCCGCGCGACTGACGGCCCCTACTCTGTGAGCAGATAGTGGCGTTTTGAGAGTTTACCAGGCACAGAGTCGGAGTAACTAAATATCCTGACGCTGCGTGTAGCGACGTCGGCCGCCCAACGAGCCTCGAGGTTCTGAACTTCAACTTCACTTCGGTTTGTCGTTCTCGGGAGACGCTTTTGCGGGATGAAGCTTGTTATAGTCTTTTATAAACACGCGCAAGCCGGAGTCCGGCGTAAGTTTGGAATAGCCCGCTGAAAGCTGTTCTTTGTAGTGATCCAGGAAGAAGTCGAGTGGATCATTTGGATCCATGTCGATGAGGATCAAATCCGTATCGTTCATGACCAGCTTGCCGAGCCGGATGCGATTGTTTTTGAAGGCCATGTAATTTCCGGTGCGGATGTTTTTCGCTGGCTTTGCATCTGTCCCCCTAAAAATCTGAATAATTTTCTCGCCTTCTAGTCGTATGGAGACCACCTTACCTTCAAGATGGGGAGGCGGCAGGATCTGTTCGAGATCAAGAATCAGATCGTCTTCTTGAGCCTCTA
>Ga0210405_10003457_pt1 | contig 15486 bp, 10 predicted proteins | sample IncBWH11MmetaG_FD_155492 | JGI IMG/M metagenome (GOLD analysis project Ga0210405, IMG submission 155492) | Forest soil microbial communities from Barre Woods Harvard Forest LTER site, Petersham, Massachusetts, United States - Inc-BW-H-11-M | ecosystem: Environmental > Terrestrial > Soil >... | reverse complement strand
GCTCCTTCGAAACGTGGGCCAAGTGGGGTGACTGTTTGGCTCTTGGGTTTCATTGACGCGCCTGCCTACTTTACGCTGTTGATCAGAACAACGTCGCTGTTGACGGCGCCGCGCGCCAGGAACAGTTGCTTGCCATCGGCGGACCATGCGAAGTTGAAGATTGTGCCTTCGGTGAAGTTTGTCACCTGCTTGGGCGGATGGCCATCGAGAGTCTGCCTCATCAGATTGGAAACGCCATTTCGGTTATCCACGTACAGCACCGCTTTGCTGTCGGGAGACCACCCAAACGCAGCGTCCACCTGGTAGGAGAGCTTGGTTGGCTCGCCGCCTTCGGTGGGCACAATGGCGATTTCAAACCGGTTTACTGTATCGTCAAAAAAGTAAACAGCGATCCACTTTCCGTCGGGGGAAATTGTGGGGCGTGAGGCGGTGCGTTCGGTCACTGGCTGGGGTGTACCTCCGTCGAGGCTCTGCTTCATGATGCGCAGTTTTCCCGAGCTCACGGACTCATAGACAAGCCACTTTCCGTCGGGGGTAATCTGCGCGTAAGAGTCCGCATTGCCGTTGGTAAGCTGTTTTAGGCTACTGCCGTCAATATCCATCCTCCAGATATTGCTGTGGCCGCTGCGGTCGGAGGAAAAAACCACGGTCTTCCCGTCGCCAGAAATTCTGGGATCGTAATTGTTGCCGCCATTGACAGTCAGTTGCACCGGGTTGCTTCCGTCCGCCGCCATACTCCAGAGATCACGCCGTCCGCTGGCGTTCGAGGTATAGACCACGTCACCACTCGGCGCGCAAACGATGCCGTTCAGACCTGCACCGGTCCCGGTCCCCGAAGTGATTTGCTTCGCGCCCTTGGCCTCGCCTCGCGGGGCAGCCCAAATCGAAGACGCAACTTCGCTTTGTACAGTGACCAGGGCGCTGGAATCCGCGGTCAGACTCACGCCGAAATACCGGTTCAGATCATTGGTAATTCTTCGAGCTTCGCCGCTGGGATAAGCAATGTACCAGAGCTGAGAAGAGAGGCTGGAGGTTTGATCGGAGGCGTCGAGGACCAAACCGCTGCCGTCCGCCAACCAAGCCGGTCGTCCTGTACTGGACCACCTGGTAGATGAAATCGTTTGTTCGGTTCCGCCTGCCACTGGCACACCCGCCAAGGACCACCGAGCGCCGGCACGACCGTCGGAGGCCAGCGTGGCGATAGTTTTGCCATCCGGCGACCAACCGAGACCCGCACTGTTACCGAACCAGGAGGCAGCGTACCTTGTGGGGAGTCTTCGGCTGGCAACAACATGCTCGCCGGAGCCGTCGGCCTTGGCCACCACCAAATCATCGGTTCCTTTCGACGGGGCGAAGCGCGAATACGCCAACTGGCTTCCGTCGGGCGAAAGAGCGACGGGCACATCGATATCCTCGACCAACTTTCGCGGAGTGCCTCCGAGTACCGGCACTTGGTAAAGGAATGCTTGGGACGCATTCTTGTTGGCGGTAACGTAGTAGACATAGTTGCCGTCCGCAGAAAACGTCATGCCGAAGTACGTCGTCTCCGCCGGAGGAACGATCTGTACGTTGTTTGCCGTCGTCACCTGCCGCACCCAGAGACTCTGTTTCCCGGCGTCTTCGATTACGTGGACGACGTATTTGCCGTCGGGGGAGATAGCTGCCATGCGGGACTTGCCAGTGTTGGTAAGGCGAGTAAGGTGGATGGATTGGAACGCCGCCGCCGTGGGTTTGGAGGCGCGTCCAGCAAGCATTTTGTAGATCCCGAAACCTGCTGCCAGCACCAGCACAACTGCCAGACCGATAGGTAGCAGTTTCTTGCTTCCATTCTCCTGAGCGGCCGCTAACGGCGGCGTGCTGGCCGCATACGCTTTGCCCGAGTCGGCCAGATGTTTTCCGCTCGGCGGAGTCGCGACAGTTTGTCCAGGGGCGCTGACGGGTTCATCCGCACTTTGATACGCCAAGCGTCGTCCAGAACTGCTGTCTCGTTGCAATCGCTTCAGGTCGCCGCGCATTTCGGAAGCGTGCTGATATCGAAGATCGCGATCTTTCTCCAGCGCCTTATTGATGATCTCTTCCAACCGCGGCGGGAGGTCGGGATTGAGGCGAGCGGGCCCGGGCGGCATGCGATTCAGGATGGCGTCGAAAATCATCGCCGAAGTGTCTCCGCGGAAAGGCAGCGTGCCGGTCGCCATCTCGTACAAGACCGCTCCGAAGGAAAACAGATCGGTGCGGGTGTCCAACTCTTTCCCCTTGGCCTGCTCGGGGGACATGTAGGCGACGGTTCCGATGGCGGTTCCGGGACTAGTCAGATAATCGATGCTCGCTGCAGCGGCGGTTGCTTCGGCTGGGCTTGCCTCGGTGGGTTTGCCCGTCACCGGAGTGAGTTTCGCCAGGCCGAAATCGAGAATCTTTGCATGTCCCCGCTTGGTGACGAATAAGTTGGCTGGCTTGATATCGCGATGAACGATGCCCTCAGTGTGCGCGGCGTCGAGTGCGTCCGCAATCTCGATAGCCAATGACAGCAAGACCTCGGTATCCAGCGGCTGTCCCCCGATGCGGTGTTTGAGGGTCACGCCGTCCAGAAATTCCATCACTATGAAAGTCTGGCCGTCCTGCTCATCGATCTCATGAATGGTGCAGATGTTCGGGTGATTCAGGGCCGAGGCGGCTTTGGCTTCGCGCTGGAAACGGCTCAGTGCCTGGGGGTCTTTGGCGACATCGTCGGGCAGGAACTTGAGTGCGACGAAACGGCCGAGCTTGATGTCCTCGGCCTTGTAGACGACGCCCATGCCTCCGCCGCCCAGCTTTTCGAGGATGCGATAGTGCGAGATGGTTTGGTTCAGCAGTTGGAACGGGCTCCCGCCGTCGACGATGGAATGTTATCAGCAGGCGTCGATAAACGCGACCCTGGAACTCTGGGGCTGCCGTAGCTTCGCTGGAATCGCTCACAAAGCTCATCCTCAGTCATTCGGAGAAGCGGAGCGACGATGAATCCTGGGTTTTGCCGGCCATGGGAAGAACCCAGATCCCTCGCTTTGCTCGGGATGACAACAACTAGAGTCTATCCACAATCTCTGCCGAGCTTCGCTCGGCTGGACAGCCGGGGGCGGCTGTCCCCACGTGATTCTTGCCGTAACTACGCTTGCTTCTCGCCGCGGCGCATTTGCAAGTAGGCACGGATGAAGGGTTGCAGATCGCCGTCGATCACGCGGTCCACGTCGCCGACTTCCATCTTGGTTCTGTGGTCTTTGATTAGACGATACGGTTGCAGAGTGTACGAGCGGATTTGCGAGCCGAAGTCGATGTCGAGTTTCGAGTCTTCGATCTTCTTGGTGGCTGCACGTTTCTTCTCCAGTTCGTTTTCGTAAAGCTTGGAGCGGAGCATGCTCATGGCGCGGTCTTTGTTCTTGTGCTGCGAGCGCTCATTTTGGCAAGCGGCCACGATGCCGGTGGGAATGTGGGTGATGCGCACGGCTGAGTCGGTGGTATTGACGTGCTGTCCACCCTTGCCGCTGGAGCGGTAGGTATCGATGCGCAGATCGTCGGGCTTGATGACGATGTCGATGCTGTCGTCGATTTCCGGCGAGACGTAAACGCTGGCGAAAGATGTATGGCGGCGCTTGGCTTGATCGAATGGAGAAATGCGCACCAACCGATGCACTCCAATTTCGCTGGTCAGCAGCCCGAAGGCGTATTCGCCATTGACCGCGAAGGTGGCGGATTTTAAGCCGGCTTCTTCGCCCGGTTGGTAGTCGTAGAGCACGGTCTCGAAACCTTGGCGCTCAGCCCATCGCAAGTACATGCGCAACAGCATGTCGGCCCAGTCCTGCGATTCCGTGCCGCCGGCGCCGGGATGGATGGTGACAATCGCATTGCGGGCGTCGTTCTCGCCCGAAAGCAGGGTCTCGGTCTCCAGGCGATCGACCAGTTGGCGCAGAGAATCGATTTCGCGGCGAAGGTCGGTGTCGACACTCTCGCCTTCGCGGGCCAGGTCAAGATACGCAGAAATGTCGTCACCATGCCGGATTAGGCTGGCTTCATTCGACAACATATCTTCCAGGCGCTTTTTCTCGCGCATGACCTGCTGGGATTTTTGTGGGTTCGACCAGAGACTCGGGTCGGAGGCTTGCTTTTCGATCTCGGTCAGACGTTGGCGTAGGTTGCCAGCGTCAAAGATACTCCCGAAGTTCGCGAACTTTGTCTTTCAGGGGTGCGTATTCTTTTTCCAGCTCTTCGACCATGAGTTTGTTCCTCTTGAAATTTTCGCGAGAGACGTTACAAGCAACGTCTCTACAGGCTGTTTTGCTAGGTTTCTTTTCGCGTTCGAACCAACAGTCGCATGAATATTGCTGCCACTGAAATTATCGCACACAGATAGGCGAACCAGTCGCCGTGACGGGTATAGAAGGTGGTCGCACTAATGAGCGCATATGGAGCCGGCAGCACCGTCCGAGTTTTGCGCGGAGCACTGGTCACGATTGTTCCATTGGGATCGATTCCAGCGGTGCGTCCGGTGTTGGTGTCAAGCAGCAGCCACCGGTCGTTTTCGACGGCCCGCATTCGGGACTGCTTGAGATGCTGGGCGTAGGCTCCGCTGTCGCCGTACCAGCCATCGTTGGAAATGTTCACCAAAACTTGCGCGCCGTTGTTGGCGAACTGCCGGATATCGTCCGGGAAGATGGATTCGTAGCAGATGAAAACTCCGAGCTTGGTCCCGCCGGCGTCGAGGGGCACGCGAGAACTACCGCGAGAAAAATCTCCAACTTCCTTGGTCAAACCTCCGGCAAAGGAAAATACTTGTTTGAAGGGAACGTATTCGCCGAACGGGACCAGATGAATTTTGTCGTAGCGCGAGGTCCAGTCGCCGTTCGGGCTCACGAGCGCGGCCGAGTTGTAGATTTCCGTGACCTGGTCCGGAGTCGCGCTGGCATTGCGGATCCCAATGCTGCCGGTGAGCACCCACGCGCCCGATCGACGCGCGACGTTGCTGACCGCATCGCGGAAAATCGGATCGCTGGCGTAGAACGGTGCGGGAGATTCCGGCCACACGATCAAATCAGGACGCGGACCATCATGGGGATCCAGACTGATTTCAGTCAAGTCGTGCAAGGTGTCGTTGAAATACGGCTTGGTCCAATCTGCACCTTCTAGAATTGGTACATTGGCTTGGACCAGGAGCGCGCTGTGATCGGCGGGAAGTGCGGGGGCGGGAAGTGCGGGGGCGGGAACCAAACTTCCTGCCTGCAAAATCAGGGCGGCGGCAACACTCGCAAGCAAGAGGCGTTTGCGTTTTTCACGAGGTACCAGAAAGGCAGCAGCCAATGCCGCATTCACCAGCATGATCTCGAATGACAGCCCGTACACGCCCGTGACTGAGGCAATGCGAGCCAGCGGAATGTTGTCTACCTGGGTTGTGCCCAGCAGTCCCCAGGGGAATCCAGTGATGCGGGTTCGGGCCAGTTCGACGGCCACCCACACGACCGGCGAGAGCAACAGCGCTCGCAGGTTTAACGGACTGCTACCTGCAAGCAGACTCACTAACAGTCCGAAAACGCCGTGATAGATCGCAAGATAAAGGCAGAACAGCAGCAGAATGACGATTCCGAGTGGTGTGCTGACCCCGCCATATTGGTGCATGACGCTGTAAATCCAATAGCAGGTGCCGGCGTACCACAGGATCCCGCACGCATACGCTAACAAGAACGCCTGCAGTGGGCTGGCAGGAAGCAGTTTGATTCCTGCTTGCAGTTGCAGCGTTTGCGGCTGACGAGCCCGCAAAATTGCGATCAGCAGCGGTGTGATCGAGACCCAGCACAGCATGTAGACATTGGGCAGGGGGAAGATCAGAATCTGCAGGACAGCCGAGAGCAGAACCAGCAACCAGGCACTTTTGTGAATCTGGGACACATTAGCAGGATAGCAAACGAGGCGTCAGGCTTCAGGCTTCGGGTTTGCACTTACTCTGCTTCGGACGAACGCGACTATTTCTGGTGTTACGTACTCTGGCGGACTAATCTCGAAGATCGGACGACCTGCCACTGGTTTCAGCGAAACGCCAGTCCAAGCCGCTTTGGCGCCATCTTTGTTCTTAGAAGCGTGCAAGATAACGGCATCGGCTTGGTCGAGCAATTCCTGGGCTGATCGTTTGAAGTCCGCAATGGCGGGATCGAGGACCGTGAGGTAAAGATCCGGGCGGACAAACTTCAGGATGCTGTTCGATTCCAAGATCACGTTTTCGGATTCGGTCAGTTTGCGGCGGATGGTTGGGATTGCTTCCGCGAGACGACCTTGTTCCGTACGCACCCACCAGGCACGAGCCGCGCCAGCGACGAGGAAGCGCGAAGTGTCGGAATCACCGGAACGATCTTTCTCTTCCGAGATCGCCCAGCTGTGGTCATCGGTGGCGCAGTGGCAGGATTCACCGTTGAGCGAGCAAACTCCGTGTCCGTATTGCGTAATCTTTAGCGCGGTCCAGTGGTAAGCAGGCAGTGCCGCGATCAGGCCAGCAACTACGCTGGTCTTGCCCACGCTGCGCGAATGTCCGCCGATCACGACGACTGCCATAGCAATCTGATTTTCGCGGGCGGGGCGCCCGCGCCACTCAATCGTCTACTCTTTTCTGGCTAAGCGCGCCAGGGCTGCGAGTCCTTTCAAGTATTCGCGGACTGGCTTTGCCGGAGTTCCCCAGAACGCGATTCCCTTCCCTCGCAGAACTTTGTTTGGCAAAACGCCACCTTGTCCTCCCAACATGACACCTTCTTCGATCCGAGCGTGTTCGCCGATGCCGACCTGGCCGCCGAGAACTACGTTCTTCTCGATCGTGATGCTCCCGGAAAGCCCGGTTTGCGCGGCGATCACAACGTCTTCTCCGATTTGGCAGTTGTGGCCGATGTGGACCAGGTTGTCGATCTTCGCGCCTCGGCCGATTCGAGTAACGTCCAAGGCTCCGCGATCGATGGTCGTGTTGGCGCCGATCTCGACGTCATCTTCAATCTCCAGGCGTCCGATTTGAGGAAACTTTTCATAGCGGCCTGTCGTCTGATCGCGTACGTAACCGAAGCCATCGCTGCCGAGCACGGCGCCTGCATGAACGATCACGCGATCCCCGAGGCGCACACCTGCGTAGACAGTGACATTCGGATAGACATCGCAATCGCATCCGATGCTCACTCCCGCGCCGATGACGCTGCCGGCCCCAATTCGTGTGCTCTCTCCGATGTACGCGTCTTCGCCGACGATCACTTGCTCTTCAACAATGGCACCGTCGGCCAGCCGCGCCGATGGATGCACGATTGCGCTGGGATGGATACCCGGCTTCCGCTCCGGCTTCGGAGAAAGAAGTCGAGCAGCCCGGGCAAAAGCCAGACGTGGTTGCGGGGAGAGCAGCAGCGGCTTAGAAGGCGTCTTTCCCGCCGCGAAATCGCCTACGATCACGGCGGAAGCTTTTGATTCGAGGGCCGCACGGAGATTCTTTTCGTCATCCACAAAAATCAAATCGCCCGGCCCCGCCGACTGGACGCTCGAGATGCCGGTGAGTTGGACGGTTTCGTCTCCCAGCACGCGGGCCTGCACAAAATCAGCGATCTCCTTGGCGGATCGGGCCCTGACTAAAGTCATGGCACCTTTTTATACGTTTGCCGCGGGAAAGGAAAGCTGAGGATAGAATGCTCTGATGGAGCGGAAGGTCTTCTGGATCAGCTTCACCGTGCTCGGACTGGCGGCGGATTTCCTTTTGCCGCTTTGGTGGGCGTTGGGCGCGACCCTGCCAATTATTTACGTAAGTTGGTGGATCGCATATCGGAGTGACTGGTTTGGGTAGAACCACAGCAGCTCGCCTCATATTCCTCTCTCCCGCTTACTGCTCTTGCAACGGCAATTTATCGCCAGTTGACATTGCAACACCCAAAGTTGCCATTCGTGTTCTGGGTCGTTAGAGTCAGTACTGACCTAGGGAGAATCAGACGCCCATGTATGGAGTTCCAGCCGACTTGGATTTGTCGCGTTTTAAGGGTGCCGTATTGATTCAGCTGAGTATTGGAGAGTTCCAGGTCCAATTCCACTTTCATCCCATCGGAACGATCTCAGTGGTGGGGAAATGGGACCTGAAGGATGCAGTCGGCTCATTGATCGACGGAATGAAGCCGAATGCCGAACGAGATGCGCTTTACATCCACGTTCTGTTGGGTGAGAGTGTTAAAGACTATTCGCTCGATGCACCACGTTCTTTTTCGCTCCGTTTTGAGTCAGGACACGTTTTGACAATTTTCGATGACTCCCCGGAATACGAGACCTTTTCCATTCAACCCGGTAACGTCTTTGTTTAGGTAAAGCATTTATTTCTTTTCGGCGCGACCGCTAGTTGATGTGAACAGGTGGCCTTAGCATTCATAGACCGTCCCAGCGGTCTCGCGAAATTCTTCGTAACAGAGAAAAAGTCAATCACTTCGCACGCTCATCAAAAAGACGCTCGCACTGCCCAGCGAACTAATAGAGCGGAGGCTGGCCTTCAGGGCGAGTTTTCCAGCGGCGATGCACCCAGAGCCATTGATCGGGATACCGCCGCACGTAGTCTTCGATCACCTTCGTGAACAAAGCCGTGTTCGCAAGAGCGTCGGCATCGTCATCGCCCGTGCGTACCAGATTGATCGCAGGGTCAAAACGCAGGCGATACTTTCGCAAGGCGGGATCCCAGATGGTGAAGCCGGGGACGACGGCGGCATCGGTGCGTAGTGCGATTCTCGCCAGGCCGCTTGCGGTACACGCCGGGATTCCGAAAAAGTCGACGAACACGCCCTGCGGCGGCGTCATGTTCGTGTCCATGAGGATGCCCACGGTTTCTCCGGCTTTCATAGCCGAGAGCAGGCCGCGGACAAAATCGTCTTTGTCGACCATGGAGTTGCCGTGCATCGTGCGATATCGGCGGGTCAAGCGGTCGAGGTAAACATTGTCGAGGGGCCGCATCACGACATGCAGCGGGTGTCCATGCAGCGAATGAGTGAATGCCGACAGCTCCCAGGCTCCCATGTGTGCGGTCAGGAAGAGCACACCCTTGCCTCGCGCCAGGGCGCGTTCGAAGTTCTCGAACCCGTCGTAGACCACAACCATGCTGACGTTTTCGCGAGTGTACTTAGGGAACAAACACACTTCCGCTGCTTGCCGTCCGAACGAGGTAAAAACGCCCCGCAGGATCTTGGCGCGCTGGTGGCGCGTCTTTTCCGGAAATGCCAGCGCCAGGTTGTGCATTCCTACCCGCCGCAGCCTGACATGAAGCAGGTAAACCGTCCAACCGAGCATGATTCCGGTGGCGCGGGCCAATGGACGGGGCAGCGCTCCAATGAATTTGACGATCAGCCAGGCTAGGGCGTACTCGAATCGCTCCATGTTGGGGGAAATGGTGACGGTAGCACTGGGAAAATCCTACGTCAACGAACCTCAGCACCGGGTCGATCCGGGTGGAGAAACGAAGTGATTGATTCTAAAGGATTCTAATGCTTGAGCGAGGGTTGTTGCCGGGCTATAAGGGCGATTGATGATTGAGGCAGGTACAAAAAAATGCGGGGTTGGCAACGGTGACCCTAATCTCCGCTCCCAACCCCGTCTCCCAGGTTCTGTGGTAGGTGGACCGAGTATGCGTCAGGGGGGAGGATGCGGACAAGATTACGAGGGTCATTGTCCTTTGGTAACCAAGAACAGCGCCCAAAGATGCCAATCGAATTGCCTTTTCAAGTTCCCAAGGCTCTCATTTGATAGATTGCAACCCGGGCTGCAACCAGGAGAAAACGAAATCCGTCATTCCGGGAAAAATCGTGGTCAGCAATCCCAACAACGGGACAATGCCAAAGCTCACGATCTTCAACCAGAAATCCCCTCCCAATTCTCCGGGCTTGGTATTAGTGACGTGACTCAGCGTTGCATCCCTATGCATTTGTGCATACACGTAAAAAATGATCCCTCCCAGCAATATAAACAAAGCTAATATCGTGCCGCTGAGCCCCTGCCGCGGATCGAAAGGGTAGCTGGAGATCGCCATCGCGGTCGCAACAAACAGCCATAGAATACTCATCACCATCGACCGCATCCGCCCAAGAATGTTTTGCACGAAACCCATGTATGGGAGGCACACGAACTCCTCGGAATCGCGGATGTGTTGTTTTTCCGAAAGCGGCGGCGCTGCGCTCTGGTCATTCTCGCTATCGCCGCTCTGCGTTGCCTCGACTAAAATTAAAGAACTCTTCTCTGCTCTCCATTCCGGCAGCAGTAAACGCACCAGCAGGGTGGCTGCGGTCCTCGCGGTCGACAGTTGGAAAAGTTTCAAAAGCGTCGGAGCTTCTGCATCGCGTTTTAGGTAATTCCTTGCATACCATTTGGCAAACTCAGTCCCAGCTGAACGAGTTTCCTCAAGTGCGTCGATGCATTCCTTCTCAGCAGCCTCTTTTGTTTTCTCACTCTCACAGGTGACGAAGTTCTCTAGCGCAGAAATGCACTCCTGCACTCCGGCCATCGCCGCCGGATCCGCCATGACGGTTCCCATCTTTTGCGCCACGATGCAGTCACGTGCGGCATCCAAAGTCTCTCGCGAGCTCCCCGTGGTCGACTTTCGCAGTTGCTTCAAGGCATCCAGGTAGCTCTCGGCCAGAGCGACCCGATCGCTCTGGTTGGTTTTGTCAACTTGCTTGAGTTTCGCCAGCATTGCAATGCAGGAGCGAGCGGCTATGCAGCACCGGGCCGTATCCGATGCCTTCGACTTCAGCGCCGCCAGCGTATGCCCGAGGCTTTCAATCTGTCGTGAGAGCAATTTATAGCGGACGTCCAAAACGTTCCCGCTCATGCCCCACACGCTGCCCCACGAAAATCCGCGCAACGCCGCCAGGGTTCGCCGCAGTGGCGTGCGGTCCAGGAACATCAGCAACTGCCGCAACCTAGCCCAGGTTCTCAGCAGTTGCCACGCCTCCGCCAGCATGAGAGTGAAACAAACAACGAGATAGCCCAAAAAAAAGGCCGCATAATATTTCGCTCCCAGACTGCGAACTGGCAAGCCCCTGTACACAGCTAAAGCGATCCCGACCAAGCCCGTTGCGATAATCATTCCGAACTTCAGGATGTCACTAGCCAGCGGCTTTGCGCCATCTTCAGTGCCGTCCGCCGCCTCTTCCTGGCTGAACATCCTTAGGGTGTGCATAATGTTCCCGGTTGCATCCTGGAACCATAGGTCGGATTCCGCGGGGAGCTTGCAGCGATCCGCACCAAACAGAGCGAGGCCATGCAAGGAGTGCCAGAACCATGCATACATTCCCAGAGTTAACGCCAACAATGGCACTACGGGAGATACTCCACTCAAAAGGTGCATGCTGCGGTAGTACGTAAAGAAGCGGTTTGCGGGCATGAAGGACTTCTGCAGCGGTAGCGCGAAGGCCACAAAGAAAAGGAAGATTCCGAGCGCCGAGCCGCTACACGCAAGAACAATTAGCGCGAAACAGCGTTTCGTAGACTGTAGTGCGTTTCGCCCGCTGACCAACTTATCCATCCTCAGAATATTCGCGATGACTGTCCCAATCGCGAATAGGCATTCGAGAGAAATAATCCCGCGCACCAGCCACGGGTGAAAGAGCGCCGCCGAGGATAGATCAAAAGCTCCGCACCCCCAACCCGTGAATAGTGGCAACATCGCTACAAACAAGCCCCCGAGAAATATAAGCAACGTATGGTGGGGCCACTTGGACGTATTCACAAAACGCGCTCGAGGCGACGGTCTTACCATGATGTACTCGTCCGGATTCGCAAAGTGGGTGCGAAACGACGGCTTCGCCGTAAACGACGCCCCCCAACAACACCACACATGAAAACCAACGAAGCCCGCGAGAAAAACCAGCCAAAGCTTGATGCTAAGCGGCATTTCGGACGCAGCAGACGGACGGTCAGGTGGATCTCGCTCGATGGTAGTCTGCTCATTCATGGCCGCGATCGCCCAATACCCGTCTCGTCCGAGCACGGTCAGCCAAGTTGCCGGTCGCCGGTATGCGTCGCACGTGGGGCGCTGGCATTCTTTGGGAATCACCCAAGACGGCATACCGTAGTCGGGGATTGGCGGCTTTCCCTGTTGCCGCAGATTGCGGTTGCAGTCCGCCGGCAAAGGAGGCAGCGACCCCGCGGTCGGGACTGTCGGCGTCGCGAATTGCCCGGTATCACCCTGCAGGGCGCAGATGTCGGCGGTCTCTGCGCTTGGTTTTTCGCTGAGCCCCTTACTGCTAGGTATCGGTTCTTCGTCTAGAGCCTGCGTGTGAAGTAACAATCGGAACGCGATGTACGTCCCTTCCGAAGAATCCGAGTTAAACAGTCGTTGGCCAGGCGATGAAGCCGAACCATCAACCCATCTCCGCTCGCGTTCTAAAAGCGGGTAGGTGCTCAGGCTCATCGTCCCGCCCATTCCCGTTAAGCCGGGATCCCGCTCGAAAAGACGATCTGAATTGTCGGTCACGATGCGGGCGTCCGGATAGGCGCGCCGAAAATAACGGGCGAGGAAAAGCTGGTCGATCGGGTTGGTGCTGCGGAGGATCACATACTGGATGTGGTGCACCCGCATAGCATTCGCCAGCCCCAACAGATATGCCTCTTGCGACAGACTGGTCTGGTTCCCCGCATAGGATCGAATCGTGTCATGATTTTGGCCTTCGGAGTCGGCGAGATCGGTGGGCAAACGCCCGCGTCCAACGTCGGATGACTGCTGCGGTGCTGTCGTATTGAAGATTGAGTTCGTTTGATAGGCAGAACGCAGCGCCGATATATCCCGCGGGTAGTACAACCATAAGGCGCCGCTCAAGCACTCCGTATGTTTAGCGTCTGGGTCGGTCTCCGGCGAGGCGCGACCATTATGATCATTAGGGTCTCTATGGTTACCCTCGCCATAGGCTGTTTCATCCTCGGAAATGATGGCAATCGCGCTGGGGCCGTTGCCTTGGGGGCTTACAAATTCGCAATATCGTTCCAGGCCTACCTCATCGCGTTCCAGGAAACCGTGGAAGTCAATGTGCAAATCAGCCAGTTTCGAACCCTGCCTCTGAGGGTTGAAATTTATGATCGATTTGGCGCTGTTGGCCGTGCCGCTGTAAATCGGCAGTGGAACTGAAGGAGAGCCGCGAATCTTTCTTACGTCCTCTCCCGAATCACCATCGGAGAGCAACTTCGCCAGTGAAGGAAAAGATCCCGAGAAGGTTGGTCCGAGAATCGCGGTGCGCGAGGGTTTACTGCGATTTAATCCCCTCAGTTTATCGATCCACGCCAGGGCATTCGTGAACTGCTCGGTGTGGATTCCTCTGGTCGGATCTTCTCCCACAACAAATACAATTAAACCCTCGTGATAAGGCGCCAAAGGATCGCTTGGCTTGCTCTTCGATGGGCTCGGTTCTTTATTGGTTTCCTCCGGTGTGCCGCGTCGAAAGACGAGAATCCCCGGTTGGTCTTCCGACAGTTCCTTGCGATAGGACGCTTGATCCTCATCCGCCAGCCGCACATACGTCTCCTCCTTGTCATCCCATGGCAGCCATGAAGCTTCATAGGAATAGCGTTCGTCCTGCGCAGCTTGTTGAATGACCTCCGCCATGCGATCGAACATCAGGGCCAAATGAGTGTGGATGGGATCGGGAAGTGTTGCGATGACGAACTTAGGGTTTAGGTCAGGTTTTGGGGTCGTCTCGGCAGTTGCCTCCCCTGGCTTGCAAGAGACTGGTCTGGGCACTTTATCGATAGTTAAGAACAGCTCCAGAACTTGAGCGAGGCCATCGCAGGCGCGTTTTTGTTCCGCAGCCTCGGTTTCAGAAGCCTTCGCCTCAGCCTGCTTCGTATTAAACCGGACTTCCCTCGTCCCATTGTCTCCGCCAAACTTACCTCCGGGTTGGAGCGAGACGCCTATTGCGCCTGCGACAGCGAGAGCACCAACGATCCCCCATGTCGCTCTATTTTTCATTCAGCAACCTGCGCCAACTCAAAGCAACGAGGGCCGAGTGGATCCTCCATGAGTCAGCTATTCACACTTAGCGTGGCGTTTCGTTCGAGACAAAGCAACCCGATGGTTAACCTCGTGAGTGCAGAGACCTGCCTTGCGCGATGTGTTTCTTCCGGTCGTCCTTCGCGCGGAAGGTCGCGAGAAGTTCTGGGGCAGGTCTCGCACTCGGTCATCGGTTTGCAAGAGAGCCGGCATCCATGCGTGCGTGCTAGACACTTTACGCGGCTGCCGCTGCCGGAGCCGCAATTACCGCAGCCAAGTCTTTCTGCAGAGCCGCCATATTGAAGCCAGATGGTGAGCTTCCAACCTTCGTGTTGATCCAATCGCCGCTCAGGACTGCGAATGCCTCATCCATGTAGGCATCGTAGAACTGCCAGCTCATGGATTTCAGCGCGCCCCAGGTGACGACATATAGGTTTCGAGCATCGTATCCGACCGCCGGAATGCAATGTCCATTTTGAGGATTTGGTGCTGCGTTCCCAACCGGCCCCTGTGGCGGGACGACCCATGGCGTCTGCAGAAAGTCCGTTCCGGGCGCGACGGCAAAGTTTGGAAGAGCAACACCGATGTAGCAGTTACCGAATATGTTGACCGCGTCTCTGGCCTGAAGGTCGTTCTTTGGTTCCAACTGGACGAAGGCGGTGATTTTGTCTCCGCCAATGCCAGTTTTCCGCCAGTACTTCAAGACATCCAGCATGTTGGCACCGGCATCGGCGTTGCCTTTGGCGAAATGATTGTAGGCCGCGAGAATTTGCGTATTGCTTAGGGTCTTTTCCGTGCCGGTATTAGCGGTCCATTCCTCGATCATGTGGCCGGCTGCGGCGCAAGTGCAGTCGCCGTAGGCGTCATTGCCCATCATCGGCCAAACGCCCACTGGTTTTGAGTAGTCGACGGCGGGAGGTGGCGGTTGTAAGGCTGCGGTGAGATATTTTCCGAACAGCAAGGTCCTTTTGTCAGGCTTTGGTACGTGTTTTCCGAGCTTGAACGTTGTCATGTGCAGTCCCTCCATTTCGATTTAAGTCCGTGTCGTAAGAATTGTGCTGAAAGAAGGGCCATCGTTTCACACCGCCTGCGAAAAAGGGCTTGGCACGGTTCCCGGTTGCCAAAATGGAGTCGCGAGAGTCGGTCTATGGACTGGCGGCCTCTGCAGCCCCAATACATCAGGCCGCTTTTCGGCATCCTCGCCTGCGATGGTGCAGCCCAGCCTTGGTATCCACCCGAGTCAGATACTGCGCCGCCCCGAATTCGGGCAGCCTTTCTAGCTCACGGGAGCGGCAACGCAACCCAGTGCAAGACAAGTGCCAAGTCGAAGCGTGCAAAAGATCCATTCGCTCCTTCTGCCTTTGTAATGACATACAGCGGCCGGAAATCAATTTGCGATTGAGACGCGCCTGATGGAACTATCCGTATGGATTTTGGCGACTATCCATTCAGTTGGCCATCCACAGGTTCCGGAATTCCAACTAGCTTCTCAAGACTGAGCG
>Ga0210405_10003456_pt1 | contig 15486 bp, 14 predicted proteins | sample IncBWH11MmetaG_FD_155492 | JGI IMG/M metagenome (GOLD analysis project Ga0210405, IMG submission 155492) | Forest soil microbial communities from Barre Woods Harvard Forest LTER site, Petersham, Massachusetts, United States - Inc-BW-H-11-M | ecosystem: Environmental > Terrestrial > Soil >... | reverse complement strand
CCGGATGATCATCGGTGTATTTGGACTGCAGCTCTGAAAGTTGCTGTTCCTGTGCAGCGAGTTGCCGCTCGAGACTATCTGGATTCGGTCCAACCTGAGAAGCTTGCCAAGCGGCGAGGTGCTGGGCGAGAACCGATTCTGCAAAACTCTTATCTTGGTGGGCACGTCCCAGCGCCTGCGTGACCGCATCGAGTTGAGTGTTAAGCTCTGTCAGAACGCTGAGATTAGTTTGGCTCTCATCTGGCAGAGAGCCTATGTGGAGGCGCTGAAATGCAGCCAGCTTAGCGTCTTGGTCGTCGAGCTTAGACTTGGCATCTTCTAGCTGCTTTCCTAGAAACTGCGTCGTCTGGTCAGAAAGTTCCTGTCGCAATTTGAGGTTTTCTTCCACGAACATGGAGGTGATCGTGGAACAAATCTGCTGGGCAAGGTGAGGATCATCAAACACTACGGCAATGTTAAAACCCGGTAGCTGCCGGCCCTCGGTCCCCGACATGGCACGGATGGGCGTAACACTGATCGCACCACGGAGGCGCTGGACGAGGTCCTCGATGGATACGTCTTTGATATCCTTGGCGAACAATCCAAACTGCTGAATGACTGGCTCCAGACGCGTGCGGCTCAAGATCTGCTGTTGCATGGTTGCTAACCGCTGGTTCACATCCTGGGTGATTACCGGTTTGACGTAATCTCCGGGAACGGTCGGCTGTTCGACGAGCACCAGTGTCTGAGAGGTGAAACGCTTCGGCAAGAAATGGGCTGTCCCATAGCCTGCTCCCGCACCGAGCAGCGCGAGCGCTGCCACTAACCACCATCGCCGGCGAAGAATATCGACGTAGTCTTCGAAGTTTAGTTGTCTCATTTCGGTCATAACTAGGCCGTCTCCTGCTCTTCGGAGTGGATCTGTTTCAGCTTATAAAGCAGTGACTTGTAGCTGATTTGGAGCTCCTGAGCCGCGCGCTTTCGATTCCAGCGGGTTCTGGCCAAAGTCTCTAGAATCAACTGTCGTTCGGTTCGATGAGAAGCCGCTCGAGCGGCCGTCTTCAGGGGAGAACTCTTCCCGGCTGACACGCTGACGGGAGATTCGTTCATTTGTAGGGCGAGTTGTGAAAGGACGGCTTTTGGATCACTCATGACCACAATTCTTCTCACCACATTTTCCAGCTCTCGAATATTGCCGGGCCAGGAGAATCCCTCCAAAAGAACGAGATCTTGCGAGTCGAGGTGCGGACGCGCGCGGCCCAGAAGAGTCGAATACTTCCCCAGGAACAACTCCACAAACGCCGGGATGTCTTCTTTTCGCTGGCGCAAAGAGGGAAGCCGCAAGCTTCCGGCACTGATTTGGTAATAAAGATCAGCCCGGAATCGGCCAGCTTTGACTTCTTCGTCCAGATTCCGGGTCGTCGATGAGATTAATCTAGGCCCTCTAGAATTGCTCAGCGGGGTGCAGTCCCCTTCTGGGAGGGAGTACAGAAGATTGCGCTGATTTGTGTCATCGAGTTCACTAATTTCCTTAAGGAATAGTGTGCCCGCCGGGCCATCGCCATTCGTGCGGCCGTTGAAGTGAGCGGACAAGGATTCACCGCTTACAAAGGCACTGATTACCTTAAGCAGGGGCTGATCACTTTTTAGCGATCGTTGATGAATTTGCTGAGCGAGGATCTCCTTTCCGGTGCCGCTTTCTCCGATCAGCAATATAGGAATATTTGTGGGCGCGAGCTTCGCGATCATCCGATCGAGCGCCTGCATTGCCCGACTATTGATCTGAGCGACTAAGAAACGATTAGCGCTCGGGCCCGTGGAGGAGTCTGCTGACGGTGTCATTTTGAGAAGCGCCGCGATCCAATCGAATGGAAACCGGATGACTTGCTACTTCTGTCGAGCAAAGAAGATGCCACCTAGCCGAATGGCTGCGTCCACGAAAGTAAGTCTTTCTTTATTAAGTCTTTATCCGATCTCCGGGGATCACAATTTCTGTACCCATCGAGGGCATAAAGGGTCAAAAGTGGCAAAGAACTTCCGTTTTCTTCTAATCCAATTGGATTTCCGACATTAGGTGGGCCCACCGCACAGGGGTAACGATTCCTCGAAAGCGCCTGCGCCTTTTTCGAAAGACAGCAACGGACGTAAGCACCTCAATTTGCGTGTGATAGCTTAGTTCGTTTTGCATTTTGGGTAGTGGGTCAGTTTGAAATTTAGCCTTATTTGCAATCTTCCAAAAACCCTGCCATTCTTGATTTTTGAAAGTGGTGGAACTCAACCCCGATAAAGATCAAACTGACCCACTACCGCATTTTGGGGTTGTTGTTGAAATACAAGTTCGCCGCATAACTACATAAGTAGTTCCTCACGCGCGCTGGATCGTGGGCCGGTTTACGCTTCGATTTAGCGGGCGTTTGCAGCCGGCTGGGACTTCACTTTTTGCTCTAGGACAAGGAACCCTTCTCGCGCTTTCCATAGCATCTTCTTTCAAATCCCTCCGTAGGCTACCTGTCGGACCACACCTAGCCAGGTGGGTGACTCTAGTGGAACCGAAACGCACCTCCAAATGGACCAGCCTTTGCGAGCGCATCGCGAAGCTCCGGAATGGCGAGAGCATTGTTATCGAGCCTGAAGGCGACCCTGCTGTAGAGGCTCTGAAGATACGCAATGGTCTGAACCGTGTCGCGGCTTGTGTCTTGGTGCGCCGCTCAATCAGAGTCGTGAATCGGAAGATCGTGATTACGCGCGTGGGAATGTGGCGGCGCCCAACTTGAGAACTTGTTTCGATTCTCGCCGCGCTTCATGCACCTGGGTGAGCGTGCCGACGACTTCAAGATTCCGCTAGGCATGCCGAGGCCGAAGATCAGATCTCGACAGAGCACTCTCCCAGCTTGAGCGCCTTCAGAGGAACAAATAACGGGAGTATCGGGTAATCTAACGGACCAAAACGTCGCCGGTTCTGAATAGCAAGTGAGGAATAGTGAAGCCACCGGGGGACGCGTTCGTGATTCATTTACGGGAGACGAGGGCGGAGTGGAAGACGAGTCTACCAAGCCCCGTCAACTCGGGGCGCGCAATCCTGACACAAGCGTTCGGAAGCGCCTGTGCCTTCAGGCTCCCTGGTAGCTCAGGCACAGAACAGCTTAGACCTTTCGGGCTCTTCTTTTCAGGCCTGACAAACCAGCGAGTCCCGTCGCAAAAAGCAGCAACGTGCACGGCTCGGGTATCGGTGTTGGTGGTGTTTTGGAGATGACGAGGTTATCGATGGCGATTGTGGCCGGCCAGTCGATGAAGTTTAGGGTCGAGACACCATTCGGGAAGGAAAACGTGCCGCTCTGCCCGAGAAACTGTGGCGCCAGCTCGACACCGTTCACTCCGCTCGCGGGAGAGTGGGTGTAGGGGGCACCGGGGTGCCCTGGCATGACCGCGAGCGTTTCGAAGATTTGATTGCCGCCGGCTTTGAAAGTAAAGTCGGGCCAGTTTGAGCCGCACTTGTTGCCGGTCGGGCACGTTCCATCTGGGAAGATCTCATAGTCGAAGCTCACGCTGTAGATCTTGAGGTTATTAAAGGTCATATCGATCTCAGAGGAAGTGCTCACGTTATCGATGAACGTGCCGCCCAAGGTGGCTAGTGTGTTGGACTTGACCACACCGTTCACCGTGGGGCCGACGACGTGGCCATCACCGGTGTATGTATGCATTCGAAGCCTGGGCGCCAGCCACTGTAACCGTCCCGCCAGTACCCGTTAGCGCGCTGTTCATGTAGCTCTGGACGCTACTATCGCCGGCACCGTTATTCAGGCTATTGAAATTGAACGTAATGGTGCTTGCTTTAGCGGCTGGAGAAAGTAACAGCGCCGCGCTTATGATCATTATGACGAGGTTCAGTCGCACGATCTTTCCTCTTCCTGTGGGCCTATTTTTAGCGCTCTAGGGAACCACTAGAAGAATGCTCCTCAAGCGCACCGTTGTCCGGCTCTCAAGACTTGCAGGCAATCGGCCAAATGGTACCTCCCGGAATGTCATTCAAATTGCGAGAGATAACAGGCGAGCGACACAATTTGGTGCCAATTGTTTTTCCTACAAAGACCTAAGCACGTTCGTTTTTGTGTCTTTGCTTCGATGCGCTTTTACTGGCAGGTACGCTGCCCTGAAAAGGGGCTCTGCGGCCCGAGGGCACTCGAGACGGAAACCGCTATCGAGGGAGTAGCAAACTGTTTCTGGCGTGCGGAGGTTTGTCGTTGTAAGGCGCCGCCACAGCGAAATAGAAGAGGGCCGAAGCCGCGGGGCCTTTCAACATTAGTTGCCGCATCCAAAACATGGCTCAAGAATCTCAGTCCTCTCTCCGGGCACGAATTCGCTGTTGTGTTCGTTTATCTGCTCCATCTGCGTTTCGCCGGCTATTTGCGGTATAGCTCTCCAGGCTTGGACCCAATCATCGAAGTCGTAGCCAAATAACCCACCATGCTCGCGGTGGATCCGATGCGCGCGTCGGACAATCTCTTCGATCCTGAACGCGTCCGTCGCTTTCGGATCCGTAGTACCTAATCCTGCAATTTCGCTCTGATGTGGCATTGCGCTCGCTGGAACCATTTTCGAAGTCCTTTCAGGCTTAACGGTTACGGCCGGCGCCATCAGTTGATGGCGACGGCCGTGAGCCGAAGAGTTGGAGTTAGAACCGGAAGACCAGCCCCGCAGAGGGGACTGCTGTGTGTGCGGTAACATGCGAGTCGAGCGCGGCGAGCTGGAAGTCGGGCCGGTTGTACACGTATCCGCGATACTCGGCGCGAAGCGCGACGTGCCTTACCAGCGGGAAGTCTGCGCCGCCACCGTATACAAATGCAGCCTTAGCTTGTTGGAGAGCTCCCGGCACGGATTGGCCCGCATTGTTGGTCGGATTGAACACGAGCGCGCCAGCCCCGGCCAGAACGTACGGGTTGATTCTGGAACTGCCCGGGAGGGTCACAACAAATGCGCCAGTAGCTTGGTGCACATTGGCCTGAACGTTAAATGGACCACCGACGGTGAGGTTCTGTTGTGTGTTGCGGGCGTAGCCATAGTTTGCTTCGGCGGCGAACCAGCGATTGAAGTGATAACGGTATCCGATGAGGAAGCCGCCCGTATCGGTTGAATGCTGCGAGACCCCGTTTCCTTGTGAGTTTTTGGTGAAGAAGCCTGTGCCTTGTATGCTTACTTCACCGTGGGTCCACGCAGGTCCCTCCTGCGCGAAAGCCGCCGAAGAACCCAGCAACACCAACGAAAAAACTGCAAGGACTACTGTTTTTCGGATTGCCATTTTCTTGTCCCCCTTTTTGGTTTATCTTCCAGATTGTTTTTCAAACTTTGCGCTCACCCTTCAACGGGCGGTTTGGCCGAAGCCAGGCAAGCAGAGAAAAATTAGCACTGCCAGCAGTGCTATCAGCACGTACAGCATGACGTTCCCCCTCGGCGGGCGACCTCAGAGCCCGCTCTCTTCATTGCCTCGAGTAGCTTTTCACCGCGCTCGTCGATGAGGGTTACCTCAGTGAGGTCCACCACGTATCTCATCGCGTCATGCCGGCTACGAAACCGTGCCCAACTCGTCTCGAGTTCGCCAATCCACGGCACAATCAGGCGGCCTTGCAGAATCCAGCGTTGCTCAGCTGAGCCCTCGGTGATTGTGATCCGCAGCATTGCGTTCCCTCTTGACGCATAGAGAAATGCACGCGCCGTGCCAAAACTGCGGTGAGAGCGCTATTCCCGGAAGCGCTTAACGAAATGAGGCTTAGAAAAAAGGCTACGCTGATTCGTGTCACCGTGCCGACACGCCACTGCCGCTGACTCGGCACCTGCTATTTACATGGCACTCATCAGAGCGTGATCACAGTTCAGCGTAGGGGAAGAAATCCACAAGTGCACTGAGGAATCGCCGATGCGAGGCGTTTTCGGGGGCTTTTAATTTGGCTTACTGCCGCGACCAATTCTGAGCTTCTGCATCCGCACCTGAAGGGTGGAGCGCTTCATTCCGAGGCGCGCTGCGGCACCCTTGGGCCCCGCAACAACCCAGCGGCTCTCCTCGAGCGCCGCCAGTATCTGCTTGCGTTCGGTTTCTTCGAGAACGCGTTGCATGCTACCTAAGTTTTCGGCTCGGGATGCGCTTTTCGTGTTTTCCAATGCAGGCATGGAGGCGCCATTGTTTTTGAGATCCGAAAGCACCACGCGCAGCACCGGACCCGAAGACAGGATCACTGCACGCTCGATTACGTTCTGTAGTTCGCGGATGTTGCCGGGCCAGTGGTATTCGCACAGGGCGTTCATTGTTTCTGAAGGAATGCTTTCAATGTTCTTGTTCATGCTGCGGGCGAACTGCTGTGTGAAATGGCGCACGAGCAAGGGAATATCTTCGGGGCGTTCGCGAAGCGCCGGAACGCGAACGGGAAATACGTTCAATCGATAGAAAAGGTCGGAACGGAATTTCTGCCCCTCGACCATGGCCTCTAAATCGCGATTGGTCGCAGCGATCAAGCGTGCGTCCGTACGCAGTGTGCGCGTGCTGCCCAGGCGCTCGAATTCCCGTTCCTGCAGCACACGAAGCAGCTTCGGTTGGAGCTCGAGCGGGATCTCACCAACCTCATCCAGGAAAACGGTACCACGGTTTGCGAGTTCGAAGCGGCCAATACGCTGCGCGATGGCGCCGGTAAACGCTCCCTTCTCATGGCCAAAAAGTTCGCTTTCGAGCAGCCCGGTTGGAATGGCGGCGCAATTCAGCTTCACAAATGCATTGGAATGGCGAGCGCTCAGATTATGGAGCGCCCGGGCGATCAGTTCTTTCCCGGTTCCCGTCTCACCATAAATGAGGACGGTCGACTCGGTGGGCCCCACGGTTTCCACTTGTTTCAAAACCTGGCGCAATGTGGCGCTCTTACCTACGATCTCTTCGAAATTCATCTCAGTACGGATTTCGTCTTCCAGATAGAGCTTTTCCTGGGCCAGCTTGTCTTTCAACTCGGTGATTTGGCTGTAGGCCAGGGCATTCTCCACAGCAATAGCTATCTGGCTCGCGACCTGCATCAAAAACTTCACCTCATCCGGACTAAAAGCATTTTCTTCCCTGCGGGCGAGATTCAATACGCCGTGTATGCGGCCGCGGCTTACGAGCGGCAAAACGCAACCCACGGCGAAACCTTCGGCCGAGGGCCGGGAATCCGGTGTCATATCGGCTAGATCGCGGACCGCAGCCACGTACGGCTCCCCCGTCTTGAAGGCGATGCCCGGCGGGCTGCCGTCGATGGGTATGAGGCTCTCCTCACCGATGAATCCTTTGCTCTCGGGAAAATCTACTGCGTAAAGGCGCAAGTGAGTGTTGTTTCCTGCGTCAGGCAAGCCGACGCCCACAAAATCGCACTGCATCACTCGCCGCAGGTGGGCGGAAATGTTTCGCAGCAACTCGCGCAAATCCAATGTCGAGACAACACTGTTCGTTAGATCGAGCAGGAGTTTTAGCTGTTCTTGAGCTTTTCGCGAAGCATCGAAGTTCAGGGCATCGTCGGTGGCGAGTGCAATCTGGTCGGCAACCAGTGACAGAAAAGAAATGTCGTGCTCAGAATAGGCGTCGGGCTCTTCACTGCCGAGGAACAAAACCCCTAGCCGTCGATGCACGGTGGTCAATGGGAAAGCGCATCCAGATCGAATTCCGCAAGCCCTGACCTGATCGAGCGCTCCGGCAAAACGCGTCTCGCGATCGAAGGAAGGAATTACCAAAGCCTGTTGGTTCTGGTAAACCCACCAGGGGATGGTTTCCTCCCGCACTTTGTCCCGGCAGGGCACACCCTTCATCTCCTTGCATCTTTCCGCGAGATGCCAAGCGATTTCGTTACCTTCTTCGTCGTATTGAATGATGCCAATACTGTCAAACTTGACGACGTTGCGGAGCTCATTTCTTAGGACCGGAAACAACTCCGCAGGATCGCGGTGCGCACGAATAGCTTGCAAGACACGGATGAGGGCTTCGTAACGCGAAGATTCCTGTTCGATAAGGGTCGCTGCTTCCGCTGCCATGAACATCACGAACTGCACCTCCCCGGGATAGACGATCAGATGCAGATAGGGGGCATTCGGATACAAACTTTGCTTCTGTTCGTCTACCTACGATCCAACTGCCACTGCCATTTTGGCATGTGCTCGACGAAATACCGAGGTGGCCCCGCTATCTCGCAAAAAATCAAAGAGATTCGAGGGTTCAGAAAAAAAGTAAGAGTCAGTCGCGCGATACGGATTTATGCGGCCGAGCTGAAGGCGACTAGGTATTTTTGTTCCCTCGAACACTTCGCTAGTAGGGAAAAATCGTCTCTAGCCAAATGTCTCATTCACTAAGTGACATTATTTTCCTTGTGCGCTCACGCTGGTTTGCTTAAGGTGCGTCCCCTAAGAATCGCGGTCGCTGCATGCGAATTTTAAAGATTTAGATTCGCCGTGAACATGCTCGGTATCTGGACACGAGATATCGGCATGGAAGCCTAATGCTGTGTGGAAAGCAAGGCTGCTGTAAGCCACAGGGCGAAGCTGTGCCATTACCCATCGAGACATCAAATCCAGCGTCCAATTGGTACGCTCTCTACACGCGCCATCAACACGAAAAGGCTGTAACTCAGGTCCTTACCAGGAAGGGATTTGAGATCCTGCTGCCCCTTTATGAATCCGTTCGCCGCTGGAAGGACCGAACTAGAGTCCTTTCATTGCCCCTATTCACTTGCTACGTATTCCTTAAAGGCGGACTTGAACGTCGATCGGAGGTCCTGAACACTCCTGGGATCTATGAGCTTCTATCCTCCGGAGGCCAACCGATCGCTATTCCGACGGCTGAAATTGATGCCATCCAACAGGTTATGAAGAGCGGTCTGCGCCTGGAGCCTCATCGTCTTCTGAAAATTGGTGAGCGGGTGAGAATCAAAAGCGGGCCTTTAGCGGGCTTACAAGGATTATTGGTACGGCAGAAAAATGTTTACCGGCTGGTTATATCCGTAGAGATGTTGGGTAGAGCAGCCGCTGTCGAGGTCGATAGCTTCCTCGTTGAGAGGTTGGCCAAATTAAGTGTTGTTCGGCATGGAGGTTCTGCACAGGTCGATAGTCAACGGTGTAGCCTGATTCAGTAGGCGAGCCCACCAAGTGCTTCCCGCGAAGGTTTTAATCCCATTTTGCTCCGAAAGTGACAAAGGCACACACATTCCTCGACCAGCCGAGCGGCGGAAGGAACGCCGAAAGCACGTGCGCTATCCAGTGAGCGTTCCGGTGTTTTTCAGTTGGAAGATGAGCGGGGGTGCTGTCTTCCGCAGTGAAGGCATCACGCGCGACATCAGTTTGCGAGGTGCCTACGTACATTCGGCAATTTGCCCCCCGGTGGACTCCGTCATCGAGATGGAGATTCCCCTGCCCAGATCACAGCCCGGACCGAATTTGCTAATTGTGGGAAAGGCGCGAATTCAGCGCGTTGAAAGCTCGCTCAAAAAGAAGAGAGACAGAGGCTTTTCGGCCGCAGGGAGCGGGTTTGTGCGAACCAGTTCGCGATGCCGGCCTGCGAGTGTGAAGCCCGAAGCGCCGAACAAGAAAAGATTACGAAGGATTTCGATGATCCAAAGGTTTGCATGTTGTTCGCTGGAAATTCTGAATCCCAGCGCTGCTTGTTAGCCCGAGAGCCCAGATGAACATTCTGCACGTCATCCGCACGCTCGATCCGGCATGGGGAGGGCCCGTCGAGGGAGTAAAGAATATCGCGGCGAAAGCTGCAGCGCTCGGGCATTCCACGGAGATAACCTGCCTGGATGCACCCCAGTCGGCTTGGCTCAAAACTCCGCATTTGCACGTAAACGCAATCGGCCCAGCTAAATTAGGCAAGTATGGGTACTGCCGGCGGCTAGACTCTTGGCTGCAAGAGAACATTCGGCGATTTGATGTCGTAACGGCAAATGGTATTTGGATGTACTTCAGCGCGGCGGTTCGGCGTGCGGCTAGGAGAGCCTGCGTTCCGTATTTTGTGTTCCCTCACGGCGCGTTAGATCCCTGGTTCAAGCACAAATACCCCCTGAAACACATCAAAAAGCAAATTTACTGGAATGCGTTTGAGTATAGGGTTTTGCGCGATGCGGCCGCGGTCCTTTTCACGACTGCGGAAGAGCAAGCGCTGGCGCATAGGGCGTTCTGGCCATACCGGTGTAATTCCAAAGTGGTGGGGTATGGTATTGAGGACCCATTTGTTTCCAAAATTGGATCGAGAGAGCTCGCTGAGGCTCGCCACCTGCTTAGACGCACGCTTCCTCGAATAGGCGATCGGAAGTTCCTTCTTTTTCTAGCCCGCGTCCACGAAAAGAAAGGGATAGACCTTCTCTTACAAGCGATCGCGCGGAACAGCAAAAATTATCAAGACCACGCATTCGTAATCGGTGGGCCGGGCAAGGAGGGTTATATCTCGGACCTCAAATCGATGGCGGCTCAGCTCGGTCTAGAGAATCAGATCATCTGGACGGGGCCCCTGTACGGCGAACTGAAGTGGGCGGCGTTCCGTGAGGCGGAAGCGTACGTGCTTCCTTCTCATCAGGAAAACTTTGGAATATCCGTAACTGAGGCCCTGGCTTGCAGCGTTCCCGTGCTCATCACGATCAAGATAAACATTTGGCGAGAGATTGTGGAAGATGACGCCGGTTTGGCTGAGAACGACGATGTGAGTGGCATCTGCAGACTCCTCGAAAAATGGAGCCGATTGCCTCGGACTCAAAAACTATCGATGCGTGAAAACGCACGCCGATGTTTTGTGAATCGCTTCGATATCGCGAACACCAGCGCCTGCTTGTTCACTCTTTTCGCGCTTTTCGCGGAACGGCACACCTCAGAGCATAAGGAAGCCGCCGAGTTCGAATGCGTCTCTTGATTCACGATTTCGCCGGTCATCCCTTTCAGGCTCAACTCAGCAGGGAGCTTGCCACACGAGGCCATTCGGTTACGCATGTGTACGCTGTGGGGTTGGCGGGCCCTAAAGGCCGGCTTTCAAGCGATGGTGGCGGCCCTTCGGGCCTGTCCATTCGCGGAATTCAGTTGCCGTCGCAATTCCAAAAGTACTCCGCTCACCGACGGTTTTACGATCAGCGCAATTATGCCAAGCAGGTAAGGAGTCTAATTCGGCAGGTTCAGCCGGACGCTGTTCTGTCAGGTAATACTCCTATAGACGTACAGGCGGAATTGCTCTGGCACTGCCGCAAACTACATATCGCCTTTGTTCACTGGGTTCAGGATATCTATTGCCAAGCGTTGAAATTCTTCTTAAACCGCGGACTTCCCCTATGGGCGGATCCGATTGCATCCGTTTTCGAACTTCTCGACCGGTGGGTCGCTTCGCGGAGTGACCACGTCGTTGTCATTGCTCCGGCCTTCCGCGAGGTTCTTTGCCGTTGGAACATTCCCGAGCCAAGTGTCACAGTGATCGAAAACTGGGCTACGCTCGAGGAGATGCCTCAATTGCCGCGTGAAAACAATTGGAGTCGTAGCCAAAAGTTCGAGCGGCGTCCGATACTGCTATATTCCGGTACCCTCGGCATGAAACACCGGCCCGATCTTCTTTACCTGCTTGCGGAACGGTTAAAAGACGAGTGTACGGTGGTGATCATTACGGACGGAATCGGCCAAGAATTTCTGGAGAAGATGCCGCCGCTTGAAAATTTACGATTACTCCCATTTCAGCCTTACGGAATCTTACCGGAAGTCCTGGCGAGCGCAGACGTTCTTCTCGCGACGCTCGACCCCGACGCGGGGGAGTTCGCCGTTCCGTCGAAGATTCTGACCTACATGTGCGCCGGACGCCCGATCTTGTTTGCGGGCCCGCGAGAAAATCTGTCCGCTTCGATCATTCAGCGAAGCGGCGGCGGCCTGGTTGTGGATCCAAATGAAGGCGCAGCGTGGGTGAGCGCTGCCCGGAGACTTGTCTCCGACCCCCTCTTGCGTGCTCAACTTGGAAGTAAAGCACGGTCCTATGCTGAACGAACGTTTGACATAGCGAAAATAAGTGACGCGTTCGAAGCGGTGTTGCTTTCAGCGTGTAAACCATATGCCCACGCAACATCCGTAGTCTCTGCATTAATCGCATGAGCGCATATCCATCTGTCAGAGGCCAGGTCGAAGTCCGAGCGATTCTTGAGACATCGCCGCTCATTTCCAGAAGCGACTACGACACTGCGTCTGCGTGGTGGACATCGGCTTCCATATTTTTGGCCGACTTCCTCGGGCTATCTGGAGTTTATTGGGTCGCTGTCCTTGTGCGGCGGTTGGTGACTCCCGGAAATATGAGCCTTTATCTGCAAATATTTCCAGGTTTAAGCCTTTTCGTTGTCGCCTTCGCCACCCACGGCCTTTATCCCGGCGTGCTTCTGCACCCGGCAGAAGAAATTCGGCGCGTGTTCCATTGCGTCAGTATTGTCTTTTTCCTTTTACTCTTTACGACGTTTCTCTGGCATGACGCGCAATCGTACTCACGGTCGATTGTGATGGCGACGTGGGCGCTTGGCGCGCCAGCGGTTCTACTTGCGCGGACATTTGCACGGCAAACACTTTCCCGCTTTTCCTGGTGGGGTGTTCCGGCTGTCATTTTTGGTTCGGGCGATAGCGCAGTTCGCGTTCTCAATTCGCTCGCCAATAGGAAGCTTGGTATCAGGGTGACGGCTGTCGTTTCGGGCGATTCCTTTTACCTGCCGGCCAAGAGAACGGCGCATTATGCGATTCTCGCCAAGCCGCTGTCTAAGACATCCTTTCACCGCATGATTCAGGATCAATGCACGGGCTACCGTCATGTGCTACTAGTGCCAGACATTCATGGTATCTGCAGTCTAGGCATCAGTGCGCGTGAAATAGGAGGCGAAATTGGCTTTGAGGTGCCTCAGCGGCTATTCCACCGTAGCGCTGCCATGATGAAACGCATGATCGACCTGCTCCTGACGTTGCCTAGCATAATCGCACTCTTGCCACTGGCATTATTGATTGCAATCGCTATCAAGCTGACGTCACGGGGCCCTGTTTTGTACGGGCATACTCGCCTTGGTCACAATGGAAAGACATTCAGAGCTCTCAAGTTCCGCACGATGTATGAGAATGGCGAATCCCTATTGCAGACGTACTTCCAAAAACATCCCGACGAGCTCGACGTATGGCAACGGGATCAGAAACTGAAGCTCGATCCTAGAATCACGCCGGTGGGTAGCTGGTTGCGACGATACAGCCTGGACGAACTGCCTCAGCTCTGCAACGTTTTGCTCGGGCAGATGAGCTTAGTGGGTCCGCGTCCGATCGTTTCGCGCGAAGTGCTGAAGTATGGCCATAGCTACGACCTCTATAGCCGGGTTCGCCCAGGAATTACCGGACTTTGGCAAGTCTCGGGACGCAACGACACCACATATGCGGAACGAGTCGCTTTCGATGAATATTACGTTCGGAATTGGTCAATTTGGCTGGATTCGTATATTTTGGCTCGCACGGCCAAAGCGGTCTTATTTGCAGATGGTGCCTACTGAGAATATGTGGTTTGCTACGGCTGCTGAAAAGCAGAGATGGGATGATGGTGCTCATGAATAACGAAAGGCTTCTGGTATGTGGTGCAGGTGGTTTCATCGGAGGCCACTTAGTAAAGCGCTTGAAGGAGGAGGGCTACTGGGTTCGCGGGGCAGACATGAAGCCGCACGATTTCTCGACCAGTGCGGCGGACGAGTTCACTCTGGGCGATCTTCGGGATCAGAATTTTGCAGGCTCGGTTGTCGAAGGAATCGACGAAGTGTACCAACTCGCAGCGGATATGGGGGGTGCGGGCTACCTTTTCACAGGCGCGCACGATGCCGCCGTGATGCACAACTCCGCGACAATTAATCTAAATCTTTTGGAATTCGGCTATCGGGCAGGCGTTCAGAATTTTTTTTACTCCTCGTCGGCATGTATCTATCCCGCCTACAATCAGGAAGACCCCCAGAATCCTAAATGCTCAGAGGAATCGGTATATCCTGCCGCACCAGATAGCGAATATGGTTGGGAAAAATTGTTCGGCGAGAGGCTCTATCTCGCTTATACGAGGAATTACGGCGTTTCGGTGCGCATTGCGCGCTTTCACAACATTTTTGGGCCGTACGGCACGTGGAAAGGGGGCCGCGAAAAAGCACCCGCGGCGATCTGCCGCAAGGTTGCTGAGGCTCCAAATCACGGTGAGATTGAAATTTGGGGAGACGGCTGCCAGACCAGATCATTTCTCTACATTGACGACTGCGTAGAAGGGATCGGGCGCCTCATGGAATCCGACTTTGCCGGTCCCGTGAATATTGGGTCAGATGAAATGGTGACCATTGATGAGCTGGCACACATGATCGTTGAGATTTCGGGCAAGAAGCTCTCGCTGCGCCATATTGCTGGCCCGGTGGGCGTTCGCGGCCGCAACTCGGACAATCGGCTGATCGAGCAAAAACTCGGCTGGCGTCCGTCCAGACCTTTGCGCGAAGGGCTTGAGAAGACATACGCTTGGATTCAACAACAGATTGCTAATGCGAAATACGTCGACGCGTTAATCACTTGCTGAGCTACAGCGAACTCCGCCGTAGAACCTCGAAGCATTCGAAACCACGGACACGAGTAAGTGTCATTACGAAATTAGACGGCGTCTATACTGATTCCACGACAAGCCGATGACTCGTGCCGCGATTTTCTTTTGCGTTCTTCTGTGTGCTAGTTGTGTTTTTGGCCCTGTGGTCCATGGGGAAGAGAAAGAGCTCTCCAATTCAGGTCCGACACGTCCCCGAAATGTTGGACCAAAAACCGCGAACGTGGAGGCGAATGGCGTGAGCCCTGATTACGTCCTCGGGCCCGGAGATCAAATTAGTCTCATCGTTCCCGGAATCGAGGATCAATTCAATGAGAAACTCTTCCGCATCGACGCGAGTGGAGACGTCACGCTGCCTTTGGTGGGCCGAATCCACGCTTCGGGTTTGAGCACGGCTGCTCTCGAAGCATGTCTACTGGATAGGTTTACAAATTTCCTTAAAGATCCACGAATCGTGGTGAACATTGCGTCCTTTGGCAGCGAGCCGGTTTCCATTCTGGGAGCTGTGAAAAATCCCGGCATTATCCAGCTACAGGGGAGAAAAACCCTCTTCGAAGTGCTGTCTATGGCCGGCGGTCTCCAGCCTGGAGCCGGGTACATAGTGCAAGTGACTCGTTCTCTAACTAACGGCACTATCCCCACCTCCAACGTGCGGACCGACGCGAGCTCTGAAGTCAGCATTGCCTCGATACGTTTGAAAGACATCATCAATATTCCGAACGCCTCCGAAAATATCGAGATTCGTCCCGGCGATAAGGTCTCCGTCCCGAAAGCGGGAATGGTGTACGTGGTTGGTTCAGTTTCGAAGCCTGGCGGATATCCATTGGACGAAAACGAATCGCTTTCGGCGCTGCAAGTTTTGGCGCTCGCGGAAGGATTGCAAGTCACCGCCTCTGCCTCAAAGGCGCGAGTTC
>Ga0210405_10003454_pt1 | contig 15492 bp, 14 predicted proteins | sample IncBWH11MmetaG_FD_155492 | JGI IMG/M metagenome (GOLD analysis project Ga0210405, IMG submission 155492) | Forest soil microbial communities from Barre Woods Harvard Forest LTER site, Petersham, Massachusetts, United States - Inc-BW-H-11-M | ecosystem: Environmental > Terrestrial > Soil >... | reverse complement strand
AAAACGTCTCCATCAGACCGCGCCGACCGGCCGGCGTAATCGTCAGCGCGCGTCCATCGCGCAGCCGCTCGATCCATTTCAGCTCAAAGCACCGGCTCGCCAACGCCGCGCCGACCGCGCCGCCGATGTGTGGTCGCCGTTCAGTCCAATCCAAACACGGCCGACAGAATACGCGGCGCTTCGATCGCGCGTGCGAAAGATCGACGCCGAGCTTGCCGAGAAATTCCGCCCCGGCCGGCGTGACTTCGCCGGCTTCGTCGCCGAGGATGACGTGCTCGTGCTCGATCAGCCGATCGGCCAGGCCGACACCGAGCGTGCCGGCGATATGGTCGTAGCAGGTGCGGGCGTGACGCAGCTTGTCGTCGAGATGCGATTTCGGCTGGAACCGCGGCGGGCCTTCGAGCGCGACGTTCATGATGCTTTCGAGCATCTGTCCGACATGGGGCCCGGCCAGGCGATAGTAGCGGTGGCGGCCCTGCTTCATCGGCACCAGAAGCCGCGCCGCGGCGAGCTTGCCGAGATGGCCGCTGGTGGTCTGCGGCGTCACGCCGGCGGCAAATGCCAGCTCGGTCGCGGTCAGCGCGCGGCCGCCGAGCAGCGCGCACAGGATATTGGCGCGGGCCGGATCGCCGACCAGAGCCGCGACTTCCGCCATTTGCGGTGCATTCGACATGGTCCGAATATGGACGCCGCGGCGCGCCATTGCTACCGGCAATGCTTCGTTCGCGGCCGAAGCAAATCGGGCGCAAAACGGCTGGACTAGCGCGGCCAGCGTACCGATGTTGCGGCCGTCACGCCGCTAAAACAATGAGGCCTGATCGTCGGATGGTTTTGGTTGTTTCACTTTTTTCTCTTTCACCGCGGGCGGGTTCGTGGCCGCTTGCGCGGCACCGGCCGGCACCGGCGCGATGAGTGCCGCGGAATCGTTGACGACGCGATTCACCGCAGTCGAAACCTCATAGACTTCGAGCAACCCCTCGCCTGCCGGCGCGATCAATGCGGCGGCGACGTCGGCTTCGACATTGGCGCAATCGAGCCACAGGTCGAACGCTTCCGGTGCAACGAACACCGGCATGCGCTCGTGAACGGCCGCAAGCGTGCGGTTCGCCGTCGTGGTGATGATGGCGGCGGTATCGACCTCCTCGCCGTTCGGCCCGGTCCAGGTCTCGTACAGGCCGGCGAAGGCGAGCGGCGGCGCGGTGCCGTCGGCGCCGCGTTTGGCGCGCACGAAATACGGCCGCTTCGGTGGCCCAGTTGTTCCCGAAGCCTGCCATTCATAAAAACCGTCGGTCGGGATGAGGCAGCGCCGCCGCCGCATGGCGTTGCGGAAGGCAGGTTTTTCGAGGACGGATTCGCCGCGCGCATTGATCAGCAGCGGAAACGTCTTCGGATCCTTGACCCAGGACGGCAGCAAGCCCCAGCGCATCAGCGCGAACGAGCGCTTGCCGTCGACAAGGCGCACGATGGGGACCGGCTGGGTCGGCGCCACGTTATAGCGCGGCGGGAAATTCGGCTGCTCGCCATAGCCGAACAACGCCCGGATCGCTTCCGGCGTCGAGATGATGACATAGCGTCCGCACATAGTCTAAGAACCTTGGTCTAAGTACCCGAGCAGCTGGTGCTTGATCGGGAATTAATCACCGCCCACGCCTTTTGCGAGACTAGCCGAAATCACGGAAGCTTCGATGAGCAACGACGAACGATCGCGCACTTATCCAACGCGGCCGTATCTGGCGGTGAGCGCCGCCATCTTCCGCGACGGCCGGGTGCTGATCGTGCGCCGGGCGCGGCCGCCGGCCCACGGCCTCTATACGCTGCCCGGCGGCGGCGTCGAGCTCGGCGAGACGCTTGAGGAAGCCGTCATCCGCGAGGTCCGCGAGGAAACCAGCCTCGACGTCGAGCCGGTGGCGCTCGCCGGCTATCGCCAGGCCATCACGCGGGATGCCGCGGGCGGGGTCGAGCGGCATTTCGTGATTTTGCCGTTCGCGGCGCGCTGGATCGCCGGCGAGGTTGCGCTCAACGAGGAATTGGCCGAAGCCCAATGGCGCGATCCATCGGCGCTGTCCGACTTGAAGACCACCGAAGGACTGGGCCTGATCGTCAACGCCGCCTGGGAGCGGATTGCGGCGGCGCGCTGATGCCGCGTGCCTCAACCATGCCGCCTTGTCATGCTTGCTCGACCGCGCGCCCGAGCCTTAGGTTTGCACCGCCGATGCTTCGAACATTGACCGCCCTGTTGTTTGCTTTGTGCCTCGCGGCCCCGCCCGCCGGCGCGCAATTTTTCCAGTTCGGCCAGCCGCAGCAGCCCTATCAACAGTATCCGCAACAGTATCCGCCCCGACCGCAGGCCCCGGCCCAGCCGAAACCCGGGCTGCCGCCGCTCGGCAGGGCCCAGCCCCCGGGCGCGCCGCAGTCGGCGGCGCCGGTGCCGCCGCAGATAGTGTCGGCGCCTTACGATCACGACTTGCAGCGGCTGTCGGAAATCCTCGGCGCGCTGCATTTCCTGCGCGGCATTTGCGGCTCGAACGAAGGCCCGAAATGGCGCACCGAGGCGCAAGCGCTGATCGAGGCCGAAGCGCCCACCGGCGACCGCCACGATCAGATGGTGGCGAGCTTCAACCGCGGCTATCGCGGCTTCCAGCAAAGCTACCGCAGTTGCACGCCGGCGGCCGGCGTCGTCATCCGCCGCTACCTCGACGAGGGCGCCCATATCGCCCGCGAGATCACCGCCCGCTACGCCAATTAGAGCGTGATCCCGAAAAGTGGATACCGGTTTTCGGATAAGATCATGCTCAAAGGAAAATCCAGGCCCTGATCCGCTTTGGCGGAGCAGGGCCTGGGGCCGGAAATGGCGGTGCCGCAGGCATTAACCCTGCCCTCAGGTTCGATTTTTACCCCCGAAATCCCATGCTAGTTTGATTTCAGGACAGGGACGCCGCCGGGGCCGGCGCGAGAGAAAATCATAATGAGTACGGCGACACCAAATTTAGCCGCCCGTGATGCGGTGCCCGAGCATGAGCAGAAACGCATCGCGCTCGGTTATCTGCACGACGCCTGGATCGAAGCCCTGCACGACGGCATCGACGGCGATTGCCTGGCGCAGACCGCGCTGTTTTTGGCGCTGGCCGAATTGACCACGACCTACGGCGAAGACGCCGCCGCGCGCTACGCGGAAAATTTGGGCGCCCGCATCCGCAACGGCGAATTCTCGGTCCAGATCTCGCGGCAATAGCCGCAAGCTCAAACGGATTTTTCGGTCTCAAGCGCGCTTCGGATTGAGCGCAGTCAACCCGTAATGCCGGATCAGCACCGCCTCGATGTCGGCGGGAAAGAACGGCTTTTTCAGAAACGCCGCGCCTTGCAGGCGCACCCGCTCGGCTAGCGTTGCGTCTTGCGCCGACGACATCACCACGACGGTCATGCGCCGTTTTTCGCGCTTGAACTCGGCCAGCGTCTCCAGGCCGTTCAAGCCCGGCATGTTGTAGTCGAGAAAGACGATGTCGAATTCGCGCTCGCGGGCGAGCGTGAGCGCTGTGGCACCCTCGGCCGCTTCGCTGACCTCGAAGGGAAAACGCGTCGCGCCGAGAATTTTGCGCACGATGCTGCGCATGGTCGAGGAATCGTCGACGACCAGGACGCGGCTCGGTACCCGCACGCGCATCGAGCGCTCGACCAGGCGCCGCGCCTCTTCGAGCCGCATGGGCTTTGTCGCCGCCGCATCGGTCGGCAGCGGCTCGACGACGGCGTCCGGCGCCGCGAGCAGCACCAGGAACGGCGGCCTGGGTTGGGCATAGGCGGCCGCGACCACTTGCGTGGTCGCTACGCCGGCGATGGCGCCGTCGATGAAGACCAGATCGGCGCCGTCGGCGAGTGCCTGGCAGGCCGCGGCAACGCTCTTGCATTCGGCGATCTCGATGGGCACCCGCGCCGTCGAGGCCGCCTGCCGGAACATCTCGTGATCGTTCTGCACCGCGGACAGCAAGACTACCCGCAACGACACCAACTGGTCGGTCATGCGCTCACCCCCTTGAACGCGTGCTTGCGAATTCCCGCGATCGGCCCCGTAGAACAACTTGTTTTGAAAAATAGTCCCGCGGCGACGCCGCTACTGTGTCATTTTACATGTATCGTTGGATGATTCCCAACGCTGGGTGGGTTAGTTCGCGGTTTTGTTTGTTGCCGCATGGAAAATTCTACTGCGTATCCATGCCTTGAGAGAATTCGGCCAGTGTCCTAGATTCCAAGGCAATATTTGGAAAGTTTTTTGCCATGAAGGCTGCCCTTCTCCCCGACCGTGGCGTGGTCAAAGTCGCCGGTGACGGCGCGCGGAGCTTTTTGCATGGGCTTGTGACCGCTGACATTCTCGAGCTCACACCCGGAACGGCGCGGTTTTGCGCGCTATTGACGCCGCAGGGCAAGATCATCGCCGATTTCATCGTCGCCGAGGCGTCGGCGAAGGACGGCGGCGGCTTTTTCCTCGATGTGCAGCGTGCACTTTGCACCACTCTGGTTGCCAAATTAAATATCTACAAACTCCGCGCGAAAGTAATCGTCGAAGACCTTTCCGAAGTACTCGGCGTGCTCGCCGCCTGGGACGGCAGCGGCACGACGAAACAGGGCCTGAGCTATGCCGATCCGCGGCTGCCGGCGCTCGGGCTTCGCGTGATGCTGCCCCCGCATCTTGCCGCGGCAACAGCCGCCGAGCTCGGCGCGACTTTGGTCGATGCCGGGCAATACGAGGCGCACCGCATCGCGCTCGGCGTGCCGCAGGGCGGGCTCGATTTCAGCTACGGCGATGCCTTCCCGCACGAGACCGACATGGACCAGCTCGGCGGCGTCGATTTCACCAAAGGCTGCTATGTCGGCCAGGAAGTGGTCTCGCGCATGGAGCATCGCGGCACGGCACGCAGCCGCGCGGTGCCGGTGCGCTATGACGGCTTAGCGCCCGCGGCCGGCGCCGCGGTGACGGCCGGCGATCGCCAGGTCGGCACCATGGGTTCCGCCGCGGCCGGCCGCGCCGTCGCGCTGTTGCGGCTCGACCGGGTCGCCGAGGCGATATCGCGCGGCGAGCCGCTTGTCGGCGGCGGCGTGCAAATTCATCTGGTCAAGCCGGACTGGGCGCGCTTTGATTTTCCAGGCGAGACCAAAGCCGCCGAATGAAAGCTTGCGCCCAATGAAAGCTCCCGTACACGCCGACAGCCTCGTGCGCTGTCCCTGGCCCAAGGACGATGCGCTCTACCTCGCCTATCACGACCAGGAATGGGGCGTGCCGGAATACGACGACCGCGCGCTCTACGAAAAACTCATGCTCGACGGTTTCCAGGCCGGCCTGTCGTGGATCACCATCCTGCGCAAGCGCGACAACTTCCGCCGCGCCTTCGACGGCTTCGCTCCGGAAAAGATCGCGCGCTACCGGCCGGCCAAGATCGAGCGGCTGATGCAGGACGCCGGCATCGTACGCAACCGCGCCAAGATCGAAGGCGCCGTGCGCTCGGCGCGGGCCTGGCTCGACATCATGGACAAGGGGCCGGGTTTTTCAAAACTGTTGTGGGACTTCGTCGACGGCAAGCCGAAGGTCAATCACTACAAAACGCGAGGCCAGGTGCCGGACGAGACCGCGACCTCGCGCGCGATCTCCAAGGAGCTGGCGCAGCGCGGCTTCAAATTCTGCGGGCCGACTATCGTCTACGCCTTCATGCAGGCGGTCGGCATGGTCAACGATCATCTGATCACCTGCTATCGCCATGCGGAGTGCCAAAAACTCGGGTCGCGCGGCCGTGGCTGACACGGCGCATCGCGTGCGGGCGGCGCGACCGGCATCGGAGCCGCGCGCCTGGCAACGCATGCTGTCGGGGCGCCGGCTCGACCTGCTCGACCCGTCGCCGCTCGACATCGAGCTGGAAGACATTGCGCATGGCTTGGCGCGCGTGGCGCGCTGGAACGGCCAGACCAAAGGCGCGCACATCTTTTCCGTCGCGCAACATTGCCTGTTGGTCGAGGCGCTGGCGCGGCTGCGCGCGCCGCGGCTCGATCGCGGCGGCCGGCTTGCGGTGCTGCTGCACGACGCGCCCGAATATGTGGTCGGCGACATGATCTCGCCGTTCAAGGCGGTGATCGGCGGCGACTACAAGGCGGTCGAACTGCGGCTCCTCACCGCGATCCATCGTCGCTTCGGACTGCCGGCAGAAACCTCGCCGGAGATCAAAACGCTGATCAAGGCGGCCGACAGCGGCGCGGCCTATCTCGAATCTACCCGGCTTGCCGGCTTCGATCCCGCGGAAGCGCGCCGCTTCTTCGGCCGGCCGCCGGCGGTCTCCGCCACCATGGAGCGCGATTTCCTAAAACCCTGGCCCGCGGAAACGGCCGAAGCGCGTTATTTCGAGCGAATTAAAAAGCTTGCCAGCGTGTGATCGTCACACTTGCGCCGCCGGCAATTCCTATATGAAAGAGACCGAAGCAATCGATTCCTGATGCCGATTCTTGATGCCATGATTCACGTCTGCTCGCTCGCGCGCCTGCATGAGACCGTCGCAGACACCGGCGCGCGCCATGTCGTGTCGCTGATCGGCGATGAAGGCAATGTGGTGCGTCCGCATGCGGTCGCGCCGGAGAACCATCTGTGGCTGCGGCTGCACGATATCTCCACGCCGCTCGATGGCTACATCATGCCGGGCGAGGAGCACGTCGCCGATCTGATCCGCTTCGTGCGCGGATGGGACCGCCGCAGCCCCCTGGTGGTGCATTGCTACATGGGCATCAGCCGCTCGACGGCGAGCGCCTATGCCAGCGTCTGCGCGCTTAATCCGCAGCGCGACGAGGCGAGCATCGCCCAGGCGCTGCGGCACGCCTCGCCGACGGCGACGCCCAATATCCGCATCGTGTCACTTGCGGATCGATTGCTCGGCCGCGACGGCCGCATGGTCGCCGCCATCGAGACCATCGGCCGGGGCTGTCTCGCCGAAGAAGCCGCGCCGTTCCGCCTCGACCTGGAGTAGGATGCGCCTCGCCGCATTCTAAACTCGCAACGGCGACTGGTGGGCGGGGGCTCCGATGGACTTGTTCGCTTTGATCGTGCTGCTGTTGCTGGCTGCGCCGGTCATCGGCATCGTCGCCCTGATCAGAAGCGTCACCGATCGCAATCTGTTGCGGCAACTCGACGCGAGAGTGAGCGCGCTGGAACACGCGCACGTCGCCGGCGGTGCTGCGGCGCCGGCATCGGCGCAGCCCGCGCCGCCGCCGGCTCCAATTGCCGTTGCACCGGCTGAGCCCCCGCCTCCACCTGAGCCACCAGCGCGTGCGCCCATGGCGGTGCCGCTTTCGCCGCCCTCGCCAGTGCCATCGTCCTCGCAAAAAATTGGCTTCGAAGAAAAATTCGGCACCCGCTGGGTGGTCTGGGTCGGCGGCGTAGCGCTGGCGCTCGGCGGCATCTTTTTGGTGCGCTATACGATCCAGCAAGGCCTGATCGGCCCGGGCGTGCGGATTTTTCTCGGCGCCCTGCTGGCGCTGGCGCTGGTCGCCGCCGGCGAATGGTCGCGGCGCACCGAAAAACTATCGACGCTCGCCGGCGTGCCGTCGGCGCATATTCCAGGCACGCTGACCGCGGCCGGCACCACTGTCGCTTACGCCACCGTCTATGCGGCGTACGGGCTCTACGGTTTCTTGCCGCCGGCCGTCGCCTTCATCCTGCTCGGCGCCGTAGCGCTTCTGACTTTGGGCGCCGCGTTGCTGCATGGGCCCGCGCTCGCCGGCTTGGGCGTGATCGGTGCCTATCTGGCGCCGATGCTGGTTGCGTCCACAAAGCCGGATTTCTGGTCGCTTTATGTCTACATCGCCGTCGTCAATGCCGCCGCTTTCGCGCTGGCGCGGTTTCGCATGTGGCTCTGGCTCGCCATCGCGGCGGTCGTGCTCGGCGCGCTGTGGACGCTGCCGGGAACGCAGACCGATACCGTCGCCGCGCTGGGCGCGCATGTCTTCCACGTGCTCGCCGGCTTCGCGCTGGTCGCTACGTTTTTGGTCTGCGGCCTGGTCTATGGCCCGCCGGCCGTGCCCGGCGCGGTCGACCGCCTCTCGACCTTGGCGCTCGTGGTCTATCTGTTGGCCGCCGCGTTCCTGGTGCTGGCGAGCCGGCACGATCCGGCCGCGCTCACCGCCTTTGTCGTCTTGACCGTCGCGACCGTCGCCATCGCCTGGCGCACCGAGGCGGCGGCCGGCGCTGTGCCGGTGGTCGCGATCCTGGCCGCTCTGGTGATGGCGCATTGGGCGGTGCACATGAATGTGCAAGGACTGCTGGCGCCATCCGGCCCGGTGGCACCGGCGATCCCGGAGCCAGAGCGTTACGATTACGGCTCGCACTTGATCCTCGCCGCCGGCTGGGCGGTGCTGTTCGGCGCGAGCGGATTTTTGGCGCAAGGCCGCTCGTCGCGCGCGCTGGTGCCGATGCTTTGGAGCGCCGCGGCGGTGTTCGCGCCGCTCGCCATGCTGGTCGCGCTCTATTATCGCATCGCCCAGCTCGATCGCTCGCTGCCGTTCGCGGCGCTGGCGCTGCTCGTTGCCTCGATCTTTGCGCTGGCGACCGAGAGTTTGGTGAAGCGCGAGCCGCGGCCCGGCGTGATGGCGGCAAGCGCGATGTTCGCCACCGGCACGCTTGGCGCGCTGGCGCTGGCGTTGACCTTCGCGCTGGAGAAGGGCTGGCTCACCATTGCGCTGGCGCTGACCGTGCCGGGCATCGCCTGGGTCGTGGAACAGCGGCCGCTGCCGTGGCTGCGCTGGCTCGCCGCCATCATGGTCGCCGCGGTGACCGCGCGCGTGGCTTACCAACCGACGATCGTCGGCGCCGATCTCGGCACCACGCCAATCTTCAACTGGCTGCTTTACGGCTACGGCGTACCGGCCGCGGCCTTCTGGGTCGCGGGATGGCTGTTGCGGCGGCGCGCCGATGATCTACCGGCGCGCATGGTCGACGCCGGCGCCATCCTGTTCACGGTGTTGCTCGCAATCCTGGAGATCCGCCACTACGTCACCGGCGGCGATATCTACCGGCACACGAGCGGCGTCGTCGAAGCCATGCTTTACGTCAATGTCGGCCTGGCGATGACCATCGGGCTCGAGCGCGTGCGCGGGCGCACACGCAGCGTCGTGCATAACGCCGCGGCGCTTTTGATCGCGGCACTGACCCTGTTTGCGATCCTGTCCGATCTGGCGTTCGCTTGTGCCCCGTATTTCCACAGCATTCCGGTCGGCGGTGCGCTCTTCAATCTCGTGCTTTTGGGTTACGGCCTGCCCGCGGTGCTCGCCATCACGTTGGCGCTGATCGCACGCACGACGCGTCCGATCGCCTATCGGGTCGCCGCCACGATCACGGCGGTGACGCTCGCCCTGTTCTATCTGACGCTCGAAGTGCGGCGGCTGTTTCATGGGCCGGTCTTGGACGGACCGACCAGCGACGCCGAGCAATATGCCTATTCGACGGTCTGGCTCGCCTTCGGCATCGTGCTGCTTACGGTCGGCTTCTTTCTGCGCTCGCAGCCGGCGCGGCTGACCGCGCTCGCCGTCATCGCGCTGACCATCGCCAAAGTGTTCATCATCGATACCGCGAGCATCAGCGGCATCTACCGCGCGCTATCGGTGATCGGGCTTGGCGTCGTGCTGCTCGGCATCGGCTGGGTTTATCAGCACGTGCTTTATCCGCGGGCGCGGACCGAGGGAGCTTCGTAGCTTGCCGGCGGGCTAGTCGTCCGATGGACGCGCGGTCGCAACCGATGTCGCCGATCCCGGCGCCGGCGCCATGTCGCGCTTGACGCTGGCGCCGGCCAGCCCACTGCGCGGATTGCGCTGATAGAAATCGCAATAGGCGAACGACAGGCCCGCGATCGAGCCGCGGAAGCTGCGGTAATCGATCTTCTGCACCCGGAAGCACGGCTCGATCGGCAAGCCGGCGAGATGCGCGCACATCGCGTTGCTGCTGACCTTGATGGTGCCGGCCGGCAGTGCTGCGAAACGCACCTGGGCCTGGCCGCCCGGCCGGATGGTGCCGACCACGGAGCCGTCGGAGAAGATGCGGCCCATGCCGGCGGTGCCGTCGAAGCAGGTATAGGAGAACAGCTTGCCGACGACGAAGGCTCTGGCCTGCTCCGGCGCAAGCTCCTCGGCGACCGCCGAAGCGGCTCCCACCACCAACGCACAAACGATGGCCACACGCAGCAACATGGGCAACTCCACGATGAACGTGGGAGCGACGTTAACAAAATTTCTTAACGGTCCCCTTACCATACTGGCCCCGATGGTCGGCAACTTTGTGGCCGAAACGCGGACGTCTTTACCCGATCTTTACCACGATCCGGCCACGCACCTGCCCTTCGACGATACGCCGGCCGGCCTCGATGACATCGCCGAGCCCGATCTCGGTGGTCATCGCCGCGATCTTGTCCCGCGGCAAATCCCGCTCTAGCCGGTGCCATGCCAATTGCCGCAGCGGCAACGGGCACATCACCGAATCGATGCCGAAAAGCGACACCCCGCGCAGGATGAATGGCGCCACCGAGGTCGGCAAGTCCATGCCGCCGGCGAGCCCACAGGCGGCAACCGCGCCGCCATAACGTGTCATGGAAAGCACATTGGCGAGCGTCGTCGAGCCCACCGCATCGATACCGCCGGCCCAGCGCTCCTTGGCGAGCGGCCGCGCCGGACCACTGAGCTCCTTGCGGTCGATGATTTCACTGGCGCCGAGCGATTTGAGATAATTCGCTTCGGTGGGCCGGCCGGTCGAGGCGGTCACTTGGTAGCCGAGCTTGGCAAGGATCGCGACCGCGACCGAGCCGACGCCGCCGGCAGCGCCGGTGACGACGATCGGACCGCGCGTCGGCGTCACACCTGAGCGCTCCAGCGCCATCACCGAGAGCATCGCGGTATAGCCCGCGGTGCCGATCGCCATGGCCTCGCGCGCGCCGATGTTTTGCGGCAGCCGCACCAACCAGTCGCCTTTGACCCTCGCCTTCTGCGCATAGGCGCCGAGATGGGTCTCGCCGAGACCCCAGCCGTTGAGGATGACTTTGTCGCCCGGTTCCCAGGCCGGGTGTGACGAAAATTCAACAGTGCCGGATAAATCGACGCCGGCGATCATCGGGAAGCGGCGCACCACTGGCGCGTTGCCGGTAACGGCGAGGCCGTCCTTGTAGTTCACCGTCGACCATTCGACCGCGACGGTGACGTCGCCGTCCATCAGGTCGTCTTCGTCGAAGTCGGTGAGCCGCACCGTCTGGCCGGCCTCCGCCTTATCGATGACGATTGCCTTGAACGTACTCATGCTCGCACCCTACCCGTCATGGCCAAGCTTGTCCCGGCCATCCACGCCTTGTTTGCTGCAGAGTGTGAAAGACGTGGATGCCCGGGACAAGCCCGGGCATGACGGCTTAGGCCGGCGCGGCGGACATCCGCGCGACCGGCTTCTCGACGATCGGCAGGTTGATCAGCGCCGAGAGCACGCCGAACAAGATCGCGAGCCACCACACCACGTTGTACGAGCCGGTGCGGTCGAAGGCGATGCCGCCGAGCCAGACGCCGAGGAAGCCGCCGACCTGATGGCTGAAGAAGGCGAAGCCCGCCAAGGTCGCCAGCCATTTGGTGCCGAACATCAGCGCGATGATGCCGTTGGTCGGCGGTACGGTGGAGAGCCACATCAGGCCCATGGTGGCGGCAAAGATCAGGCAAGATACCGTCGTGACCGGGAACGAGATAAACGCCAGGATGGCCGCGGCGCGGACGAAATAGATGAACGCGAGCAGATAGCGCTTCGGCATGCGGTCGCCGAGCCAGCCGGCGGTGACCGAGCCGATGATGTTGAACAGCCCGATGGTCGCGATGGTCCAGCCGCCGACCGACGCGGACAGCCCGCGATCGACCAGATAGGACGGCATGTGCACGGTGATGAATTGCAGCTGGAAACCGCAGGTGAAGAAGCCGAGCACGAGCAGGATGTAGGAGCGATGGGCGAAGGCCTCGCCGAGCGCATGCCGTAGCGACTGGGTCGAAGCCGGCTCCATCGTCGACACTGTCTTCGGTGTGGCCAGCGCCAGCGACAGCGGCAGCACGCCGAGCATGCTGACGGCGAAGATGATGAGCGTCTGCTGCCAGCCGAACGTGTCCATCAGCATGACGGCGATCGGCGAATAGAGAAACTGCCCGAACGATCCGGCCGCGGTGCCGAAACCGAACGCGATCGAGCGATATTCTTTCGGCAATATCTTGCCGAACGCCGCGAGAATGACCGGGAACGAGCAACCGGCGAGACCGAACCCGATCATCGCGCCCGCCGATGCATCGAGCAGCGGCGCGCTGGTGGCGTGCGACATCAGCACCAGGCCAGCGGCATAAAGCATCGCGCCGGTGCAGACCACGCGGATGGTGCCGAAGCGGTCGGCGACCATGCCGCCGAGCGGCTGGCCGATGCCCCACAGCAGATTCTGCAAGGCGAGCGCGAACGCGAACACGTCGCGACCCCAGTGATTGGCACTCGACAGCGGCGTGAGGAAAAAGCCCAACGTCGAACGCGGACCGAAGGCGATCAACGTGATCAGGCAGCCCATGCCGATCACCAGCGCCGGCGTGCGCCAAGTGGCGACCGTGGTGCCGGCGATTGCGGTCGCGCCGGATTGGGAAGGATTGAGCCGATTCTCGCTGGTGGTCATCGTCGCCCTGATCGGTTCGCCGGTTTCGAAAAGCCGCGCAATATAGAGCGGCAAGCCTGATCGCCCAAACGAAATCTACCCCGAGTTGAACCGCTCAGTGCATGGCTGGCCCGCGCCGCGGTGCATGGGTTTGCCACGGTCCACGACACTAGATATGAGTTTTCTCAGCCAACGCCATGTTTGTAACGAGTGCCGATGTCGCTTTTTTGCTCCGATGCCTTTGTCTCGCCGCTCGAAATCGAAGCGGCGGTGACGCGCGCGCTTGAGGAAGACCTTGGCCGCGCCGGCGATATTACGTCGATTGCGACCATACCTGAGGACACAAGCGGCCGCGCCGTCGTCGTCGCGCGCAAGCCCGGTATCGTCTCGGGCCTGCCGCTGGTGGAAGCGGCGTTCCGCCGCCTTGCCCCGGCGATCGAGATAAAACCCCATGGCTGCGATGGCATGGCGATCGGCGCCGGGACCAAATTGATGACCATCGCCGGCAATGCGCGCGCGATTCTTTCCGCCGAGCGCACCGCGCTCAATTTCCTCGGCCACCTGTCCGGCATCGCCACCGCGACGGCTGCCTTCGTCCAGCGCATCGCCCACACCAAGGCGCGCATCATCTGCACCCGGAAAACCACGCCGGGGCTGCGCGCGCTGGAGAAATACGCCGTGCGCTGCGGCGGCGGTTTCAATCACCGCTTCGGGCTCGACGATGCCGTCCTGATCAAAGACAACCACATCGCGGTCGCCGGCGGCATCCGCGCCGTGCTGACGCGCGCCAAGGCGGCGATCGGGCATTTGGTGAAGATCGAGATCGAGGTCGATTCGCTCGATCAGCTCGAGGAAGTGATCGACGTCGGCATGGCCGACGTGGTGCTGATCGACAATTTCGATCTCGACGCCATGCGCAAGGCCGTGGCCATGGTGGCAGGCCGCCTCGTCATCGAAGCCTCGGGCGGCATCACGCTGGACAGCGCCGCGGCGATCGCCGAAACCGGCGTCGATTATCTCAGCTCCGGCTCACTCACCCATTCGGTGCAGAATCTCGACATCGGCCTCGACATCGAGATGTGACTCCGACCTCACCGCTGCGCGTGCTCGGGATCGGGCGGCGCCGCCGATCGCAGATATTGTTCCGACGGTTTTTTGGTCGGACTGGTTTTCGCCGGATGATGGTGGGTTTTGCCGCTCGCGGAAGCGCTTTGCGGAACCGCGATTGCGATTGCGAAAGTAAACGCGACCGCGACGGCTACTCTTATTGCCAATGACATCACGCCAATCTCCGTTTGGCCCGGCCTCAATCGAAGCTGCGGCACGATGATAGGCGCTTAGAGTTTCGCGGTCGACTCGCTCTTGGCCGGCGTCGCCGCTGCTTGCGGGCCCTTTGCCGCTTCCGGCGTGTCGGCCTTGCTGGTGTTCGGCACCGGGCCATAGGCCGGATCGGTGTCGCCGTCGCCCCAATTCTTCGGCCGATAGAAGGTGTGGACGCCGAGCTTGTAGAGCTTGGTCATCTCGTGGACCCAGCTCGGATGCACCCAGTAGGCGTGATAGTGCGTGGCGTGACCGACTTCGGAGAGCCAGATCTTGCCGTCGAGCATGTCCTTAGCGATCTTCTTGGCCTGCTCCCACATGTCGGGCTCGTCGACCTTGCTGAGGTCCTTGCCTTCGCAGGCGAAGGTGAACTGGCAGGCGAGATGCCGCCCGGAGTTCTGATAGACCACGCCGCAGACGTCGTTGGGGTAATAGCCCGAGAACACCCGGTTCATCACCACCTGGGCGACCGCCTGCTGGCCTTTGAACGGCTCGCCGCGCGCCTCGAAATAAACCGCGTCGGCGAGACATTTTTCGGCTTTGGCGAGCGGCTTGCCGGTGAGCTTGAGACGGTCCGCCGGGCTTGCCAACAGGCTCGAGTCGTCTTTTTTCGCCAGCGTCTCGCCGCCGTCGCCTTCGAGCGCCGCCATCTTGATGTCCGGATCGACCGCACGTGCGACCGGCACCGGCTCGGCACCCGGCGCCCAGCGCTGCAGGCCGCTCGGCGCCCCCATGGTGCCGACGCCGAAGAATGTTTGCGCGGTGCCTTCCGCCGGATCGGTGTCGGTGAACGACAGCGCCGCGAGCGAAGCCGAATTTCTTTCGCCGGCTGCTGGAATTTCCGGCGGCTGGTCGGCGATGAAATCGTCGTCGTCGACCGACGGCGTATTATCCCGCTCGGCCAGTTCCATCGCGCGCAACGAAACGCTCGGCTGTTCGGCATCGGCAAGTCGCAGCACCGGCATTGACGGCGGCAATTGCGCCGGCTGCGCCAGCGGTGGCACGCTGTCGATCTGTTCGGCGCTCTTGAGCCGCAAGATGAACGAACGCACGGGCGGTTGCAGCGGCGCCGCCGGCGCGTTGACCGGTTGCAGTTGCGGCAAGACTTCCGGTGCGGCGGGTGTGTGCACCGGCAGGCGATCGCCCTTCAGGCGCCGATTGACGGTCGGATATTCGACCGCCTCGGCGCTCGTCGCATTGAGCGGCGCATCGATCTGCCAGCCGTTGGCGGCAACCGCGCTCGGATCGAAATTGACGGTCTGATAACCAAGCGGCACGGAAGTGCCGATCGGACGACCGTAGCTGAACGTCGCCCGCTCGATGGTGCCGAACGGCGACGCGATCAAATGGTCGCGCCAGCGCTGCGACACGCCGGGCTGCTGTGCCAACAGCGCGGCGAGATCCTGATATCCGATCGACGTCGGCATCAGCGCCAAGAAGAACGCACTGAACCAGAAGGGCGCCGACGAGGCGCCCAGCATCCCAACACGCGACGCAGCCATTACCCCTT
>Ga0210405_10003451_pt1 | contig 15501 bp, 12 predicted proteins | sample IncBWH11MmetaG_FD_155492 | JGI IMG/M metagenome (GOLD analysis project Ga0210405, IMG submission 155492) | Forest soil microbial communities from Barre Woods Harvard Forest LTER site, Petersham, Massachusetts, United States - Inc-BW-H-11-M | ecosystem: Environmental > Terrestrial > Soil >... | reverse complement strand
CTTGCCGAAAGACTCATGACTGAGGTCGCAGTTAGAGTGCGCATGACGTTATCGAGTAACCGCTTCACGCCCTTCGCGAAAACTGCTTCCTCGCGTTCTTCCGCGTGATAGCCCTTGATCACGCGAACTCCGCCCAGCGATTCTGTAAGGCGGCCCGTCACTTCAGCATTGATCTTGCCGCGCTCGCGGAAGATCGGTCGGATCGTACCGAAGGCTTTCGTTAGCGCGATGGCAAAGCACAACAAAAATCCCAGAGCAATAAAAGTCATTGCCGGACTGATCCGCACCAGCAACACCAGCGCGATGCCTGACGTGAGCAAGCCGCCGGCGAAATCGACCAACCCTGTGCCCAACAAATTGCGCACACCTTCAACGTCATTCATGATGCGTGAGACGAGCATCCCTGTTTTGTTGACGTCGTAAAACGCAATCGGAAGCCGCGAGATGTGCGCCTGCACTCGCTGCCGAAGTTCGGTAATCAGGCGCTGCGCCTCTTTGGAGAGCAATTGTGTCAAGGAGAAAGAAGTAATTCCCTGAATGATCGTCGCCCCAAGAACGAACATCACCAGCCGATTCAAAAGCTGCAGCGAGTGCTTCGGAATGACGCTATCGAACAAAAACTTGGTGGAGTAGGGCAGCACCAGGCTGGCTACGCGGTTCACGATCATCAAGAGAAAGCCGACGCTGAGCAACCCCAGTCGCGGCCGTGTCAGCTCCCAAACAATGGGGAGGACGGCCCGCAGCCGTTGCACTTTGGGAGGTTTCTGAGGTGCCTTGTCTACAGGATTCAATCTCTTGTTGGACGCCTCCAAAGCCCATTTCGCTTCATTATTACTGCATTGTGACACGGCGCGGCCCAGCGTTGTATCCTCGGGGCGTGTCCCGTCCGTCTTCGCCAGAGCGTTCTCCGACCCTGGGCCTGCTGCTCGGCCTGGTGGTCACGCTCGCCGCGGTGCTGGCTTATTCCGCTTACATCACGTGGCAAGTGGCGGGTCTGCGCAAACTTCAATCGGAACTGATCGACCGCAATCGCAGGGATTCCCTGCAGTTGCTTCGCATTCAGAACGACCTGAACCTGCTTGCGGTGGCTATGCGCGACATGACCGACAACGATGAACCGTATGCGCTCACCGCATGGTCGGCGCAATTTCAGCGCATCCGCACCGACCTCGATGATGCCATGCGTCTCGAAGGCCGACTCGCACCGACTAGTTCGACGGTGGTGCAGAGTGCTTCGCTGAGCGGTTCGCTGACACAGTTTTGGGACGCAGTCGATCGGGTGTTTGCTCTGGCCAGTTCAGGTAAGGAGAAAGATGCGAAGGCTGAGATACAGCTCTCTCTGCAGGCGCGGCAGGCGGCTCTCAGCACGACGGTGGCGCGGTTGCTGGTGCAGAACAGCGAAAACGAGGAGCAGGCGGCGCGGCGCATTATTCAGATCTACGATGGCGTGCAGCGGCAGGTGTATGTGTTTCTTGCCGCAACATTGGTGGCGATTCTGCTGACCGGATTTTCCATGATACGGTGGAACCGGCGTCTGTTCGCCCGCATGGCCGAGCTTTCGGAGCGGCGAAGCGAGTTGGCGCAGAAACTGATTGCGACGCAAGAATCGACTCTGCGCTATATTTCGCGCGAGTTGCACGACGAATTTGGTCAGATTCTAACCGCAATGGGGGCAATGCTCGGGCGGGCGGGCGCGCATGCCCCGGAAGGCTCGGCATTGCGCAGCGACCTGCGTGAGGTTCGCCAGATTGCCCAGGATACGCTGGATCGCGTGAGAAGTTTGTCGCAAGCGTTGCATCCCGTAATGCTGGACGAAGCCGGTCTTGAAAAAACTCTCGATTGGTATATTCCGACCGTGGGAAGACAAATCGGAATTGCCATATCCTATGAGAAGCAGGGAGTGCCATTCGACGTAGATGGCAATGCAGCGGTGCAGATTTATCGTGTGCTGCAGGAAGCGCTCAACAATGTCGCGCGGCACTCGGGCGCGAAGCAAGCATGGGTGCGCTTGCGTTTCCTGTCTGCGCAGCTTGAAATGGAGGTGGAAGATCACGGTGTCGGTTTGCGTGGTCTGCTTGTCGGGCAGGGTATTGGGATGGTCGCGATGCGTGAGCGTTCGGAGTTGATGGGGGGACGGATCATATTTTCGACGCCCGCTCCCGGCGGTACGCTGGTGCAACTCACCGTTCCGCGCGAGAAAGTTGAACTCGGCGACACCGAGCCCAGTCCTGCGGTGCGAGAAAACGAATTGAGTCGAGCCGAGTACAAGAAACAATAAAAGATGGCCAAGAAAATCAAAGTCCTGCTGGTGGATGACCACAGCCTGGTGCGACGCGGCTTCCGGCGCATGCTCGAAGATGAACCGGACATGGAAGTCGTTGGCGAAGCCGGCGATGGTGAAGAGGCTGTCAAGCGATCACGCGAACTGAAACCTCAAGTTGTGGTGATGGACTGCGCCTTGCCCAAAATGAATGGCCTGGATGCGACGCGCCAGATTCTTGAGGAGTCGCCCGGGACCGCGGTCCTCATGCTCAGCATGCATTCCGAGAGCACCTGGGTGCGGCAGGCCATCGACGCCGGAGCCAAGGGCTACATTCTGAAGAACGCGATGGACCTCGAACTAGGGCCAGCCGTGCGCCGCGTGGCCGGCGGAGAAACAGTTTTTGATCCTCACGTCGAACAACCTTCAGCGCTCAAAGGCGAACGCAGCAGCGGCTTGACTCCGCGCGAGTTGGAAGTGCTGCAAATGATTGTCAATGGGAAATCAAACAAGGAAATTGCCACTGTTCTCGATCTTAGTGCCAATACAGTCGCGGTTCATCGCGCCAACATCATGAACGCACTCGGCATTCACAAAACTGCCGAGCTCGTGGTTTATGCCATTCGTGCCGGACTGGTGAACGTTCCGTGAATCGCAGATCTTTTCTGCGAAGCGTCGGGATGTCCTCGTTGTTGCTGACGTCGCCGCTGCGGGCTTTGACTGCGGCTGCCGCGAACACAACTGCTCCGGGCTTCCGATTTGCCGACGTAACCTCTCATGCCGGGATTCAGTTTCAGCACAACAGCGGAGCTTTTGGTGGGAAGTTTCTGCCCGAGACTCTGGGTTCCGGCTGCGCCTTTCTCGACTACGACCGCGACGGCTGGCAGGACATTCTTCTGATCAATGGGATGGATTGGCCGGGCCACAAGCAGCAGCGCTCGACACTCCGCCTCTATCGAAACAACAGGAATGGCACTTTCACCGACGTCACCACCAAGGCGGGTCTCGATATTGAAATGTACGGCATGGGCGTTGCGGTTGGCGATTATGACAACGACGGCTTCGTGGACATTCTCATCACTTGTGTTGGACAAAACCGGCTTTTTCACAACACCGGCAAAGGCACGTTCGTTGACGTGACCACCTCGAGCGGCCTGGGAAAGCGCCTGGCATTCAGCACGTCCGCTCTATGGTTCGATTACGACCGCGACGGCCTGCTCGATTTTTTGGTGTGCAACTACGTAAAGTGGTCGCCCGAGCACGATGTCTTTTGCAGTCTCGATGGCAAGCATAAGTCCTACTGCACGCCGGAAGCCTACCGCGGCGAGACTTGCTGGCTTTTTCATAATCGTGGCAATGGAACGTTCGAGGATGTTACCGCCTCGAGCGGAATTTTCGACAGCAGTTCGAAATCGCTCGGCGTTGCCATGCTCGATGACGACCAGGATGGATGGCCCGATCTGTTGGTCGCGAACGATACTCAGCCCAACAAGCTGTATCGCAACCAACGTAACGGCACTTTCAAAGATATCGCGGTCGAGGCCGGACTCGCCTTCAGCACCGAGGGCAAAGCGCGAGCCGGCATGGGAGTCGACATTGCAGATTTCACAAACTCGGGGCGGCCTGGCGTCGCAATTACGAACTTCGACAACGAGATGACCGGCCTCTACGAGTTCTCCGGCAAAACTTACGAAGACGTAGCGGCGCAGACAGGAGTGGGCTCCGCTTCCAAAAACAGCCTGGGTTTTGGATGTGCTTTTCTCGACGCCGATCTCGATGGCTGGCTCGATCTAGCCGTGGCCAACGGCCATATCGACGAGACGGTGCGGAACATTCGCGGCAATGTGGGCTACGCGCAGCCTCCACTTCTTTTTCTTAACAACGGTAAAAATTTCCGCGACGTCGCCGCCGAGGTTGGCGGCGGATTCGATCAGCCCAAGGTCGGACGGGGACTCGCCTACGCCGACTTCGATCGCGATGGCGATCTCGACCTGCTTCTGGCCACGAATAACGGTCCGGCCTATCTTTATCGAAACGATCAACTGGCGGGAAATCATAGTATTCGGTTTCGGCTGGTGGGGACCAAATCGAATCGTGACGGAATCGGCGCGACCGTTCGCGTTGTCTCCGGGGGTTTGAGCCAGTCACGTATGGTGAAAAGCGGGTCGAGTTATTTGTCGCAGTCTGAACTTCCGATTACGTTCGGGCTGGAAAAACGCGATCGCGTGGAACGCGCCGTCATTGTTTGGCCGAGCGGTCGGACGGAGGAGTTCACGAATCTGGCGGCGGGACGAAGTTACGAATGCGTGGAAGGCAAAGGGATTTCGCCGTTGGATGGATTTTGAGGGACGCGCCGCAAACAGTTTACGGCCGCGTTATGCTTCCTGCTGCGCTAAGATCGATATCGACCGACTCGCTCACTTTTAAGAACAAAGTGCTTGGATTCTTCATCCCCCATTTCGCGTAGGGCACGGTAAAGTGAAGAGTTGCGGTCCAGTGATCGGGCAGCATTTCTACTTCTGCCGGAACCGTGAACTCGTGATCCGTGCCGTGAATGCTGAATATCCCATGAACGCGCACCGAAGACTTCCCTGAGGAACCAACGGTTCCCTCAATCCGGTCTGGGCGAAAAGTAATCTCCGGATAGCGATCGCTCTCTAACACTTCGCGATGCATCTTCCGGTCGCGCATTCCGCTGCCGCTCTCGCCGCTTTTGGCGTCCACGATAATTTCGCCGGTCAACTTGCCTGAAGCGGGATCGAGAAGCAGCGAGCCTTGCTTCAAGTGGAAGGTTCCCTTCACGGTGTGCAGCACATCGCCGAGCGTGAAATTAATGGTTGTGCGCTGAGCATCAAGAGTGAACGCTAAACTTTGCGCCGCAGAAGCGACAGAAGCAAACGAGAGGAGTGCGAGTACCGCCAGGAATCGCGTACACACCTGGTGCTTGTGAACCGCGAGCCTGGATTTCATTGGGTTATGCAGTCCGCCGTCAGCAGTCCCCAACCCAGTGTGAGCCCATCGAGCGCCAGGTGAACCGGCGAAAGACTTCCCACGTGAAAGGCCACCAGCCTGCGAAATACTTCGGGATGCTTGCGAAACGCCTGCAAGGTACGTTGTTGAAATCTGGGTCGTCCGTCGAGCGTAAGCATCAGTCGCGCCATCCACAAAGGACGCCGGGCCAGCCGCCGGTGAACTAACTGATACTGCGCAAGTTTGCCGGAAAAGAAACATTGCGCCAGCACAATGGCCTGGTTGAAGGAAAGCCCGAGACCGTCTCCAGTAATTGCGTCGACGGTGCCGGAAGCATCGCCGATCAAGGCCACATTTTTTCGCCAGACGCGCCTCAGCTTGCAATTGGCCGACACCGAGCCTTTCTCCGCAGAAACTATCTCAGCGCCGCGAAGGCGTGCTTCAAGTTCAGGAAACAGCGGCAAAGATTCTTCAAGTCGGAGTCCTGAATCGCGGGAGGCCACGGCGACACACACCTGATCGGAACTCACTGCTGTGGCATAACCCTGGCTGCATTTTCCCCAATAGATTTCCATGCGATCAGTCCAAGGGATAACGCGATAGTGCCGCCGAAAGGCGTATCGCAAGCCAGTTCGTGAGCGGGCATCGAGATTCGCCCAGCGCCGAACCCGGGAGTTCGCTCCATCGGCGCCCACAATCCATCGGCTGCGGATTGTGCGCTTTCCTAACTGAACGCCTTCCGTCGAGATCCCGCTGACCGCGCTCTGCCAGAGAAACTCAACCCCTAACTCCTCGGCTCGTTCGGTCATCGCGCGATGCAATGTGGTTCGTCGAATCGAAAGGCCAAAAGTGCGCGAGGGAAACGTGGCTTCCGCCGACAATCCGGAGCTTAGAAATCGCACACCGTGAAGAGCTCGGCTCTCAGCAGCCGGAACAACCACTCCCAGCCGTTCCAGCGCCGTAACCGTACTTGGCATCAGGGCCTCGCCGCAGGCCTTGTCGATGGGCGGGATCGCGCCATCGGCAAGCACAACGCGAAGTCCTTGTTGGCGTGCCGCGATTGCGGCGGCCAATCCCGCAGGCCCACCACCAATCACAAAGACATCTGTCGATTCCGGCACCCGCGCGACCTCACCATTGCAGAAGCAGAAGTTCCGAACAGAATCCAGGTCCCATTGCGCCGAGTAATCCTAACGCGCCGGGCTTGGGACGCCGATTCTTCATCACGTCCTCGAGAACCACCAGAACGGAAGCCGAGGAAAGATTCCCGACTTTACGCAGGCAATCCCACGAGGCATCGATCTGTCCGTTGTGCAACCCGAGCGCATCGGAGTAAGCGTCGAGTATCTTCGGTCCTCCGGTATGGAGCACCCAGCTTTCCAGATCGTCGCGCTTGAGTCTGTGGTCCGCCAGAAATGCGTCCACGTCCCGCCCCAGATTTTCTCGAATCAGCGTTGGAACCTCAGTGGAGAGTAAGATGCGGAAGCCTTTCTCGGAGATGTTCCATCCCATCATTTCCTCGGTGCTGGGATAAAAGACGGAACGCGTGGCGAGAATCTTCGGTCCGGTAGGCTCATGGCCGTTCCCATTCCCTGTGCCATTGCCGTTCCGTGCGAATTCACTTCCGGTCACGATTACGGCGGCAGCGCCGTCTGCGAAAAGTCCAGAAGAAATCAGGTTCGCAACCGACAAATCTTCACGCTGCAGCGTCAGCGAACAGAGCTCGACCGATACCAAAGCGGCGGCCTGCGAAGGATAAGCTTGAACGTAATCCGCGGCGCGCGCGATTCCAGCCGCGCCGGCCACGCAGCCCAAGCCAAAGATTGGAGTGCGGCGAATATTGGTCGGGAGCTTCATTCGATTGATCAAGAGGGCATCGATCGACGGGCTTGCCACGCCAGTGACTGTCGTGAAAAACAAAGCTCCCAAATCTTTTGTCTCGAGCCCGGCGGTTTGAAGCGCGCGGCAAAGGGCCTGCTCTCCCAGCTCCTGCGCGCACCGGATCCAGATGTCGTTGGCCTGGCCCCAGGTTTTTATATCCACGTACTGCTCGGCCGGGATCGCGAGGTAACGGCCGTCGACGGTCACGTTGCGGTGCAGCCGCGCCAGCAAAAGGGGATTCTTGAGCTGGTCTCCCCAATAGTCCTGGAGGCGTTCCAGAAGAACTTTCTGCGTATAGTAATGTTTTGGAAATGCGCTCGACGAGCTTGCGATCCTCATGGATTCTGGCTCCTAGGTGCAGACTGGCAGCCTATCACCATGGCAAAACCGAATCCAAGCCTACTTGCAATTTCGATACCAGGCTCCGTTGCGGTCGCACCCAGGGTGACCGGTGCCAGCTCACGTATTGTCGCAGAGTTCGCGACTTTTGTTTGTATTTCTCTCGCAAAAAATTCACGCGCGCTTCCTTCCCGATGGAACCGGAGGCCGTAAAAAATCCGGCCCTCGAAGCCCAAACTTCGCGGCACCCGCCGCGAAATGGCGCGGACATCAATGGATCAAATTATTTCAACACGGCGATTGAACTTGGCGTGTTACCGACCTTATAGGTGAAAATGGTATTCAAGCTGCCGTTGGCGACGCCGAAGGCCTCGATTCCAGGCGTACCCGGGGGCTGATTTCCTACATAGAGATACTTACCGGTCGGGTCCAAGGCTAGAAAACTGGGATTTCCCTCAGCGGCAAACGGGGAATCAGCAATCGCTGTCGGAAAGCCCGTGGTTGCGTCAAGCGAGTAGGTCGCAACATTCGAAGAGCCCTGATTCGCGACGTAGAGGTAAGTTCCTGTCGGATCGATAATCATGTTCACCGGACCTTGATCGACGTCGTTGAGAGGAGATCCGGAGACTTCTTGTAAACCGCCAGTGGAACTGATCGCAAAAATGGAGATCGTGTTCGAACTTTTATTGGCGACGTAGAGGAAAGTGCCCTTCGGATTAATCGCAAGCCCGGACGGATTCGCTCCATCGCTGGGAGTAACACCCAGCGGCGTCAGCACCCCGGAGTTCACGCTGAAACCTTCGATCGTTCCCAGAGACTGTCCAGTACCGACGGAGCTGGCGACGTAGAGCAAGTTTCCGGATGGCGCCAGAACCATGTACTGCGGAGCCAGGCCAAGAAAAAATGGAGACCCCGTCACCGGTGTCAGCGCGCCAGCGCTGCTATCGATCGAAAAAACCGAGATGTTATTCGATCCGACATTCAGACAATAAAGAAAGTTGCCCGAGGGATCCATCGCCAGAAGCTGAGGCTGCGAACCAAGGGGCGCAACGGAAAACCGTGGTGTCACTTCGGTCAAAGTTCCGTCGCTGGCAATCGAGAATAGAGAAATATCGTTTTCAGCGTCACCCGGGTTCGCAACATAGAGAAATTTCCCGGAGGGATGGACGACCATTGACTCGGCCCCATCGCCTGCGGGGAACGGGCTTCCCGCGATCTGGGTCAGCACACCAGAGTTCGGGTCTTCCCGGTAGGATGCAACTTGACTGCCGGCCGGCAGGGTAACGAAGACATAGTGGCTCGTAGTGCTGCCGCAGCTTATGCAGTTGGCAATGCCCGCCAGAACCAACAGCAGTACTAATGCTTTTTGAAGCATCCGTGACTCCTAAGAGAATTTGAAAACGAAGAACAATAATACTGGCTCGCCGGAAAGAATTCGGTGCGAAACGGAACACCCTATCATACGGTCAATGGACGAAAAAAGGGGACCATTGCGGAAGCGTGAAGGACCAAGTCATGGCAGTTCAAGGTTTCAGGAATTCAGATTAGAGCACGCCACCGCACCGGTTCTCGTCGCTTTTCTCTGCGATGCCATGCTCTGAAAGCGGGTTGCACGCAGCCCGAGTGCTCTGTATGAGCCACGAATCGACGACAGAAACGCGTACCGGCGTAATCTTGTTCACCACGCCGATCCCGCCTACACTTGCCTCAAATGAACGAGTTCGTAAGTTCAATCCTGGACCTCTCGGGCGCGCACGAAGAGTGGCGTCCGATCTCGCGTTGGGCCGTTGGAGCGTGGCTCGCCTTTTACTTGCTTTTTCTCGTGTATGCGTTCCAAATGCACGGCGGCTATCTCTTCATCGATTCGGCAAACCTTGTCGTACATGAGGGAGGGCACCTGCTGTTCGGCTGGTTCGGATCGACGCTTGGGCTCTGGGGCGGAACGATTCTGCAATGGATGGTGCCGCTGCTGCTAGCGGCTTACTTCTTCCACCAGCGCCAGCCTGCGTCGTTTGTTTTCTGCGCGTTTTTCTTCTTTGAGAACTGGCTCTACACCGCGACTTATATGGCTGACGCGCGCGCTATGATTTTGCCTCTCGTGACCACCGGCGACCCCGAGTTCGCCAGGCACGACTGGAACGCGATTTTTCCCAGCCTCGGCCTGCTGGAATATGACACCACCATCGCCGCCATCGTGAGAACCCTGGGCTGGTGCGGAATGCTGGCCTGCGTGGGTTGGCTGGCCGCGTGCGGAATGCGTGCTGCCACTCGACCAATCCAGTCTGCGGACGATCGGCGCTCGAAGAGCGATTAACGGCTGCCCTTAGCCGTGGTGCCCAGCTTGCAAAACACGCAAGGCTGGGGCAGCCCATGTCGTGATACTGTGCAGAAAAGGCAAGGTGGGCCAACCCCCGCTCTTGTAACCGGTGAGATTGAGTGGTAGCGTTTCTGCTGAGAAAAGGCTGCCGATGGCTTTTACCCACGCCTGCTTCATCAGTTATTGCCACGCGCAAGGCTATCTGATGAAACGCTTCGTCGATGAGTTGAAGGAACAACTCAAGAGCGAACTGGATACCTATTTCGACGATTGCGTTTACATTGACGAAGACCGCCTTCAGCCCGGATTTAAATTTAATGAGGCTCTGGGAAAGGCGCTGTGCCAGAGCGCCTGCATGATCCTGATCTACGTACCCAAATACGACGAGCATTCGTATTGCGTGCGGGAGTTGCGCGCCATGGAATTGCTGGAGGCCCGACGCAAGAATCTGCTGGCCGGCAAATTGCCAAAAGAGTTTGGAATGATTATTCCCATTGTGCTGCGGGAGGGCGTGGGAGTTCCGGAGAAAATCAAGAGTAAAATTCATTATTCCGATTTCACGCGCTATACCACGGCCACCACCACGATCCGCGATAACCCGCAATATGCCGATCAAATCAAGGACATCGCCAAGTACATTCACGGCGTTGCCGTGGCTTTCCGCGACTTGGATCCGTGTCAGGGTTGCAACGAATTTCTAATTCCTCCGCTCGAAGAGGGAGCGCCGGCGACTACAGAAGCGCCTCCGCCGCCATTTCCGAACCGAGACATCTGATATGGGAACTCCTAATCCGGGCAGAGTAGTCACCTTTTATTCTTACAAAGGCGGCACCGGCCGTTCGATGGCGCTGGCGAACACGGCGTGCATCCTAGCGCAGCAAGGCAAGCGCGTGCTGGCCGTGGATTGGGATTTGGAGGCGCCTGGGCTCCATCGCTACTTTCAAGAGATTCGCTCGGGCAAGTCTTCGGCATCGTCGAACGACGATAAGAAATTGGGTTTGATCGATCTATTTGTAGCGCTGGACAGCCGCGTAGGGGCTCGCGAGGACACTGCACCGCCACAAAAAGAAGTGGATGCGGAGGAAGTATTATCCGATACGGAGTGGGACAGTTACATTTCGCCGACGGATCTTCCCAACCTGTCCTTCATGAAGGCGGGCAAGTTCGATGACGACTACGCGCGCCGCGTAACCACCTTTCAGTGGGAGGCGCTATATAAGCGTTCGCCATGGCTGATCCCCAAGTTGGCCGAACTGGTGGCCTCGCGATTCGACGTCGTTCTCGTGGACTCCAGAACCGGGCTGACCGACTCCAGCGGCATTTGCACTATGGTGATGCCCGACACGCTGGTAGTGGTCTTTACACCCAACCAACAAAGTACCTTCGGGGCAATCGATCTGATTGAGCGAGCGGCAAAATACCGTCGTCAATCGAATGACCTGCGTCCGTTGCTGGTGTTTCCTCTGGCCTCTCGCGTGGAGCCTGCCGAACCGGTGATGCGGGAAGATTGGCGATTCGGAAATCCTACAAGAAGTATAGAAGGCTACCAGAATCTTTTCGAAGAACTATTCAAAAGAATTTATGAATTACGCGACTGCTCGTTGAAGGAATATTTCGATGACGTCCAGATTCAGCACGTCCCGCGCTATGCCTATGGAGAAGCGGTTGCAGTGCTGCACGAACGCACGGACGACCGCCTTTCGTTGAACCGGGCGTACCGCAATTTTGTGGAGCGACTGGCGAGCGGCGCCCCTCCGTGGCAGGGCCCGGCCTCTATCGAAACGGTGCTGATTCAAAAACAACAGGCGGAGAAAAAAGTGGCGGAGCTGCACAGCACGGTAAGCACCGCGCAAAAAAGCAGCTATCGGAAGGGAATCTTCGTGACGATCGGAGCGGCATCGGCCATCTTGCTAGTGATTGCGGCTATTGCCATCCCCAATCTATTGAAGGCCCGGATGGCGGCCAACGAAGCCAGTGCAGCAGCCAGTTTGCGAACTATTGTGACGGCGCAGGTAGCATATTCCGCCACCTACGAAAACCGCGGATTCGCATGCAAATTGCAGCAACTGGCGTTGCCCGGCAATTCTTCCACGCAAGTGAGTGAAGAGGCCGCCGGACTGATCGATTCCACGCTGGCGGCGGGTGAAAAATCCGGATATCGCTTTGCGATCAGTGACTGCGCGCCTCCGGCTCCCGGTAAGCCCGTAGAACGATTCGAGGTGACGGCCGATCCCATGCAGCCGGGTACTAGCGGTAAACGGTCGTTCTGCTCCGACGAATCCGCGGTGCTGAGATTGAAGCCGGCGCAAGGGCCATGCTCCGCAGGCGCCCCATTGGTCCCGTGAATTGTCAACATTCGGGGGGAGCCTAGCCCGCCTTACCTTGAAAGCGGAGAAAACTAGGAGAGACGGAATGTTCCCGGGTTTTCAAATCAAAGTGATCCAAGAAAAGGGCGAGCCCTAAGGCTCGCCCTCAATTTCCTAAAACACGAATCGCGTTAGTCCACCCAACCAGTTTAGCCCAAATCGTAGCGATCGAGGTTCATCACCTTGCCCCATGCAGCCACGAAGTCCTTCACAAACGCCTCTTTCGAGTCGTCACATGCATAGACTTCCGCGATTGCCCGAAGCTGGGAGTTTGAACCAAAGACTAGATCGACGCGGGTCCCGGTCCACTTGATTTCACCCGTCGCGCGATCATGCCCTTCATACACGCCTTCGGATGTCGTGGAGGCCTTCCAGTCCGTATTCATGCTGAGCAGGTTGACGAAGAAATCATTCGTCAGCGTCTCAGGCTTGTCGGTGAAGACGCCGTCTTTCAACTGCTTGTAGTTTGCATTTAACACACGCAGCCCGCCGACGAGAACTGTCATCTCGGGAGCAGTCAAGGTCAGCAACTGCGCTTTATCAACCAACAGCTCTTCCGCCGATTTCACGTGTCCGATCCGGAAGTAGTTGCGGAACCCGTCTGCCGTCGGCTCAAGCGGGGTGAATGAGTGCGCATCGGTCTGCTCTTGCGAGGCATCGGTGCGGCCCGGCGAGAAGGGAACCTTCACGCTGTGTCCGGCCTTTTTCGCAGCTTCCTCAACGGCTGCGTTGCCGCCGAGAACGATTAAGTCCGCCAGCGAAACCTTCTTACCTTTATTGCCGTTGGATTGTGAGCTGTTGAACTCCTTTTGGATCGCCTCCAGTTTCCCAAGCACCTTCGCCAGTGCGGTCGGCTGGTTCACGTCCCAGTCCTTTTGCGGGGCAAGGCGAATGCGTGCCCCGTTTGCCCCACCGCGCTTGTCTGAGCCGCGGAAGCTTGCCGCCGATGCCCAGGCAGTCGTGACCAGTTGGGAGATCGACAGTCCGGAGGCGAGGATCTTAGCCTTCAGAGCTGCAATATCCTGCTCCCCGATGAGTGGATGATCCACTGTGGGAACAGGGTCCTGCCACAGCAGGGGCTCTTTCGGAACAAGCGGGCCAAGGTAACGAGAGATCGGCCCCATGTCGCGGTGCGTCAGCTTGTACCACGCCTTCGCAAACGCGTCTGCGAACTCCTGCGGATGCTGGAAGAAGCGCCGCGAGATTTTTTCGTACGCAGGGTCGAACCGCAACGCGAGGTCCGTTGTCAGCATGGATGGCGCGTGACGCTTGGAAGGATCATGCGCATCCGGCACCTTACCGGCACCCGCGCCATTCTTTGGTGTCCACTGTTGCGCGCCAGCGGGGCTCTTTGTCAGCTCCCACTCATAGCCAAACAGATTTTCGAAGAAGTTGTTGCTCCACTTCGTAGGAGTGGCGGTCCAGGTGACTTCGAGGCCGCTGCTGATGGTGTGGCCGCCGTGGCCGTTGCCAAAAGTGTTTTTCCAGCCGAGACCCTGCTCTTCGAGTGAGGCGCCCTCGGGCTCCGCGGCAACATACTTTTTAGGATCGGCAGCGCCGTGGGTCTTGCCAAAGGTGTGCCCGCCGGCGATGAGCGCAACCGTCTCCTCATCGTTCATTGCCATGCGCGCGAACGTCTCTCGAATATCTCGTGCCGCAGCGATTGGATCCGGCTTTCCGTTGGGTCCTTCCGGATTTACGTAAATCAGGCCCATCTGCGCCGCGCCGAGAGGATTGTCGAGCTGACGATCACCTTTATAGCGCTTATCTCCCAGCCACTCCGTCTCCGGACCCCAATCGACGTACTCTTCCGGCTCCCAGACATCCGGGCGACCGCCGGCGAAACCGAACGTCTTGAATCCCATCGACTCGAGGGCCACATTGCCCGTGAGAATCATGAGGTCGGCCCAGGAGATTTTTCGTCCATATTTTTGTTTGATGGGCCAGAGCAACCGCCGCGCCTTGTCGAGGTTCACGTTGTCCGGCCAGCTATTGAGGGGCGCAAAACGTTGCTGCCCTGCGCCTGCCCCGCCGCGGCCATCAGCGATGCGGTAGGTGCCAGCGCTGTGCCACGCCATACGAATAAAAAGTCCGCCGTAGTGGCCAAAGTCAGCCGGCCACCAGTCCTGCGACGAAGTCATTAAGGCGTGAAGGTCCTTGACCACGGCATTCAGGTCGAGGCTCTTGAATTCTTTCGCGTAATCGAACTCCTTATCCATGGGATCGGACAGCGGGGAGTTCTGGTGAAGCACCTTCAGGTTCAGTTGATTCGGCCACCAGTCCGCATTCGTGGGCGCCCAGTTTGGAGCCTGTCTGCGAGCGCCGCCCACCACGGGGCATTTGGATTCAGGTGATACCTCTGGCTCCTTATTGCCGGGGCCAGGCACGCCAGCGAGTACTTGCTTGTCTTCAGACATAATTCCTCGTTCCTCTTTCGCTTATGAAGTTTGTCTTTGGGTTTTGGCACTGCAGCGCCGGCAGATTCCAAATACCTCCACCAGCGGCTGCGTTAAATCGAAGCCGCCCGGCGCCTGCCGGGCCAGCCGTTTGAAGTCAACGAAGTCACCCTCAATATCCTGCACCGTCTTGCAACGCGTGCAGACCAGGTGATGATGGGGTTCAAGATTGCCTTCCACCAGTAACGTGGAAGCATGGGGACTCACTTCCCGCAGGAGCCCGTGTTCGACGAACAGCCGGAGGTTCTTGTAAACCGTAGCCAATGAGATGGACGGAGTTCGCCGCCGCACTTCAGCGTAAACCTGCTCCGGCGAATAATGCCCTGGTGCCGCCACAACGGCCTCATAGATGACCTGCCGCTGGTGCGTGGCGGCCAAGCCACACTTCCAAGCCAGTTCTCGAAATTCTTCGTGAGCTGTAGGCACGGGGGAGATGTTCTCTTAGATGAGAATTATTATAGTCCAAGAATGATTCATAAAGACAAAAACCTCATTGTGGGAATAGCCGCCCCCGGCTGTCGAGCGAAGCTCGACCGCCTTTTGCCCTGAAGCTCCAACAGAAGCTTGTCTTTTGCCTGGAACAGGCTGCTGAAGAACTCCTTCAGCAAGCCCGTTTTGAAAGGGCGCGGCTTCAAGTTGCGCTTTAAGTCCTTCGTATTTTAGCGCGGCTTCGGCCGCTGCGATTCCGTTTTTGTTTGCACAAGCTTGAGGGGGTGCATCAAGCCGAAGTCGTGGCTTGGCTCTTGCGCACGAAGACCAGACCGGCGTTCGGGCAGTGAAGGAAGAGCTACGGTTTGGCCGCCTCGGCGGCAACGGCCCCGTTAGCTTTAAGCAGCTTCACCACAGAATCCTTGTCCAACGCGAAGTGGAGATTCTGAGTGCTGCCATTCTTATCGTATACAAGTGCTCCAG